>Ga0255347_1006471_pt1 | contig 12716 bp, 12 predicted proteins | sample wastewater_treat_2_FD_192479 | JGI IMG/M metagenome (GOLD analysis project Ga0255347, IMG submission 192479) | Wastewater microbial communities from Lulu Island WWTP, Vancouver, Canada - plant24 | ecosystem: Engineered > WWTP > Wastewater > Unclassified | place: Canada: Vancouver, British...
CTTTTCTCTGTTTTTGTATTTGGGACCGGCCTCCAGGGGGAAAACACCGGTCATAGCATTGTCACGGCTCATGGTGAATCCGCGGCCGTGAGCTCCATAATCTCCCGGCGCATACGCTAGTATCGGAAAAGGTGAAGTTGCCCGTGGTCGCTGCAGGGAATATTCCGGAAAAGATAAGGACCGGAAGGCTGCTCCTGCATCGGTTCCTGCCCGGAGATGCCAGGGAGGTCTGCAGCCTGATGGAAGACCCGTCCATGGGCGCAGGACTCCTCACGGTCCCCTGCCCGTACTCGTACCAGGATGCTTCTGACTGGATAGAAAATCACCAGGAATGGTGGGAGCGGGGCGAACAGTATATCTTTGCCATCACCGGGGCCCCATCAGGCGCCCTGGCCGGGGCTGTCAGCCTGCGTGTCAATCCCGGCCACGGGCACGCCGAAATGGGTTACTGGGTGGGAAGGCCATTCCAGGGAAAGGGCTATGCAACCGAGGCTGCCCGGGCAGTTTTGGAATTCGGGTTCTTTTGCCTCGACCTCCACCGGATCTACGGTCGCCACCTGGCCTGGAACGGTGCACCGGGAAGGATTTTTGCCAGGCTGGGCATGCGGCACGAGGGAACGCTCCGCGGCCATGCCCTGAAGTGGGGGGTATGGCATGATGTGGAGGTCTGGGGCATTCTTCGGTCAAAATTCCTTGCCGAAGTCCTCGGTGCAGGGAAAGGCCCCCGATGCGTACCAGGCCCGGGAGAATAGAAATGGCATGCCCCATCCTCATCTCGGTGCCCCATGGCGGGACAGATGTTCCGCCCCAGGTGCAGGACCGGATCGGTCTTTCCCCGAATGCCCTCGCATACTTCAGCGATCCGGAGTCCAACCTCCTCTTTAACTACTCGTCGCGGGCTGCGGCCTATTCTACGACAACCATAACCCGCCTCGTTGTCGATCTCAACCGTCCTCCCTATCATCTGCCTCCCCGGCACCCTGACGGGGTGGTGAAGCTGCGGACAGCGGACGGGACCGGGGTCTGGAAGGAAGGATTCATCCCGGAAATTTCCCTTATCCACCGGCTGCTGATGGCTCATTATTTTCCGTACCATGCACTCCTTGACCGGCTCCTGGAGGAAAGGGATATCATAATAGCTTTTGACTGCCATACCATGGTCCCGGTAGGGCTTCCCGGTCAGCCGGATGCGGGCCGGAGAAGGCCGGCCGTGTGCCTTGGAAACAACGGCGATGCGCAGGGGAAGCCCCGTGCAAGAGGGCTCACCACCTGCCCGGCATCCTGGATAGTCAGCCTTGCAGGTATGTTCAGGCAGCATTTTCCCGGGGAAGGGGATGTAGTGCTCAACAAACCGTTTTCAGGGGGTTTCATCTCAAATGCCCACTACTGGCACAAAGGAATCCCCTGGGTCCAGGTCGAGGTAAACCGGGGCCTCTATGAGCTGGGGGGTTCAAACCCTCGCCAGGGCGTGCAGGTGGACACTGGCCGGCTCTCCTGGTTGAGAGGGGTGGTATGGGACTGCCTGGCAAGGTTCGGAGAAGAGGTGGCTGGATTATGACCAGCCCATCTCCGGCCGTGTGCCTGATTCCAGGGGCAACGTATTTTGATTGGCCTTTTTGCAGGGATAATGCACTATCGAACACCATGAAACGGTTTTTTGAAATGGGCCGGCCAAAGCGCAGGGGGGCAAAAGAGGAAATGAGGAAAATATGGAAGAACCTGCGGCCATTGGCATCCTCTGATAGCAGTCCGGGCAATACGATATCCTGATAAGCCCCTTTTTACGACGGCAGATCCTGGCCGCGGAGGTCGCGTATATGTTCGAGGTACTCGTGGGTAAGATTCATTACCTCCCTTTGCACTTCCTGGAGGGCTTCCTGGTCGCGCTGCTCGAGTGCAGCCCGGAGCTCATCCTGCATATCCTTCAGCTGGTCAAGGGTCTCCAGGAGCGAGGTTACGTTATATCCCTGTGATTCCAGGTGGTTTGCGGTGTTCTCAGCACGCTCGATCCAGTAGTCCAGGGTGAACAGCTCTCCTGACTGGCGGACATTCCAGTAGGCATCCTCGAGCAGGGACACCCGGGGGCTGGAACGGACGGCCTCATGGATCAGCCCCCGCAACTCGCTCACGTTCCCGCCTGCAGGAAGCACCTGGGACCGAAGCTCGACCCGGTACTTCTTCGAGAGCTCCTGGAGATCCCGGTGTACCTGGCTGAGTTCAGCCGGGGATTTCGCAGCGGTGATGTTTGCCCGGGTTACGTTGAACCTCGCCGAAATCTGGTCAAGGCTTGAGGCATCGGCCCCGTCGAGGCTGTGGACAAAATCGCCCGAGGCATTCATCTCAGCGCTCCTTACTTCTGCCCGCCATGCCTGATGGGCCTGGCGCATGGCAATGGAATGCTCTATGAGCACGCTGGCATTATATCTCTCTTCCTTCCCTGCGGATGCAGGAACGGCGCTCAGGGCGGCGAGGAGGACAAGCCCGAGGAATGCCGTGGTGAAGAATGGGCTTCGAAAATCTCTCATTGACAGTGCCTCGGTGATGAAGTTACCTCCCTCTGTCTCGCCGCCCGCCATAAAATGGAAGATCCTGTGCCATATCGGAAAGGCACCGGGCAGTCCCTGCATGGAACTGCCGGGTTCAACCCTCCCTTCGGCAGCGATAAAAGTCCGGTTCGCAGCCGGCCCCTGCACATAGAACCGGATATCTGCCTGAGAAAGGTGAATGGAACGGGACATGTCTCCCGGCATTTTATAATATCACTTTGTTGATGAGGAGGAGCGGAAAACAGCAAGCCCCGCCCCGATAAGGGGGGCATCTCCGTTGAGCGGGCTTTGCACCAGCTCCGGGATATATCCGGCCACAGAACGCACATGGGGAAAGGCATGGGCAGTAAAAATATCCCAGTTCTCCCGGACCACGCTCCCGTCAAGGATCACCAGGGAGGGATCATAGGCAGCAATGAGGCTCGAGATCCCGCATGCCTCGATACGGCCGAGGACAGGCATGAACCTGGCAGCCGCCGGGTTCCCCATGCGGGCGGCGGTAAAGATGGCCCCGGTGTCTCCTTCAGGAATATCCTGCCTGGGGATACCCTCCTCAGAGCACCAGCGCGAGAAGAAGGCCGGGATGAAACGCCCCGACCCGCAACTTTCCCAGTGGCCTGCACCCCCGCACCCGCAGGGGAGGTTCCAGGTTGTTTCGACGGTGAAGTGACCAACCTCGGCAAAGTTTCCGGCGCGACCAGAGAGGAGTGATCCCCGTTCAATGACCCCGGCCCCGATGCCGGTCGAGATAGTGAGATAGATAAAATGAGAAACCCCCCTCCCGGCCCCGCACCAGGATTCGCCGAGCGCCCCGGCATGGCAGTCGTTCAGAAGCCAGGCGGGCACGCCAAACACTTCCTGCAATGGGGCGCTAAGAGGTATGCGGGCCAGGGGTATATTCGGCGGATTTACCACTGTCCCGTTGGACGCGTCAACCGGCCCGGCCGTTGAAATACCGATGCCCGCGCAATGATGCCGTTCAGAGGGCGGCACGGTCCTCCTGATGAGACCGACGATGGCTTCCAGGATTGCCCCGGCGTCTCCCTCCCGGACGGGGGTCCTCACCCGGCTCCTCTCCAGCACCTCACCGTCCTCCCGGACAAGCCCGACCCGGAGGTTGGTCGCCCCAAGGTCAACGGCAATGGCGATGCGGGCTGGGGTTCCGGGTTGCCGGGACATGTACGCGATCCAATATTGACGTTATGAGCTCATTTAGCCTCTGCGTAACCCTGCCAGTCCTTCAGCGGCGGCCCCGCAAGTGGCCGGCCACTCTTTCACTGTTTTCCCGGGCTCACCGGCAAAAATCATGGTATTTTTCATGTCTATAGCTGCCTTTTATGATATCGTCCGGTCTCTGTCTGGAGTATGAGCTGGAACCATCATACTATTATTTATAATGGAATCAGGGAATATCGGTCTAGTCAACCGGGGTCTTTGGAATTCTGAGAGACTAATCAAAAATGGGGGATATCCAGGAATGATGCTAAAATTCAGTGGAATATTCTGTATGTTGTTCCTTTCACTCCTTGTTATTGCAGCGGGAGCAGAGTGTGCGGTATGCCAGGGGGCGGCAACTCCTGCCCCGGGAGGCCCGTCAACTCCGATAACTCTAGATGTCAGCATTTCCAGAGTGCCGCTCGTCGGCGAGAACGCCGTTATCACTGCGACGGTGACCAGCATATTCGATGCCCCGGGCACAACGGTCACGATAAAGATCCCGGAGGGCGCAGAACTGGTGGGTGGGGCATTGTCGGGAACATACGATTTGGTAGCGAACAGTCCCCAATCGATGGAGGCAACCATCAGGTTCACCACGGCCGGGGATTATACCATCGAGGTGCTGGCCCGTCATGTAGTCGACGATTCCAGTGTGTGGGGGGATTTGAAGGCGCTCTACCTGACAATCGGCGTTTCCAACTCGATGTATACGCCACCTCCCACGGACACCCTGCACCCGACAACACAAACCCCTCCCGTGCTGCCGGATACCGTGCCAGCGGCGATCCCGCCCGCAGACATTTCACAAATTCCACCCGGACTACCCGTTGACCGGCCCGTTGTCCGGTCAACCGGAACAGTGCCAGCGGCGATCCCGCCCGTAGACATTTCACAAATTCCACCCGGATTACCCGTTGACCGGCCCGTTGTCCGGTCATCTGTATTGATTCCCAATGCGACGACAGACAGCTCTCCGGCAGACCAGGCCATAATGCGACTCATTCAACTGATGCAGGAGATCTTTTCCCTTTGATCGTTCTCCGCTCCACCTTTTTTTACCACTCTCAAACCCGGCAGGGAGTATAACCATCCATGAAGAGGGGTATCAACTGCGTGAATCCTGCCATGGACGCAACCTTGGGGTTTACGCCCTGGATTCGTTCCATCCAGCATTGCCAGGTCAATTCTTCCCCGTGAACCCTGGATAGTTCCATGGCTTGCAGAAAACCTGGAAATCCAGCCGGTCTTTTTAATCAGGGTTCCGGTCACTGCGGCACATTATTCATGGAACATTCCGCGTATACCCTTCAAAAGCGGATTTACAACCAGAAGGTGCGTACCCGGCCCCGGTGGGTTCGTGCGAGACGGGACATTTCTGACAGGGTCCCGGGGATATTTTTTTACTGGCCTATGCTGTCAGGCTCAGGTTTATTTTCCATCTCCCCAAAAATACTTGCTGAACCACGTTATGATGTTCCGGCGGCACGGATCGGCAGGTGAAAAAAGCTTGCGTACATGCAGAATAATCCAGGACCTCCCGAAAACATTTCGATCAGGAGCCCATGCCGTATTTTACACAATTGCAGAGGGATTGGAAAAGATTCTTGTGACCCGGGATCCCCTGATTCCCCCGAGAAGGCTGCGGGCACAGTTCTGCACGACCGTCGGTGTGGACAGGTACCGGCATGCCGGGGAGATATTCCTCAAAATTTTCAGGGAATATGGCGACTTAAAACCGGAAGAACAGGTACTCGAAATCGGGAGCGGATGCGGCAGGGTCTCTCTCCCATTGACACGTTACCTCTCTTCGAAGGGATCCTATGAAGGGCTGGAGATACAAAAAAATGGGTTCCAATGGTGCCGGGAGCATATATCTCCCCTGTACCCGCGTTTCCGGTATACATTTTCAGACGTATACAACAAGGACTACAACCCGTCCGGGACGCTGATAGCTGCAGAATACCGGTTACCCTACAATGATGCAGGTTTTGATTTTGTCTGCATGGTTTCCGTATTCACCCACATGCTGCCGGGGGATATAGAACACTATCTCGCGGAGGTGGCCAGGGTTTTAAAGCCCGGCGGCCGGTGTCTCACGACATTTTTTTTATGGAACGAAGAGGCAAAGAGGCTGCACAACGGTGGAAAAAGCCAGCTTCTTTTTTGTCACGATCCTGGTCGCTACCTCACCATCGACCCTGAAATTCCCGAGAGGGCTGTTGCGTACCGGGAGGAGGACGTCGTGGACCTTTTTGAAAGAACCGGGTTTATTCTCAAGGGCACTCCTTTGTATGGCTCATGGTGCGGGAGAACCGGGACGGTGACCGGGCAGGATATTATCATCGCGTATAAGCCGCGTGCCACCTCTCCATAACTCATGTATAAATTCTGAAAGCAGTGCCCGTGACGGGCCTTTTTTATTAAAAGGGCGTGGATTCCCGGACTACACGGAGCAATAGATCGCCCAAGGCCTCCGCGCTGCGGGGCCGCGCCCACGCAGAGGAACTACCGGTAAAGATCGCCGCGTTGAAAAATATCTTTGTTATTCCGAATAAACGAAGAGCATTTTACGATCCTCAAAACTTCTCTCCGCCGGATACTATATCGTCAGGTGCAGCCCGGACATGGCCTTCCGAATCAAGGATATAAAAGAGGAAATCCATTCTTTTAACGTCATTTCGCTGGGGAGGACAGGTATCGCGGTCGCCGGTACCGTGGATGCCCGCGTGGCTGCCACAGCGTTGGACGTACCAGGTGCAGGGACACCGCGGGGAGAGGTCGCGGGTGTGGAGGTGACTGATGCAGGGGTACCGAGTGCAAAGATATCGATGCCCCACTTGTTGCCGGTATACAGGTATCCGTCCCGGATACAGGATTCCTGGCAATATGCGCTTGTTGCCTTGATTGCACCGGTGTCAACCTGGACGATATGTGCGGGATCCGAGACATCAACCGCCCTGACTGCCATAGGTCCGCCGGTGGCATAGACTACTGGTCCCACGGTATTCAGTGAATAGCCAACCCAGGTGCCGGCATACGATACCCTGCTGATAAACGAAGGCCGCGTTATGTCGGTAATATCGACGGTCTCCATATCGTACCCGCTGAGGCCGACCATGGTTTTTCCAACGACATCAACATCGTAGTAGGCGGTCCCATTGCCATATGTAGCAATTACTTTAGGATTGGCCTTATGACTGACATCGATGATATGGATTCCTTTTGGAGAGTAGTACTCCGATACGGCAACGATCAGGTGCGTGCTGTCAAGCTTCTTCATCCTGCCATAGAAGTATGGTGATTTTGAGACGTATACCGGATTGGCAGGGTTCGATATATCCACGATCCCCACGCTGGTGTAAAGATAGTTGCCGTCAGCGAGGACCGTGACAATATTATCGCCCCACTTCAGCGCTACAGGCCGTGGGTTTGACGGGTCCGAGATATCTGCTATGTTGAGTCCGCTCCATGCGCCGGCAAACACGAGGAGGCCCCGGTCCACGTCAATCCCGGTGTTCCTCCCGTCGTTCTTTATGACAGTCACCTCCTGTGGATTGGTCTTGTTCCTGATGTCAATGACCCAGGTCCCATAGTTGTGAGCACCCACGTACAGGAAGTCGCTATCAGCGACGACCGAGTCAACGCCGCCCAACGTGGGGACTGTTACCAGTTGTCGCGGTCTCGCAGCATCGGATGTGTCGAAGATGCTGAACCCGAACGAGTCGCCGCTTACAAAGGTATACCGGGCAGTTGGATAGATGCCCTCGATATAGCCGGCAAAGCCGGTACCCTGGCCGGCCAGGACCATCGTTCCAGGGTTAGCAATATTGTAGATGTTGAAACCCTGGTACCGGATGGAGACATAGGCATAATCCCCCATGACCTTGATGTCATTCGCATTCACGCCTGTAACGGTGCTGACCTGCACGGGGCTTTTCCTGTTGCTGGCGTCAACAACCCTGACGCTGGTATAATACTCAACAAGGTAGGCATAGTCGCCTCTGACGGCAACCGAAGAAAATCCCGTTGCAGATGCATCAGCAGGAGCGAAGGAACTGACAAACGCGGGCCGGGACGGATCGGTAATATCCAGGATATCCATTCGCTTATCACCCGCGAGTGCTGCATACAGGTAGTTGCCCCCGGTGGTAATCCTCATGACCGTGTTGTATCCCGTCAGTTTAACCAGGCTGCCGGCAACGGGATGGGCAGGGTCTGCAACGTTCACGACCTGGATGCCTGCACCATTCACCGCAAGATACGCACACGTGCCCTCGATCTTCACATCCCTGATGATGCCGGACTCGGATGTGGTATGGAATGTCGATACCGTTACGGGATTCCGTGGATCCGTAATGTCGACGATGCCGAGATCTTTATTCGATGCGACATACAGCGTATTCCCTGCAACATCGAGACCATATATTTCCGTATTGAATTTCACGCGCGAGACATATGACCGCCATGTCAGGTCGTTGCTGACAGGATAGACCCTGACTTCGCAGCCCTGGGCTGCATAAACATATCCATTGTGCTCCACGATGTCGAAACTTGGACCATTCCCCAAAGTCCCGACCAGTGTCATTGCCGAACCTGCTCCACACAGGCACAGGAGCAGACCAACGATAAGGAAGTGCTTCATATATTCACCAGCGGCACCGAATGGACCTGGGCAGGTATTACGCTCACTGCCATGTCCGGGGAAGCAATCAGATGCAAGCACTGTCGTGTTCTCAGGGTCATAATACTTGCACCTCATATATCAACATGCGCAGCAGAGGAATTTTATTAAAACAGGCACGAATGAACCCCCCTATTCCTATCCACCGGGACAAATGAGGGGGGATTTATGGCCGTTCATGGCAATCGGTTGGAAAATTTGTTGGCCCGGGTGAAGCTGATCCCAGCCGTATCCCGGCGTTTCGCGAGAAATTCCCTCAGAAATTCTGAATCCCTGGTAGTCATCCGACTGTTAGCAGGCGAACACGGGATTGCGCTGTGCCATGCCCAGATTTGATGCATCCAGAAAATTCCCGTGTCGCAGATGGGAAGGTGTCATGAAAATGGAGTCTGGGCGGGTTTACGTAAAAGTGAAGAAGGGGAACTGTACTTTATGCTGGAAAGCCGCCAGGGGGACTTGAACCCCCGACCTGCTGATTACGAATCAGCCGCTATACCGCTAAGCCATGGCGGCAACAGCCACCTCATACATCTGCCGGGGATCCATATGAACATTGGGCAAACGCCATCAGGGTGCATCCAGGGGCCAGCCACCCTGCCCCCTGCCTGGCAGGTCTCCCGGAATGATCCTGATTTTAAGAGTAACCCCGCATCGTGGTGACGCTCCCCTCCCCCGGCCCCTTGACCTGCGGTTGCTCTATCTTGCCGAACTTGGATTCGTAGTCGCCCATGGTCTTTGAAAAGACCGAAAGGAGGGTCTTTGCGTGCTGGGGGGTGATGCTTACGATGGCCTTTGCCCGGGCCTGGTTCACCCCGGGGATCTGGTGGAGGAAGACGAAGGTGAACTCATCGTCTTTATAAGCGATCTGGATCATATTGCTGTATACCGGGTCCAGCGTCTGCGGGATATTGACGGCGATCTCATGCGATGTCATAGAAAAACGTACTGTCCGGCAAAGGGAATATCCTTTCCAAAAAAAATCAGACGTCGCGAATGACGGTTCCGTTTGTTGTCAGGAAGCTGCCCGTGCAGCAATCTCCCAAAATATACCATAATCCCTTCGTGGCACATGTTTAGGGAGATGATAATGCAGGAAGTATTTCATATGAAAGCGTCCGTTCCATGCGATCACGAAATAACCACCATGCGTTACCGGATGGCAGCATCGCCAAGGGTTGTACGGCAGCCACTCCAGGAATTGACCATAGTTCTGGCTGCAGAACAGCCCTCCCTGGATAGGAAATAGAAAAACCTCATGAAAGAGTCAGCAGGACGGACATGCTGAATTTAAAGAGGAGCAATGAGGGACGACGAGGGACGTGAGGGGGACGGCATCAGCATATCAACAGCGGTTGCTGCCGCGCAGTGCCCGGTCCGCGTGCACCTCGATGCACGATACCCGGTGCAGAAAAAGACCAGCCTGAAATATACCATTTGCAGGCAGATATCGGCCCACCTTGGAGATTCCCCGGACAGTGATTTCATATGGGATGAGGTGCGGGCCATCTGCCCGGGTGCTGGCCTGGAAAACCGGAAATACCTGGAAAGCTGCCTCTCACGATGCCTCGAAGGGGGCCCCTGGCCGTCAGCCAAAGCACTTGATGTCATGGTCAGGTCCCACGCACTGAATACCTATGGACTGGTTGACAAGGTCTGCGATGGAGAACCCGCTTTCTTTATCGTCCGGGCTGCCCCCGCACCGCCTGCTGGGCTGTACCGTGCGGACAGGCTGAGGGTGGCGGGCTGCCTCTTATGCCTCCGGGAGATGGAAGGTGCAGAAATACAGGCAGGAGGCGTGGAATATATCGAAAGCGGGACGTTCCGGGCATGTACGGTCCAGCCCATCGATAAACGCCGGTTCCTCCATGGCCTTGCTATGGCGAAGAAGGCCGCCGGCGGTGCAGCACCGGTGAAACCACCGGGCGCCCCGTGCCGCACATGCCGTCACCAGGACCGCTGCTGTCCTCCGGCAACGCGGCTATCCGACCTGCTTTAAAAATCCAGAGGAACGGAAATCATGTTTTCTGCCCAGGGCTCCCCTTCGGCCCTAGGCGCCCCCTGGAGTGAAGTAGAATGTCGCGCCCCTGTCAATGGCGGAATCGGCCCACACGCGGCCTCCATGGCGCTGGATAATCCTCTGGACAATTGCAAGGCCGATTCCGGTCCCTTCATACTCCCGGGGACTGTGGAGGCGCTGGAAGACCTTGAAGAGTTTATCGGCATATTTTATATCAAAACCGACGCCGTTGTCCCGTACAAAATACGCGTTCTTCCCCAGGTCATCCAGGTGTCCCACGGTAATCTGCGCTGTATCCCGGGACCTGGTGAACTTGAGAGCATTGGAGATGAGGTTGAGGTAGACCTGGCGGATGAGCGCAGGGTCTCCGTCGAAGGGGGGCATGTCCTCCACGGTGAATTCAACAGACCTGGCCCCCAGGGCGGGTTTCAGTTCTTCGAAAACCTCCCGTGCCACCTGGGCGGGGTACACCCTGCGGGTCACCAGCGGCTGCCGTGACATCCGGGAGAAGTTGAGGATGGCATCGATCAGCTGGCTCATATGCTGGACATTGCTCCTGATGCGCTCCAGGTATTCGATTGCTCCAGTGGGGAGGTCCTTTCCATAATCCGTGTGGAGCATGGATGCAAAACCGTCGATTGCACGGAGCGGTGCCCTGAGATCATGCGATACCGAGTAGGAGAATGCCTCGAGTTCACGGTTTGCCATCTCAAGGTCATTGGTCCGCTCGGCCACGCGCAGCTCCAGCTCCTCGTTGAGGCGGCGGATGTCCTCTTCCACCTGCTTGAGCTTGGTGATATCAACGAGGATACCCCGTATCCCGATCACCCGGTTCTCCCGTGCAATGGGGGTAGCATAGACCATGGTTCGAATGATGGTGCCATCACTCCTGGCGGCCGAGTACTCTGAACCTTCGACTTTTGTCCCCCGGATCACAAGCTCAAAGTTTTTCCGTGCCTTCTCCCGGTCTTCGGGAATGATAAACTCAAAAACGCTGTTCATGTGATCCAGGATATCCGAATCATAGCCAAAAGCCTCGAATGCGTGCTGGTTCACGAAAACCAGCCTGCCCTCAAGGTCTGTTTCAAATACGACCTGGGGGAGGAGCCCGACGAGTTCCCGGAATTTCGCCTCGCTCTCAATGAGTTCCTGCTCGAACTTCTTCTTATCAGTGATATCCCTGCCAACTGACTGGTACTCGGTAATATTGCGGTCATTATCAAACAGGGCGCGATCATTCCATTCCAGCCACCGGGTGTGTCCATCTGGAAGGATGATGCGGTACTGAATGGTACCGGAAGGATGTTCGGGTGTAAATGATGCATAATAGGTATTCAGCCGTGGAAGGTCTTCAGGAACGATGTCCGGCCTGAACCGGGTGCCCATGATCTCTCCGGCAGGTACGCCGCAGACCCGGGAATATGCATCATTGACAAGCACATGGACACCGTCGGGCTTCCACCGGTCAATCATATCGGTCTGGTGCTCTACTACGGCGCGATAACGCGATTCGCTTTGCTGGAGTGCAATCTGGCTGGCCTGCAGCTGCTGGATGGTCCCCTTCAGGGTGCCGACCATGGCATTAATCCGCTGGCCGATCATCTCAAATTCCAGGGCGAGCGAGGGAGAGACCTGGTGGTCCAGGTCTCCCTGCGCAATCCGGTCTATATCGGAAACGATGTTCCTTACCGGTCTTGCGAGCCTCCTCGAGGCGATCCCTGCAAACCCGGCGGCGGCAGCAATGGCAATGAGGCCGACCAGGGCATGGTAAGCCAGGAGAGCATTGAGTTCTGTCTGGATGCCCCTGGTGTCATAGGTCAGCTCGAGGATCCAGCTGGTATCGGAAGCATAGAGGGGATCAGTAAGGTTCACAAAGAGATACCGTGTCAGGATACCTGTTTGCGGGTCGATGAACTCCAGATCTGTTCTATTCTGGATCACCTGGTTCAGGTTATTGACCAGACGGGGGTCAGGAGAGAAACTCGAATTTCCGATCATGTGCCGCGTCGTGTCGAACATGCGGATGCTGGTAAGGTAAGGGTTCTGATCTGCAATCTTTTTCATGGAGCCTGAATAGTCGAGGGACTGCTCCCGTTCGGAAAAAGCTTCTCTCGAAAGCCCAAGTTCGAAGATGTACCGGTGATCCGGCGAAGACATATAGGCAAACTTGCGGAGATTCCCGGTCGAGAGCTCCCGCACCACCCTATCGAAATAGATGCCGTCCTGGTCGATGATCCTGGAGAGATAATCAAAG
>Ga0255347_1006473_pt1 | contig 12714 bp, 6 predicted proteins | sample wastewater_treat_2_FD_192479 | JGI IMG/M metagenome (GOLD analysis project Ga0255347, IMG submission 192479) | Wastewater microbial communities from Lulu Island WWTP, Vancouver, Canada - plant24 | ecosystem: Engineered > WWTP > Wastewater > Unclassified | place: Canada: Vancouver, British...
ACGATTCACCAGGCGATTATTTCATTCAAGGGAAAAGATTATTTCTTCTACCACACCGGAATGATGCAGCGTCCCATGATTGGCGGAAGCGCCCGTCGGGCTGTCTGCATCGACTATCTCTATTATAATTCCGATGGAACAATCAAGAAAGTAATCCAGACATCCGAAGGTATTAGCCCCGTTCAATAACCCTTGAAAATGAAAGGGACAAACAATTGCGCGGGAAATTATCAATTATTGATAATATGCAGGCCATCCCAAAGTTCCTATCATGGTTACCCTTCACCTTAACCGTTATTGAAAGGATGACCTATGAGTACCTTACGAAAGAGCGAAAAGTTTTTTAACAACATTACGCTGACTGCCGACACTCAGCGGTTTCAATTGACAGATGGAGAGAAAAGAATATAATTGAATCAAGATCGGATTGTTGGGACTACTGAGAGGTTCAAGGTCTTTTGCATAAGGTTCTTATGGCCTCTTCAGCGGCGATGAAAACTATAGAAACCATTTTGAAATACGGGGATTGTCTTGATGTTCTTTATGAATATCCCAACGATTTTTTTGACCTCATTGCAACTTCCTCTCCGTATTCAGATTGCAGGGAGAAAACATACGGGGGCATTGACCCCGACCATTAATCCGGGAGACACTATGGAACAGCTACCCCTTTTTCGCATGAATATTGCAGCATTCAAGTCGAAAGTCGTAACCGCTTTGGTCATACTATTGGGTAGTTCTGTCTGCCTGTCAGAAAACGTTTTGATTTATACCAAAAACGGCACGGGCTATGTCCATGACAACATCGCCGCAAGTGTGGCCTGCTTAAAAAAAATCTGTCAAACAAACGGCTGGGCATTCGAAGTAAGTGATGATGCTTCGATTTTTACAGCCGAAAAAATTAAGGTGTTTGATGTGCTGGTTTTTTCAAATACCAACAATGAAACTTTTGACACTGAAGAGCAGAGAAAAGTATTTCAGGACTACATCCGAAACGGTGGAGGATTCGTTGGAATTCATTCGGCCTGCGGCAGTGAACGCCAATGGCCATGGTTCTGGGCCAATTTAGGAGGCAAGTTCGTCCGTCATCCGCCTCTTCAGCCATTTGATATTAAGGTTATTGATAATGCTAATCCCTCTACCCAGCATCTGCCTGACATTTGGAAGTGGGAGGATGAGTGTTATTATATGAATGAATTGAATCCAGCCATCCATATTTTAATTGCTGTGGATTTAAGGACGATCGAAGACAGTAAAAAAGATTCTTATCCTGGTCGAATTTTTGGGGATTATTTCCCACTGGCTTGGTGCCAGGAATTTGATGGCGGACGGCAATGGTACACGGCGCTGGGCCATAAAATCGAACATTATAGCGACAAAAATTTTATACAACATTTGGCCGGAGGAATTCGCTGGGTAATGCGGAAAAATGCCCAGTCGCTACGGGCACAGCGAGGCGCGGACTGACACACGTGGGCAGCTACTACAACCGCCGGTTTCTTATCAAGGCGTGGGCGGCTCGGTTGCGGCACATTGCGGGAACCAAGTGGAGTGCACTCCGTTACCTGGCGGTTTCCTTCTCGATGAGCTTGGTATATTGAAAGGGACAAGCGATGGCATGCAATTTCGCTGAGTTTTAAAGAAACTCTTAATCGTTCTGCTGATGCCAATTGCTCCAATCTGTGATGTATTCATTGGGATTTCCGGCACGGCATTTTATCTTGACCCTCCAGTTCAGTCTCGCTCCATCGGGAACCTCTACATAATGGTTTCCGCCGCCTCTTCTGAAATCCGGAAAGCTCAATTCGGGTCTTTCTAGGCACTCCCAAAGCACCTCAAAGGGCGGGAAAAGCGGAGAGAAAGCCATACACTGCATTGCCCCAAACATTGGCAAATCGAGCGTACCATTTTCCGTTTATTTGCACTATCAGGTAATATCGGGTGTACGGACTCAAGGTAATTGAGCCGGAATGGTAATACTGTCCATGGTCCGCAATGGCAACATCCCTGTTGTAGATGACATCGTAGGATTTTGCCTGAAACACAGCACGCGGATTTTTGCACGCAGATAGAAAAACAGGCAGTGTAATATCATAAATGGATCCGAATTGTTTCTCCATTTCAGCCGAAAATGCATTTCCATCAGCCGTTATGCCTTCAAATCCTTCAGAGCTTCCGCTCAAAGCCATGCTTATCTCTTGGGTCTCCTCACGGCTGAGGACAACAGAGATTCCGATGCGGGCCTTGTTTCCTTGTCCCTGGCCAACAGTAAAGGCAAGGTCATTTTCTCCAAATGATAAGGTAGTATCCGGATCTGTATAGCCGCTTACCCCTTCGGTGACCGACGTGCCGAGCTGCCCAATAAAATACCCTTCGCCGAAAGCTGCGGCCGCATCGGCCGACAGGCCGTCGGCCATCGCCCAGTGGCGAAGGTTTTCCTGGGTGGTCTGGGCCGCATCATACCTGGCATGCAGCGTCACCGGCAGCGACAGCCGCCGAGGTCTGGATTTGGACTTCAACGGCCACATCCGCTCGTCCCTCCCGGCGAAATCTTCAGGACTTTGACTCCCCGAAACTGAAGAAAATAATCTCCTGACAGTTTCTATGTTGAAACTGCAGCGTGATAGTTGAGGAAACATTTTCTGGCTGTCGTCCATTAGCCATGCATTTGGTACTGACCTTAGTGAAAAATTACAGAAATTTCGACTTTGGTTAGACAAAATTCAATCCAGATTCGTCAATCTGAACATTAAAGAGCAAGTCCAACCTTTCCAAAATTACAAATTACTCAAATTAGCTACCAGAGAGATTTCTACACCTGACAACTAATTTTTTGGAAACAAACCGCTGTCAAGCCAATAGGATGCAAATAGCAAAAAGTCGTTCAAATCCACTTTACAGTCACCATTCATATCATAAGTCGGAGGACCGTACATGCATATCTTTTTGCCTGTATCCTGGTACCATTGCATCACTATTTCCTGGGATGTAAACGCATAATTGTATATTTTCAAATCATCCAACCAGCCTTCAAAAATGCCATCTACCCTTCCGCGAACATTGCGACCCAGCAGTACCATAGGATATTGCCAGGCAGAAAATTTTGTCAGAACCCCAGATGAGGAAGACCTCAGAATCCCGTCAATATAAATACCCAGATTTAATCCATCATACGTGAAGGCCAATAGATGCCATTTGTCCACTGAAATCAAGCCCTCCGGCGAACGAAGCGTAAGCGATGCCCCCCCGTCCTCACGCAGGTAAATTTCAGTCGCCCCCGTGTCTCTAATGTCTATCTGCATACATGTATTGGTTCCGTCATTATAATTTCCAATGATATATTTCGTACCCGTATAAGGTGCGCGTTTGACCCACATAGAATAAGTAAATTCATTTAGACCATTGCCGGAACCAGCTCTGGGATATGCCGTCCGGACTGGCAATGAAATATAGCTGGATCCTCTGCAATTAAGGGCATATCCCTGTTCATCTAAAGCGTGATTCACATAGTCCAACTCACTCCCAACCGCTGTCCCATGATTGACTCCTGCCGAATCCAAGATATTCTGTTCAAATTGATAGTATGAAAGAGGTTCTGTGTTAGCAGGCAACGGGTCCGCTTCGATTTTGACAACCTCATAATCATTCATTTCCAAAATATATTTGCCGCCTAATTGAGAAAATGGTTTATTGTTTTCTCTCACCCAGAGATTCAAGTGGTTATAGTGCCCAACGGCAGCAGATTGTACCTGTAATTCCGCCGGCAACTTGAATATGGATGCCTTTTTACTGGCCAGAACAAACTCATTTTCGCCTCTGCGGATCGCGATTCCCACCCCGCGATTATTGGTATTATACTCAATTTGATAACCGCTTAACCTTTTAAATACATTCGCACTTTCTTCGGCGAACGGATTAAAGAACACCAGAGAACCGCCTCCAGCACGCCGGCTGGCAAGATCATATCCAATCTTTTGAAGCATTTGATTCATTCTACGCGTTTGCGTGTTCCAGTCGTAGTTGGCTCCAGCTACTGTGTCGCCTGGAATTGCTGTATTGTTCGGGCCCTTGATGTAGAAATTGTGACCATCGGGGCCTATCAAGTCATATAGGTTATGGGCACCATTGGCGGCATAGGCCAACAAAATGCCGTAGTCTGGGATACGGTTCGGCGATCCTTGGCTTTCTCCTGTCATCGTCCAGTCTGTCTCCATAATCATGGGAAAGTTCTTACCCTGGCTGTATTGGACCCCCAGATACCGGTAAATCTTATCTAATTCGGAATGTCGGTAGAAGTCCATCCCAAGAAAATCTAAGTGAGTCCCTACCGTTTTCCGCAGAAGCTCATTTTCCGGCACCGTATCCGCTCTGTTTTCGAAGTACTCTGCGTTATTCTGCCGGGTCCAGACTGAATAACCGGATTCCTTTACGCCTCTGGATAAATAACTTAGCCACTCGGCCCGAATGTCCATCATGAATTGATAAACATTCGTGTATCCGCCGAACTCCCAGCGGTCGTCTGCATAGACGCTGTGATAACGGTCGCTGTAACCGAATCTCCTGGTCCATATATTAGTTTCATTGTTGACCTGGCATCCAACCACGGTCTTTTTATCACCGTTTGCGGCATTATAGGCCGCAATATGGTCGAACACTGCCTGAATGACTGTTTTTTCCTTTTCCCTAAGATAAGGGTCAAGCTTGTCCATGTAGTACTGATGTACGCCGTCCAATCTCCACGAACTGGCATTTTGTTTTCTTGTAATGAGATTGCCGTGGGCATCGAGGGCTTTTTGATAGTTCCGTATCACATAATATGGCAGCCGGTTGTCCATCGATAGATTCGTCGTATCAGACCCAAACCACAGGATTTCCAGTTTCAGCCCTGTATTTTCTACATCATGAATCATCTGTTCCAAAGGGTTCCAGTCATAGACATTGTTCCGAGAAATCCGAAGCGTAGGCGGGTAGCGAACGCCGCTTGGGGTAATGCTTGCTAGGTAGGAAGTGTAATCCACGTAATTGAGACCGCCTGCAGTTGCTTCAGACATGCGATCCAATGTTATAACCGCACTTGAACTGGAAGACGCGCGCAGCTCAAAGGATACCACGTCCCACTTTGTTGCCTGTTGAACAAACGCTGTAACATCCAAATCAAAAAAGTGGACATTGTTCACCTCAACCGCATCCAACAATACGGCGGTATTGCCTAAGCCGTACACTTCAATGATGCCTGGACCATTGGATAGATTCTGAACATACACACGGATCATTGCAGCGGAAACAGCGCCCTCCAAAGCGGAAAAATCATATTTTAACTTTGCACGTTTTTGCAGATGGGGAGAATCGGCATGCTGCAGTACCAGCGTGTTTCCATTGTTGATGACCTCGCCATTGCCATTGATATTAAGCACCTCGACGGGCGTATACATCTGGTCGGGTTGGACTTCGTTCCACCAGAGAGGCATCGCCACCGTATTGAAGCTATCAGTTTTAGCAATATTATAGAGAGCACGGATCTGGTCGTTGGTAAACTGCCAACCGTCCCTGAGTTTGTCTCTTCTGATCTGAACAGCATTGTAAAAATATGGCTGTCCGTTATACATTAAGGTAATCTTGTCATAGGTTTCAAGGGAGGTATCAACCCAAGATACAACCGAAGCCTCACTGCCTACTTGAATAAAAACAACAAACAAATTTATCACGAATAAAAATAGACGACATTTCATGCTCATTTTACGGTCTCCGATTCTAAAAATTTCCTCTGTGTATCGTAGTCATAAGTGCTCTGTAGAAAAACTCTTTGACAAGTAAGAGAATCGCCAAGTTGCGGGTGAGTATCCTCAGCAGCATCTCGCGATTTTGTGCCCAGTAACTGCGGGCATGGACCTCCAAACCTCAGTCGGCGCTTGATCATTTAGAGGCGATCTTTACTTATTCGACAGTCGCGAGCATTATTTTTGTTTCAGGCAGTCCTTCCGTCTTGGCACGAAGAGTGATTGGGCCTGGTTGACACGAGGACTGGATAATCACCAGTGCTTTCCCATGAAAGGCCTTTCGCTTGCGGGCCTTGAACGGCTCTATGCTGGTAATGTCTCCGTTATCCACGCCGATAATTGTTGCGGGTCCCTCGAGTTGAAACTGAATTTCATGGTCGGCAGCAGGGACGAGAATTCCTTTCTCATCAGTTATTTGCACCTCAACGTGGCACAGATCATGGCCGTCTGCATGTATCTTTTCCCTGTCCGCAATCAGACGGATTTCGGCCGGCCGGCCTGCGGTCTGGAGATGATGGGAACACACAACAGACCCCTGTTCGATGCCATGGGCCTCAATTTGGCCGGGCTCATAAGGCACAGTCCAGGTGATCATTTTATCGGGAAAGTCTTGAAGTTCCTTGATGCCTGCGGAGGTGCCGTTGACAAACAGTTCCACAGCAGAACAGTTGGTAAAGGTGACGACTTTTACCTGTTTGCCTTCCAATTGGGGGAGGTTCCAGTGTGAAGCCGTCTTCGGCCAGCCCCAGTGGGCTTTGGTCGGCTTGGGTTCATCCAGCGAATCATCCATTACCGCAATGTGCACCATCGGTTTGTCTATCCAGAAACTTTTGTGAAGATTCGCAATGGGGCGGACAAATCCGCAGGTATCTATCAGACTGCAGTTCCATCCGTGATAAGGCCAGCCGGCGACCGCCTCACCCAGATAGTCAATCCCTGCCCAGTAAAATGCCCCCGCAACATAATCGTGTTTGATGACTTCCAGCCAGGGATTGAGCGGCTCAAACGCGTCATATCGCATGTCCTTACCGCAGTAAAAGGGGTAGCTTTCACTGGCGATGATAATAATCTGGGGGTATTCCTTCCGATAGTCTTCAAACCAGTGCTCCTGGTAGTTGCAGGAAGTGACATCGAGCAGTTTGGCAACCTTGGTTACAATTTTGGCATTTTCTTCGCGGGATTTAATTTTAAAGGGCATCAAGGCATACGTAACGGGGCGGGTGGGCTCCAATTCACGCGTCAAATCCGCCAAGGCCTTAAGTTGTTCATTGAATTCCGAGCTGCCCTGGCCGGAGACTTCATTGCCGACGCTCCAGATGATTACCGAGGGATGATTACGATCACGCCGCAGCATATCCGTCAGGTCTTTCCGCCCCCAGTCTTTGAACCATCGCCCACACTGGCCGCCCCACTTGTCGAACGCTTCGTCAATGACCACAAAGCCCATTCGATCGCACAAATCCAGCATTTCCGGTGCCGGGGGATTATGGCTGGCTCGGATAGCATTGCAGCCGATCGATTTTAAAATCTCCAAGCGTCTTTCCCATGCCCGCACGGGAACCGCTGCTCCAAGACAGCCCGTGTCATGATGAATGCAGACCCCTTTCATTTTGACCGGTTTGCCGTTGAGCAGAAATCCTTTATCGGGTTCAAATTGGATTTGCCGGATGCCGAAGGGGGTTTCATATTCATCGCAAATTCCATTTTCATCTTTCAGGAAGGTTTGAATGCTGTACATTACCGGAGAATCAATGGACCACAGTTTCGGGTTTGGTATCCGGAGTTCCTGCTCAAACCGGAAGCGGCCCTGGCCTGAAATCTCCTCAACAGCCGGCGCTTCGGCGGCAACAGCTGCTTTGGCATCGAGGATGCGTGTTATCAAGGTACATCGCTTCGGCTGTTCATAGGAATTTTCTACTTCCGTGCGAACCCTTACCACGGCTTCCGTTGGAGTAATAGAGGGGACAGTTACGTATGTTCCCCACTGTCGGACATGAAGTTTGTCAGTAATCGTCAGCCATACATAGCGGTAGATGCCCGAACCGGTGTACCATCGGCAGTTGGGCTGATCGGTATTGTCCACTCTTACGGAAAGTATATTGTCCCCGTCAAATTTCACATAAGGCGTCAGGTCATGTTCGAAACTGATATATCCGTAAGGACGTACGCCCAGCGAATGACCATTAATCCATACCTCACTGTTTTGGTAGATGCCGTCAAACTGAACAAATACCTTTTTCCCCTCATGGGCAGGCAAGAGCCGGAAATGTTTTCGATACCAGCCGATGCCGCCGGGAAAGAAACCGTTATTTTTTCCGCCGGGGTTTTTCCGGTCTTTCGGTCCTTCAATGCTCCAGTCATGCGGAAGATTCACATTTTCCCAGCCGGAATCATCAAAATCCGCTTGCTGAGCATTGGGGGCATCTCCTTTCAAAAACTTCCAGTCAAAGCAGAAATTGCTGCGTCTTGATGCCTGTTGTTTCGTCTCGGCGTTTATACCTTCAACAGTTGCCGGAAAGCAGATTGCTACGATCAGCATTATTATTGACGTTTTGCACTGGTACATCTTTTGATTCCTTGTCATGTTTGTCCGTTCCTGAATCACCGCCTTTACCTGCACAACGTTTCCGGCGGTCCCATATGGCCGGCCGGGGCATCGCCGATGACAATCTTATCGATAACAACCCCGGCATCAACCATCCAGATTTTTAGTGTATGCTGGCCGGCAGCAGAAACGGTGTGGGTACTTTCAGAGACCGCCGCTCCCTGCAGTACATTAACCGTCCATTGAGAACTCCACTCGGCCGTATCATATCCGATAATCTGCGGAGTTTGCTCGTCGAACGCGACGGCATATCGCAAGCCGTGTTCCGAAGTAATCGCATGGGTTGGGATGCAGTACACTTTCACTTTTTGCACACCGGCATCCCAGAGGTAAACCTGATATTCAAGGCAGGGGCTGTTGGCCTGAACATCTGAAATATGGGTTCTGCTGGGTACCGTGGTCGGGAAAACAGCCATCGTATCCCCGCTCCGGCCCAGCGTTTTGATGGTTTCCCAATTTGCCCCGCTTCCGGCTGTTTTGCGGCTGTAGTGTTCGGCTTCGATACTGACAAATCCATTGGACTGAACAAAACCTTTCCATTCCTCAGGGCGGGGGGATTCGGGATTAAACGCCGCAAGATGGACGGCAAGGGTTCTGCCCGCTCCGCTGATTTCGATACTCCCGCTGCTTTCCCCCAACGGAACCTGAGCCCAATCCAGACTTACCCAGATTCGATCCTGCCCCTTTACAGTCCCGCTTGTCTGCTCCAGCCGTATCCAGCCGGCGGAAGGTACGGCCGCCCAGACAAACTCGGTATCTCCCTTGTTGAAAATATCAATAAAATGCCTGTTTTTCGTAAACACATCAAAGGTCGGAAGAGAGGAAGCAGTCGGAACCTCGCTGGTTTGGCCTTCGACAATAACGCCCATCGAGGAACCGCTGACCGGCTCAACCGTACCGACAGAAGGCATTTCAAACACAGCCAGACCCCGCGGCTTGCAGCTCATGATATGTCGCCACTTGCCGTTGGCCGTCTTGTTGTTGTAATAGTCCGTCTCTGCAAGAATCTGATTGTAGGCGGCTTCGGCCATCGCTGCATACTCGTTGGCGCTGACGCGCCCCTGGCTTGCATACGCGACGCTCTTTTTGGCATACAGGATTTTCTGATTCATCAGACTGGCCCCTCGGATGGGGTAAAGAATCGTCTGGTAAAAAGCATCCCGGAAAATCGCCGGCAGGGACTGATAAATCGCATCAGCCCGCGCTTCCAGGTCTTTATAGGCCTCAATCCGCCGCTGCGCCTCATCCCCATAATGAATCAGACTGAATTCCTCGCCGGAGGCATAGGTGGCCATGTGTTCCGGTTTTCGTGTCTGCCCAAGGCGGTAGTAGTCCGCCAGAATCTCAGCAATCTGTTCTTTGTATTCCGGCCCAAACTGACGCCGCGCCCACTGCTCCAGATACGTTTGAATATTGGTATGGTCATACTGCTCAATATCCCAGGCCATTCGAAGGGCGAACTCCATGCAGATTTCGGCTGGTTTAATATCCCCAACATTGAAAATCCACACCCGGTCTGCCGTATAATCATAGGCCTTTTTCATCTCCTCCCAAATCAATGCCGGCGGTGTCGAACAAAGCCACAGATAATCATGCGGGCTGCCCCAATAAGAAAGGTGATAATACACGCCCGACCTGCCGCCGCGCCCCCGTTCCGCCGAATTGGAAAGACGTCGGATGTACCCATGATTGTCATCCGGCCAGACAAGCGTAATATCATCGGGAACCTGCATATTCAGGTTATACAAGTCCAGCACCTCTTTATAGGGACAGAATATCTGCGGCACAGTCCGCGGGTCCGGATGCACCCACTCGGCCAGCATCTGCCGCTGGGCTGGAAAAATCTGTCCCTGCATGATTTGCACTTTTTGACCGTTGCTGGCCCCCGAACACGGCATGCCGCTGTCATGGATTCCCCGCATCCCTGTGGTATAGATGTTCTCGTAAGGGGCATTGGTCTTGACGCGTTCTTCCCAGTATTCGGTTATTTTTGCGCTGTTGGTGCACCAGTCCCAATTTCCCCGGCTGCTGCCGTCCGAAGGACTCCAGCGATTCCATTCCCAGACATTGTTGCGAAGCATCTGCTCGCAATGGGACGACCCCATCACAATAGCGTATTGCTCGGCAATGACCTTGTTGTCTTCAAAGGCATTGAACGCCTTGGTGCAGTCATGCATAGCCGGCCACAGATGGTTGGCTTTCAGACGCAGCAGCAGTTCAAACACTTTTCGATAGGTCTTCGGCCCGATATACCCGTCTTCGGGCGCATAGGTCTTTCGCGCCCACGGATGCAGCCCCCAATCTTCATCATTGATGAAGATCCCGCGATATTTCACAGAAGGCGGACCCTGTTTATAACGGCCGGCCCGCACCACCAGCCGCTCCCGATGAAGAACGGGCACATCCGCCCACCAGAACCAGGGCGAAACCCCCATAGTTTCAGACAAATCGAACACCCCGTAGGCCGTCCCGCGCCGGTCGCTGCCGGCAATGACCAGACCTCGCTCCACTGACGCCATAGGATTATCCACTACCTCCAGGGCGAAGGTTTCCCATTGGCCGGTTAAATCGGAAACATGGATTTTTCCGCTGCCGGCCAGTGCGTCAACGGCCGCGCTATGGCCCAGCGTCCCGATGAAGATAACCGAACCGCTCAGCCCGTCCGTACTGTGGACGACAGCCGGCTTTGTACCGCATGCCAGTTCAATGTCATTGGCCAGACAATCAGCAGCAATTTGACAGACAGCATAATCCCCGCCATCCACATAGATGGCGGCAATTTCGCCTTCATAAGCAATCTTAAAATCCCCCGCATTATATCGCGAAATCACATACCCCGCAGGAAAAGGCCCTTCCTTCTTCCACGCAGAGGAAAGATGGGAACAATCGGCATAGTCCACCTTGCCGCTCTTGTCTATATCTGCCGGTCCAACGCTCGATTCAAGCCACTCCTGGGCCGTTAAAGATAAATCCTGTATATCCACAATGCTGTCTTCGTTGATATCAGCTTCCAGGGAACCGACGGTCGGAGAGCGAGTGGTAAAACTCCAGACTGCTCCCTCAGAAATGCCCTCGATATCCACCCGCCAGAGATAGACCTGTGCCGGCTGCATCGGATCACTTCCAAAGGGATCAAAAGCACTTTCCGTCTGTCCCTGCGAAACCAGAACAGGAAATGTTTCAGCAGTTCCGAAATACACATTATAAACCGGATTTTCAACCTCCGCCGGCGGCTGCCATCGCAGCCCAGCATCCACGGAGACATTCCGGCTGCCGTCGGGAGGAACCGGTGAGTGCACAGTCGGAACATAGGCTGTATTCAGCCCATACTTTGTTCCCAGATAGAAACCCACCTTGCTTTGCTCATCGCGGCTCAGCACCCGATTAAAAATAATCAGTTCCGCCAAATCCCCTGCAAAGAAATCCTTCTGACCGCGATTATAAGAACCTATATTAAATGCGGCTGGGTATTCCGACGAGGTATTGGTAGCTCTCCCGAGACTGACCCCATCTAAGAACCCCTCCACAACCGAAGTCATGGCGAATAGATGAACCTTCAGATCGGCCGGAGCAGTTATCTCTTTCCATCCGCTGCTGCCGGCCCGATACTCGAATACCGGCGAGGAGCTGGCTTCGACCGCAAAGCGGATTCGGTTGTCCCCGCTGCCGTTCTGACCGGCCATCAGATATTGGTTTCTGCTGATAAGTTCATACCTGGCCACTGCAAATGCGGTAAAAGAACCTGCCGAAACAGTTGTTGACGGCAGAGTCATCCAGTCATTGAGACCGTCAAAATGAACCACAGGCAGCCCGTGAAAAGAAGCAGCGGCTGCCCTGTACACGGGCTGCACCCCGGCTGTCGCCTGAACGGCATGGTTGCCCACCCCTGACAAGTCCGCCCAGAAACCCAGCGGACTGCCGTCGGAAACGCCTGTAATCGAATGAGCATCGAGGTGAAGAACAAGCCCCTCTGTAACGGGTAAAGACGCCAACAAAAGCGAACAGCAGAAAATCTGAGAAATCAGTATCCCTTTGATTATGTTCTTAAACATCCCAGTCCCCAATCGGTAAGTATGGATAATATATCTGCCTGACTTCACACCGGCTTTTCTATCTATATGCCTCATTTCTCGTGAATTTGCAACCCCCTCTCTGCAGCACATTCCACCGATGTATCCCGCTGGTCTCTCAATTTTGCCGCTGAAAATCTCTTGCGGCCCGGGCCAATCCGACCCGAGCCGCAAGAATACTCTGCGAATCCGTCATTCCTTGCCTTAGACTGCTTAGACTATGGAAGAATCGGATATAGACCGCTATCCAGCCAGACGGCGG
>Ga0255347_1006475_pt1 | contig 12708 bp, 13 predicted proteins | sample wastewater_treat_2_FD_192479 | JGI IMG/M metagenome (GOLD analysis project Ga0255347, IMG submission 192479) | Wastewater microbial communities from Lulu Island WWTP, Vancouver, Canada - plant24 | ecosystem: Engineered > WWTP > Wastewater > Unclassified | place: Canada: Vancouver, British...
CAAACTGCGTATGGCGAAATGTGGGTCCAATAGAATCTAGAGCGGCTGCAAAGAGCTCCGGTTTTTTTTGTTCGAATAGAGAAAAAAGAAAACGGAAAAACCCAAACAATGCTGATACATTTTCCCCTTTGGAATTTCGTAGAGGCTTTCGGATAAAGGCAAAATAGGAACGATAAATAATTGCATAGACATCGAGTATATACAAAGGGGCTTTGTTTTCCATTTTATTCTTCCATCGTATTCTTATCTGAAACTCTTAGCTTGAGATTCTTCCCATGCTTCTATGAGCTGATAAGCTGCGTTGATTCTAGAGCTTATCTCATTTGCTTCCGCACTGTCCGCAGCGGATTGGGTATGCCGATCTGGATGATGCTCTTTTAAGAGCTTCTTATATCGCACCTTTACCTGCGCAAAAGGAACATAGGGTTCTAATCCTAGAAACCTGTAAGCTTCTTCTACAGCCTTTCTTTTGGTTTCTTCTTCAAGAGTCTCGCCCGTATCGTAAGATCGATAATTATAAGACCTCCAATTAGTTCGGGTTTTGTGCTTCTTATCTGCCTTAAATGGATCGAGATAGGATTCGAGCTCATCCCATGCGTCAGCAAGATCCGGATCTTCGAACGGCTCTGAGTCTCGAAACCTTGTTCGCCCCAAACCCTCACCAAACGTGGAGGACATCCATGCGCGAACCAGCATCTCAAGCCTATCGAATATTTGATCCACCTTATGCCTCGCTAAATCAGATTTCTGATGATAATATAGCATATTTGTATATCTTGGTGGAGGGTGAGAGACCTTGAAAATCGATAGACACAGGAAGCCATATTGTGTCATTGTCGGAGGTCTGAATTTAGATATTCAGGCTTTTTGCAACTTTGAATATCAGCCCGAAGACTCAAACCCCGGGCAGATTCATAGAAGCCTAGGAGGTGTCGGACGGAATATAGCAGAGAACCTATTTCGCCTTGGGTTGGATGTAGAACTGATAACTGTCGTTGGAGATTCTTCAAGTTGGGATAGGCTTGTTTTTAGTACCGAAAAGTTGGGAATTGGTCTTGCTCATAGCCCCCGAATTGTGAAGGCGCCTCTATCTGTTTATCTATGCATTCTAGACAGGTATGGAAACCTTATGGGCGCCGTTGCAGATATGCGTGCCATCGAGGAGATGAAAATTCATGATCTCGAAGTTCAAAAACCTTTGCTCGACTTTGCAGAAGCAATTGTGGTGGATGGGAATATTCCAAAGGATTGTATCGAATGGATCGCCGCTAATTATGGTATCTTAGAAGATGAAAAGAAATCTCATATATCTTACAAGAAGCAAAGGTCTCAAGAACCAAACGCAATTTCTAGGCCTTTGCTTATTGCAGACCCTGTTTCCACAAAAAAGTCGGAAAAATTTGTGTCTTGCTTTGGAAAATTCGACCTAGCAAAGCCGAATATGAATGAAGCTGCCAAAATTGCTGGCCTTGAACAAGATGCTTCTATAGAAGAGATAGCTTTGTCTCTAAGGGAAAAGTCTCTTCTGCCAAAAGAGCTGTATATATCTAAAGGAGGGCAGGGCATGAGTTTTGTAGGCCAGGACATTATCGAGCATATTTCATTGAGCTCTCTCGAGCTTCGCCCTCATGTGATAAATCGTTCAGGCGCTGGCGATGCAGCATGTGCAGCCCTAGTTTGGATCTCATTGCTTGAGAGACGAATAAAAGAAAACTACGAAGATAGCTCATGGTCTATTTCTCCCAGAGACAAAGCGAAACTAGCGCTGAGCGCTGCACTCTATGCCAGTGCATCGAATCGGCCAGTCAATCCTAAGCTGAATCAGCGCAACCTGTTCGAAACGACAAGAATCTGCTATCCTGAAACATTAGAGCTGATAGGTGAGCTTATCAATGCAATCCAAGCGGAGAACCACAGATGAACAAGTATCTTGATATTTCAGAAGAAGTTACTGATGCAATCAGTGTAGGAATACCCGTAGTTGCCCTAGAATCGACGATAATCACACATGGCATGCCCTGGCCGCAAAACCTCGAAACTGCGCTGGAAGTAGAAAATGCGGTTAAAGAAGAAGGAGCGATCCCTGCCACTATCGCGATCATAAATGGAAGGCTGAAAGTCGGCCTTACGCACGAAGAGCTTGTTTTGCTCGCAAATGGTTCTCTCAAGCCAATCAAAGCGTCTCGAAGGGACTTTCCTGGGCTTATAGCATTTGGGGGAAATGGTGCAACCACAGTTGCGGGAACCATGATAATCGCCGAAATGGCAGCAATCCACGTATTTGCGACAGGCGGTATTGGCGGAGTCCATCGCGGAGCGGAAAAATCCTGGGATGTCTCTGCGGACCTAGAGGAATTAGCACACACAGATGTTGCAGTGGTATGCGCAGGTGCAAAAGCTATTCTGGACCTTCCTAAGACTATGGAATACCTAGAAACTAAAGGAGTCCCAGTGATCGGTTACCGAACATCGGAGCTTCCCGCTTTCTATACGCAGCATTCGGGTGTCAAGCTTTCGCTTAGAGCCGATACTCCTCAAGAGATAGCAATGATACTTCGTGCCAAATGGGAATCTGGATTGAAAGGAGGAGTTGTCATAGCAAATCCTATTCCTTCTCAATATGCAATGAGCGAGACGACGATAGAGGCAGCAATTCAAAAAGCAATAGAAGAAGCCGAACACAAAGGGCTAAAAGGTGCAGAAGTCACTCCATATCTGCTTTCGAGAGTTGCGGATTTGACAGGGGGAGACTCTCTTGAGTCGAACATCGCGCTAGTGCTCAATAACGCTCGCCTTGCAGCCAGAATAGCTAAAGAATGAGGTGCATGACAATTTTGTGCAAAGTTAATTAAAAAGAATATGAATAATTGTATTCGATAACTGCTTATGATAGGATAAATACCACTTCGCACTTATTATTATGCCTATTTGACATTCTATGGAGCACAAATGAGAATCATAAGATGCATTTATAAAGATGCCATATATTATGGCCGCATAGAAGATGATCTGGCCGTCCTTTCGAAGGATTTTCCGCAGATTCTGATTCATGACAAGGGAAAGGAGATTTATTTCGACAGAGAAGAAGCAAAAGTTCCATTTTCCAGCGTATATCTGGAAGCCCCTTGTGTTCCTACAAAAGCCATATGCGTTGGTCTCAACTACAGAGATCATGCCGAGGAGTTCGGGCTGAAAATTCCATCGTCTCCGGTGCTGTTCATCAAACCATCGACCGCGCTTTTGGGTCCTGGAAAGCCCATACAATATCCCCGATTGTCGAAACAGGTAGATTATGAAGCCGAGCTTGTGGTTGTCATAGGGAAAATCACAAAAAACATTGACGCCAAACATGCGCTTGATTATGTGCTTGGTTATACCTGCGGTAATGATGTGACTACGCGAGATCTGCAGCCCAAGGATGGACAATGGACAGTGGCCAAATCCTTCGATACCTTTATGCCATTGGGTCCATGGATCGAAACTGACCTAGATCCATCATCTTTGAAGTTAAAAGCTTATCTCAATAATGAGCTTAAGCAGTCCTCCTCGACCTCAAATTTAATTTTCGATGTTCCTTCTTTGATAGAATATATCTCCCAGATTATGACGCTCCAACCAGGAGACGTGATTATGACGGGGACACCTTCTGGAGTAGGGTCCATGCAAAAGGGAGATCGCGTATGCATCGAAATAGAAGGCATAGGTCGACTTGAGAACACTATAGAATAAGAAAGCACCCAATTATGGCTTTATCGCGTATTTTTTCGATTTTTCTCCTTATGGCTGTTGGATATGGTGCTCGAAAGGAAAAGCTGCTCGATGAAAATGGAATTAGAGCTGTTTCAAATCTAGTACTCAACATTGCTCTTCCTTGCACAATAATCTCAAGTTTCGATAGAAGTATTCCTTTTTCCGCGGCAAAAGATCTAATCAAAGTAGCAATATATGCTATTGCGATTCATGGAATTTCTATTGCGCTTTCGGAGATTCTCTTTTCAAAAATGGAAAGAACCAAACAAAAGATCCTAATCTATGCAACAGTGTTTTCTAATTGTGGATTTATGGGCTTCCCTCTCGCCGAGAGCATTTTTGGTCATTCCAGTCTTATGTATGTTTCAATCTATGTGATGATTTTCAATATCTTCACATGGAGCTATGGGGTTGCTCTCCTGTCTCGAGGTGAAAACGGGGATCAAAGAACTAAGAAGACTCAGATAAAAGATATGCTTCTCAATCCAGGAATAATAGCGGTAGCTATAGGCTTTGTTCTTTGGATCTTGCCTTTTTCGATGCCTCAGACAATCAGCTATGCTGTAGTTCTCATTGCGAACTGTACTACGCCTTTATCTATGATCGTTGTGGGAGCGACATTGGCTAGTCTTGGTGTAAAAGGCTTGTTTTCTGGAATGGAGGTATGGATAGGATCTTTTATGAGGCTTCTGGTTTTGCCGATTCTTGTTATCATTTTTATGAAGATATCGAAGCAAAACGATTTTCCAATGCAGATAGCAAGTCTCTTAGCAGCTATGCCCGCCGCTGCTCAAACCGTTATCTTCGCAGAACGCCATGATGCAGATGTCTTGCTCGCATCGAAAATAGTCTTTATTTCCACCGTGTTATCTGCAGTTACGATTCCTATAGTAGCGCAATTGCTTCAAGCATGATTGATTGTTCGATATATGATTGGTTGAGCTTATACCCATTATTATAGAAATCAGTCAGGACGGAGGGGCTTTCGATGAATAAATCCATTAGCAAAAGCAGACTATGGATGCTAATATGGAGATGGAGAATATCCCGACCGAGGCGATTTATCTCTGGGCAGCGATTTTACTGCTACCAGCATTCATTCCTCTCGGCTTTGCTTCCCGCGATTATAAACTACGCGTAGAAGAGAATGCCGCCGTAAAAGCCGTATAGCCCTTTCTTTAGAGATATATATTATATAATCGAATTATTCATTGCGAGCATATAAAGAATCGACGATTAGCATGAATAATAAACACAAAGACGAAATGCGCCAGCTCTATACACGCTGGGGGCAAGCAATAGATAAGAACCACCCACTTTGCGAATATCCCCGACCGCAGATGAAGCGCCAGGAATGGCTATGTCTCAATGGAATATGGGAATATGCGATCCGAGAAGATGCGGAGATGGAGCCTTCAAAGTATGATGGGGAGATTATAGTACCATTTTCTCCTGAAAGCCTCTTATCGGGTGTGAGGCGGCAGTTACTGCCAGGGCAAATGCTATGGTATCGAAAAATTATAGAATTCGAGAACTCAAATGGACATCGTATACTCCTGCATTTCGGAGCTGTCGACCAATACTCCATAGTTTTTCTGAATGGAATAAGGGTAGGGGAACACAATGGGGGTTATTGGCCATTTTTTTTCGATATAACTGAGCTTGTTCGGCAAGGTGATAATACGCTCGTTATTTGCGTCAGCGATGATTCAGACACTGGAAATCAAGCCTATGGCAAACAGAAGTTGAAATGCGGAGGCATCTGGTATACGGCACAGAGTGGTATATGGCAGACGGTATGGTTGGAATATGTGCCTTTCGAATACCTGCGCAGTCTACGCATCACACCATCTTACCATGAATCAACAGTTGATTTTGAACTCGATTGGGTTGGGGAGGTATTTCCGGAGAGCATCATAAGCATCTATGCAGATGGGAAATTGGAAACCGAGAAGTGTTTTTGCAGCCAGAAAGTGACAGTGAAATTGGAGAGTTTTCGAAGTTGGAGCCCGGATGATCCTTTTCTGTATACAGTGCGCATCACTCTAGGAAAAGATAGTGTGGAAAGCTATTTTGGCATGCGAGAGTTTTCCATCATACATGACTCAAATGGTCACGCCAGACTAGCATTGAACGGAAAGCCAATTTTTCACACTGGTCTATTGGATCAGGGCTATTGGAGTGATGGACTTTACACCGCACCGAGCGATGAAGCGATGATTTGGGAACTGACAGAGATAAAGCGGATGGGCTTTAATATGCTGCGTAAGCATATCAAGATCGAACCACTGCGCTGGTATTATCATTGCGACAGACTAGGGCGTGGCAGCACGGAAGGGCGCGCAATATTTGAAGCCGACATGAAAAACACGGTGATGTTGCTCTATAACACCGTGAGCATTGCAGTATGGGTTCCATTCAACGAAGGCTGGGGTCAGTTTGACGCTTGTCTCATAGCAGAGAAATTGCGAAAGATCGATTCCTTACGACTTATCGATTCGGCAAGCGGTTGGCATGATCAGCATTGCGGAGATTTTCAAAGCCGTCATATCTATTACAAGAAATATCGCCTAAAGCCCGACAATTATGATCGCATTCATGCTCTTACAGAGTTTGGAGGATATAGCTGTCCCACTGAAGGACACATGGCTTCAGACAAGCTATTCGGTTACCGCATGTATGTTGATCCACAGTCGCTTACCACTGCTTTTGATGCCTTGTATCGCAGTGAAGTGCTTCCTTCGGTGAAGCTTGGATTATCAGTCTCTATCTATACACAAGTGAGCGATATAGAGGATGAGATCAATGGGCTTTTTACTTACGATCGAGCTGTAATAAAGCTAGATTCCAGAATTGTGAGCCAAATCAATTTAGAACTGCAGAAAATTGGAGGATGACTATTAGCCCATGGCTTTTTTCTTGAGCCAGGAAGGCTGAAGAAGGCTTTTGGAAGAAGGCTTTTGAATTTTCCAATTTATGCAACCATCTGCTTTGCCTTGTTGCCGAGATTATTCTTCTTGAGATTTTCATTAAAGAGATCGATGAATGCAAGAAATAGATCAATTGGGGTCCCTGGCCCTTTGCGCTCTAATCTAAAGAAGCAATCGCAAATCAATTCGAAATCAAAATCATGGATAGAGCTTTCATCTTTACTCATTATGCCTGTGCGTACTATCTGATTTTATATCCTATGTTTATTCCGAGGTCTGGGATTAGCATTTGCCCATCAATATTGATATATCGTCCACCCAATGTCGTATTTATTACTAATCTGTCCTTTATCAACCATTGATATCCAGCATTTGCCGAAATAGTATAGCCAGATATATTGGAATCAAATGAATATACTATCCCAGGAATGATTCCAATTACAAAACCTGCATGTCCTTTTTTATTTGGATGCAGTGTTATGCCCAGCTCAGCTAATATCATCAATCCATAATGTGACGTTTGTACATTGCTAGTATAGATAACTACAGTCGATGGATTTGCGCCAAGAAAATCATTTAGCATTATTTCGCAATATACTGGGACAATTACCAAAGCGCTATTTTTTGAACAAGATATCGCGCTCAATGTAAGATAAGCAAGATTAGTCGTCAATGTTGTACTATATGCTGCTTCTTTTTCCTGACCATAAAAGGCACTTATAAAAATAGCCAATAATAAGCAAGTTATTATTCTTCTTATTGTTTTCATTACATACCTTTATTAATTTTATGGCTAGTCACAGATGGTGATCTTCCAAAAAGAATAAGCCCCGCTTTTATGTTTTCATTCATATGGATATCAATATTAGTTGCCTGATATTAAATTATCGATCCTTTTTCTGTAAGAGCCGACTCTGTTTGAGATCATTGTAAGGATAGATTTTGTTTATCGTATTTTTTCGATTTTTTCTCCAACCAATGTAGTATCGATGGTCTGCATAAGGCGATTGGTATATGGTATATGCTTAGTTTTTTCTTGATAATAGCTTTCCATTGTGCAAATGAATGATTCTGGAACTTTAATATTTCTTGTGTCTTATTGGTATCATACCAATCAAGATAATATCCATTTAACTCACTTGAAAACAATGACTCTCTAGGAAAGGCGTAAACGTCAATTCTACACCGTTCTCAATAAAGCATCATAAGGGAGAGGAAATGCTCTCAATTTGAGAGATATTCACAGTGTCTGGGGAGAACAACAAAGAATGAAAACTGCTTCTATGACTCTGGAGTAAAAAGGAGAGGACTTCAATAATCAGTCGGACCTATCCTATAGGGTAAAAGCTGAAGCTTTTCCTCAAGACTCTTTGCCTTCGGTAGGGTATTAAAGAGGTAGCAGAGGTAGTGGTAGGGTTCGTGGCCATTCGCCTTCGCGGTCTCGATAATGCTATAGATACTCGCACTCGCATGGGCTCCTAAGGGGGTATTCGAAAAGAGCCAGTTCTTTCTGCCTATCACAAAGGGCCTTATCGCATTCTCCACCCTATTCGTGTCAGGCGTGAGGAGCTCATGGTCAAGATAGTGGGTTATCTTTTCCCACTGGCTGAGCGCATAGCTCACGGCTTTGCCAAACGCAAGTGTGGGAGGACTTACGCCTGCATGCGCCATAAGCCAAGAATGCATCGCTTTGAGCTTCGGAGCTTGCTCTTTTCTTTGGAGGCTAAGAAAGCTTGCAGTATCAAGAAGCCCTTCCTTATAGGACTTCCTTAGCTCAGCTTCTTTCTCATAAAGCTCACCAATCATCGAGATAAAGATGCTCGCTTCCTTACTCCCCAGCTTCTGGGCATCTATGAACTTTCGCCGCACATGGGCTAAGCATCCTACATGCGTAATCCCGGGAAAGTTTCCGGCCTCATCATAGCCAGAGTAGCCATCAGTCTGCAGGTATCCTTCGTAGTCCTTCAAGAGCCTTAAGGGAATCTCTTTTGAGCGACTCGAATGATAGTGAAAGAAGATTATTGGTTTACCTTCAGAAAAGCCTTCCGTCACCCACATGAAGTGCTTCGATTGCGGACTTGAATTTCTCTCATGCAGCACCTGCACTACTGTCTCATCCATAAGAAGCACCTGGGAAGCCTTGATATCCTCTTTCATCGCCTCGATGAGATCGCCTAAGCCTCTTCCTGCCCGTATCGCTAAGGCACAGAGCGTTGCTCGGGGTGTCTCAATCCCAAAACGAGCAAGAATCTTCTCCATACGATAGAAAGGCTCGGCATCTACAAACTTCGAGCTGAGAAAAAAAGCAAGACTATTATTGGAAAACCGTGAACCAGGAATAAACTTAACCGGCCCTGATGCTTGGATGATCGGACTCTGACAGTCTTTGCACCCACAGGGCCCATACTTCTTCATGATATACCGATTGACGATAACTTTCTGGGGAATTATCTCGAGCTCTTCTCTTACCTCTTCTCCAATCTCAGGCCTTAAGGCACCACAATGTGGACAGGTACGCTCCTCAAGCGAGCATTCACTCACAATATCTACTCGGGGAATATCCTTAGGGATTGGCTTATGTCCTCGCTTTACTCGCTCATGCGCCTTGACGGCTGTCTTGTCCTCTTGTCTGCAAGATTCTTGTGCATAAGTCTCTGCTTCATTGAAGAGCCAACCCTGAGTACTTTCTTCCTTGTGCTGCCGCTCACTCGAGGAACCAAAGAAGTGCCGCCTTAAGCTCTCGTATTTCTCTTTCCAAGAGAGAGCTTCCCTCTGAAGCGCACCTACCTCATTGTGGTGTTGTACGACAAGCGTTCCAATGATGTCTTTGAGCGCCACCACATCATCAGGTAGATGCTCCAGCGTCGCAGTATCCATACAAAGACTATAGCATAAATAGTATTGAATATCAATACTATTCCTTTAATATACCGTACTATAGTGCATTGCTCTGTGCTTTTTGAAGATGTCAATTCCTACTAAAAGAAGCCGAAAGTCCTCCCTATCTGTGCGCATCACTCCACTCGTCCTCTTAGGCCAAGGAAAGTGATCTTCTTCAAGCCGCTTTGTCCACAGGCAGAAGCCAGTCTTATCCCAATAGAGAATCTTCATCACTCTCCTTGTCTTTCCCAAGAAGACAAAGTAGTTCCCTGAGAGTAGCTCCTTCGGCTTCTTCGCTTCCGCAAGCTGCGCAAGGCCATTGATCTGCTTTCGCATATCGGTGAAGCCCATCACAAGATAGATCTTTCGATTCTTCTTAAGGTACATCTCCTATATTCCTTTCAGAATACAGGATACTCACATTTTTTCTACTTGAGGAACGGTGCGGAATTGACGGTTACAGAGAAGAAGCAACTGACTCCAGAATATTTATTACCAAACTATGTCTCTGACTGCGCAAAATATAACAACTGTGATGGTATACTATATAATAGCGTAAAAATTAAAGATTCTATCAATTATGTATTTTTTAAAGCTAGTAGAATTAATTTTGATATAATATCTAGAGGAAATAATTAGAACTACCTAACAAACGCTTTAACCAGACTCGCCTGTTGTCACAAAACTTGCGTTCAGGCTTTGCCTGGCAAGTTTTGCGCCAATTGCGGGCTCGCTGGTTAAGCGCACGTTAGATGGACGCCTTCGGCGCAAAAATAATGGCTAAAGTTTGCAATTAAATTAATTTATAAGAAGTATCAAGAAAAGGAGAAAAAATGAAAAATTTTAATCTCGTGTTAAAAATGTTATGCCTAATTTTAGCAATTCTGTTCTTTGTATCATGCCCTATTCCTGTTTCTGATAATGGTGCAGGTGAATACTATCCTGAACTTGGAAGTAGGGCAGAAGGGAGTTATTATAGTTTTGGTCTACCCACAGGAAGTTATCGAAAAATTGTATCCTATTCAAATGGTAAAAATATCGGCTTAAATGAACAATCTCTTATAGGAACATTTGGCTATACTTATCAATGCGTAGAGTACGTTAAAAGATTTTATGGTACCATATTTAAGAATGGGCTAATTCCACGATTGCCTGATGGAATGGCTAAAAATATGTTTAGTTTATTAAGCAATAATGAATCTTATATATGTATGAAAAATAATGAAAATAAAAAACCGAACGCTGATGATATAATTTGTTTTGATGACAAAAATGATCCTAACTCTTGGGGACATGTAGCAATTATTAGAGAAGTATATGACTCTTATATCCAAATAATACACCAAAACTATTATTGTAACAGCGCAGATGATCGGACATCAATAAACTATTCAGTTATTGATGGTAAGTATTGTATAGAAAACCTAGATAACTATTCTGTAATCGGATGGATACGATTAAAGTCTCCGGAGTATAATTCTAATTATATTATTTCTGATAATAAGCCGTCAGTAACTCTTAACGCATAATTCATCGAATTTCTTCTTGGGAGTATTCATCCCAAGCGTTTGTCTTGGCCGTTCATTGAGCAATCTTGCTACCCTGGTTATCGATCGTTGCGATAACTTCCTGAAATCAGTTTCACCTTCGAGCATATCACGAATCAGAAAATTGGTGTTTTCACAGGTACCCTTTTCCCAGGGCGAATGCGGATGACAGAAATAGACCTTCATTTTAATGGAACTCGCCAGTCGTTCATGTTCCGCCATCTCTTTCCCCTGGTCGCACGTAATGCTTTTCACTAGCTGAGGTTCCAACGTTTTTAATCGTTTCTTGATGCTTTTCCTGACTTCCGGCGCAGTATAGTTTTCAAGCCGATCAATCAGCACATATCGCGTTTGCCGTTCCACAATGACGCTTAAGGCTGACTTATGGTCCTTTCCAATGATCAAATCGCCTTCCCAGTGACCAGGAACTGTGCGCGTATTCACTTCTTCAGGTCTTTCATCAATTAGAGTAATGTTCGCAAGCTTTCCGCGCTTATCCGCACCCTTGGTGTTGCGTTTTTTACCTTTCTGGCGAAGTTCCTTAAGCGCAAGCTTTTTCAGTTCTCCCTTCATGTGAAAATGAAGGTAGTTGTAGATCGTTTTCTCGCTCACAGGAACTACTGTAGCATCATTTGCGCTTTTTTGCAGGAAATCCGCTATTTGATAGGGCGACCAGCGGATCGCCAGATGGTTTTGGATCACCTGCCAAGTTGATCCGTTTATCTTTAGCCCTCTAGTTCTGCTTTTTGCGTAGTTGTCTGTATTCCTTTGTGCCAGAAAAGGATTATAAGAACCTCTGTCGTTCCCCTTTTTTAGCTCACGAGAGATCGCTGATTGGCTAAAGCCAGTCTTCTTGGCTATGGTTTCCTGGTTGTTGCCGTTAGCGAAGTAGATCATGATTTCTTCTCTATTCTTGCGGTTTATCCTGTTGTATTTTCTCACTTCTCCATCCTAACACTTTATGCGTTAGGAGTTACCGAGTGCCATATTAAACCAACTATTGTAATAAATACACCTCAAGCTGGAAGTGCGATAAACAATTCGAGTTTTATAGTATCTGGTACAGCAATGGATAATGTAGGTATACTGGCAATTCAATATAAGTTGGACAATTCTATTTGGTTTAGTGTTACTGCAGGTGAAGAGTGGACATTTAGTACTACTAATGTTTCTAATGGGAGTCATGTTATATATATGAGGGCACAGGATTTATCTGGAAATTATAGTGAAACAGCTTCAGTAAGTATTAATGTTAATGCCAAGCAAAAACCAGTAATAGTTTCATTTAATGTAATTAATCGTACAGTCATACTTACATATACTTATAATAATCCACTAGGCACATCAATAACCTATGGAATAGATAAAGGAGATGGAAGTATTTTTAATTGGCCGGTTAATGATATAAGCTTTTATGAAAACAATACTAATGTAAGCTCATACCTAGAGTATGATCATGCTGGTACTTATACAATAAAAGTCATTGCAAAAGATGGATTAGGGAATGTCTCAGATTGGTCAAATCCACAAACAATATATTTACAATAGAAAGACTATACATCTAACAACTGCTTCAACCTTACAAATCCTTTGGCATGGTT
>Ga0255347_1006477_pt1 | contig 12708 bp, 8 predicted proteins | sample wastewater_treat_2_FD_192479 | JGI IMG/M metagenome (GOLD analysis project Ga0255347, IMG submission 192479) | Wastewater microbial communities from Lulu Island WWTP, Vancouver, Canada - plant24 | ecosystem: Engineered > WWTP > Wastewater > Unclassified | place: Canada: Vancouver, British...
CTTCCGCTCCTCCAGCAGGTTGGTTATAAACAGCGGAATCACCTTCTCCGGAAACTGGTATGGCCCGTAGTTGTTCGAGCAACGCGTCACCACCGCCGGCAGGCCGTATGTGCGATGATAGGCGCGCACCAGCAGGTCGGCCGCGGCTTTCGAAGCGCTGTACGGACTGTTAGGGCAGAGTGGCGAGTCCTCCGTGAAGCGCCCCTCCGGCCCGAGCGAGCCGTAGACTTCATCGGTTGATACCTGCAGATAGCGGCGCACCTCGCTGAGCCGGGACTGCTCGAGCAGCACTTGTGTGCCCAGCACGTTAGTGCGGATGAAGTCGGCGCTGCCGTGGATACTGCGATCCACGTGCGTTTCGGCTGCGAAATTCACCACCGCCCCGACCTGCGTGTCGAGCACGGCGCGCACCGCCTCGCTGTCGCAGATGTCGCCGCGCACGAACTCGAACTGCGGGCTGTCGTCCAGACCGCGCAGGTTTTCGAGATTTCCGGCGTAAGTCAGGGCGTCGAACGCTACCACCTGCCACTCGGGACGTTTTTCGCGAAGGCGGCGCACGAAGTTCGAGCCGATGAACCCGGCCGCTCCAGTCACCAGAATGCGGTTCAGCATGCTTGCTCCTCAAACGGCCGCGGGGACGGCCGCCGCCATGGGCCGGGTATGATTCGCGCCGCCGCCGGCGGTGAGGTTGGCCGCCTTGAGCAGCGATTCGAAAGTACCCGCGTCGGTCCACCACCCTTCCAGAATTTCGTACTCCAGTGTGCCCTGCTCCAGGTAAAAGTTGTTCACATCGGTAATTTCCAGTTCACCGCGCGCCGAAGGTTTCAGCGAACTAATGAAGTCGAACACCTGCTCGTCGTACATGTAGATGCCCACTACGGCGTAGGCGCTTTCGGGCACTTCGGGTTTCTCGACGATGCGTGTGACGCGGCCGTCCTCCAGCACAGCCACGCCGAAACGTTCGGGATCGGGCACTTCCTTCAGGAAGATGCGCGCCCCGCGCGGCTGGCTGTAGAAGTTGGCCACACCGCGGCGGATATCGCGCTCGATGATGTTGTCGCCCAACACGACTACGATCTTGTCTCCGTCCGCAAAGTCTTCAGCCAGGCGCAGGGCGTCTGCGATGCCGCCCTCGCCCACCTGATATGTGTAGTGCAGCTCTTTCAGTCCGAATTCCTTGCCGTTGCCCAGCAGACGCAGAAAGTCGCCGGCGTCATTGCCGCCGGTGACCAGCAGTACGTCGCGAATCCCGGCGTTCACCAGGCATTCGATGGGGTAATAAATCATAGGTTTGTCGAAGACGGGTAGCAGGTGCTTGTTGGTGATTTTCGTCAGGGGCCACAAGCGCTTGCCCAGTCCACCGGCCAGAATTACGCCTTTCATCTGTTTCTCTTCCCTTCTGCCATCCCTCTGTTTGCTTTAGTTCCGTGATACTTCCCCATGCGGCGCGGGCTCGGGGCCGCGCACCGGGCGCGGTGCGCTGCCGTCAAGCCACCCGAGCGTGTCGAATGCCTCAGGAACGCTCTGGGCTTCGGCTCCCGGAATCATGAGCCGCAGCGGCACGCTGAAGCGTCCACCCATAGTCAGAAAGGTGGCTAGCAGCACGCGCAAGTCCAACCACAACGACATATGGCGCACGTAAAGCACGTCAAAATAAATCCACTGGTGAAAATCCCCGGCGTCGCGCTCGCGGCGGCACACCTGCCATAGCCCAGTGATGCCGGGGCGCACCGACAGACGGGCCTTGCGCCAGGGGATGCAAATCTGGTTTTCCCGAAAAGGCGACGGCCGCGGACCGATCAGGCTCATGTGGCCGAGCAGTACGTTGTACAGTTGCGGCAGTTCGTCGATATTCGTGGCGCGCAACAGCTTTCCTAATGGAGTGACGCGCGGGTCATTGGGCAGTTTAAACTGCGGCCCATCCACCGCGTTCTTGACGTAGAGGGCGCGCTGCTGCTGGTGAGCGCGGTCGATCATCGTGCGGAACTTCCAGCAGCGAAATACGCGGCCGTTCAGGCCCTCGCGCTCGTGTCCAAACAGCACCGGCCCGCGCGAGCTCAGCTTGACCAGCAGCGCTGTCACGCCCAGCAGGGGCGCCAGCACCACCAGGCCAACCAGGGCCGCGCTAAAGTCTATGGCGCGCTTGAGCCGCGGATACCAGCGCTTGTCGCCGGTCGGAGCGCGAGAGGCAGCACGCCGCCGCCGGCGCCGCAGCAGGCGGGGTTCTGAGCGCTGGGCCGAAGCGGGGGCGGACGGTTTGTGGCCTGCGGCGGCCTTGGCCGGGGCTTGCCCCACCAGAACGCGCCGAACAATGCAGTCGCCGGCCGACACGCGCGCCCCGGGCCCGAACACGCATTGGCACACGAGCGAGCCGCGGGCCACTTGCGCCCCCGGGCCCAGTACCGCGGGGCCGATCACGACCGCATGCGGCGCGATGCGCGCCCCGGCATGCACGACGATCGGACCATACAACCGGCTGTGCGGATCGATGGAGCTGCCCGGCCCGGCCCAAAGGCTGAATTCCTCGCTCCGCCGGCCCAGACTGCGTCGCGCCCGGCGTGTACTCCCCAGCACCACCTGCTCGTTCAAAGCCAGCAGCCCGGCCTCAGTCGACAGATCAAACGTGGGACCGTGCACCGTCAAGTCGGTGCTTGGTATGTCGTGAGCCGCCAGTTGACGGCGAATTTGCGCGGGAGAAAGGCCAGCGGACAGGTCCAGGTGCCGCGCGACTGCGGCCGAGATCAGCGATGCGCCAATCCCGACCGCCTGAACCTGCGTTACGCCGTCATAGAGGCGCTGTACACAGCGCACGCGCAGTTCTGAATCGTAGACTACGCGCTCTTGTGCGCCCCGCGCGTTACCCTGCAATTGCACCAGGTGCCGCGGCAGATGGCAAGTGTTCGATCCCCGCAGCAAGCCGGCGAAATCATAGCCGTCCAGCGCATAGCAGCGCGGATCAATCGTCAGCAGCAGGTCGGCCGGCTCCAGGGACTCCAAAAAATCCAGAAAACCCTCTTTCCGGCACAGTCGGACATCGCCCAGGACCGCCTGCAGGGCGCTCTGATACGCGGTATCAGTCTCGAAATCCGGCATCACCGTAGAGGATTGAATTTCCGCTTTCAGTAATTGCGCCCACAAGTGCTGGACCACAGTCTCCGTACCCAGCGGCGCCAGGAGTGTGGACACGGCGCTCCGGCTGCTTTGCAGATACGCCGGACGCCAATCCATGATGATCGCCTGAATAGACACCGCTGCCGTTCTCCAACCAGCCGCTTCAGGGTGTTGAGCGGCTCACCTGATCCAGGGGACCTACTGCCTCCGCCGCCGTTGGCGCAAAGCCGTAGCCGTAGCCATAGGAATAGCCGTAGCTATAGCCGTAGCCGTAACGTCCCCGGTATCCATAGCCAGTGCCGGCTGAACCGACGAATACAGTACCCAGCAGCTTTCCGCCCGCGGCGCTCAACATTGCCAGCCCTTCCACCAACGCCGCGCGCCGGCAATGCCGCTCGCGTACTACAAAAATGGTCCCATCCGCGACGCGCGAGAGAATTCCGGCGTCGGCTGTTCCCAGCAAGGGAGCTCCGTCGATGATCACCAGGTCATATTGTTTGCGCCACTGGTGTATCAGCCGCGCCAAGGTACCGTTGGCCAGCATTTCGAATTCCTGGTGATGCTGCGGGCGTCCGGCCGTCAAGAGCGACAAGCCGAGTATGGAGGTGCGGTGCACCGCGCTGGACTCAGGCGTGCGCTCGGCCATGACGTCCACCAGTCCCGGCGAGAGGTCGGTGCCGAAGCGCTGGTCCAAAGCCGGGCGGCGCAAGTCGGCGTCCACCAGCAAGACGCGGTTTCCGCACTGGGCCAGGCTCCGCGCCAGCAGGCAAGCCAGCGTGCTTTTGCCGGAGCCGACGTTGGCACTGGTAATCTGGACCGCCTTGCCGCCGTCGCCGTTGAGCCGGTTCAGCAGCGCAGTTCTTACCACGCGGACCGCCTCGGCCTGAATGGGACACTGCTCCAGCGAAGTCATTACGCTGCGCCCGCGCCGCAACGGCAGACGCCCCAAGAACACGCCGTTGGCCGGACCGACGTCGCCGAGTTCATTCACCGTCGGACTGAACCGGATACGCACGAAAGCCAGGCCGACGCTTACTGCCAGTGCACCAACCAGCCCGGCCGCCATGAACCGCAGCCGTTTATCGTTCGGCGCGCCCACCTCCGTGGCCGGCAGGGTACGGATAAAGCCGGCCACCTCGCGATTCATCTCCATCACCTCCAGATGCTGCGCGAGTTGCTGCTGCATTTCGCGGGTTTTTTGGCGCCGCGCGTCCAACTCCGTCAGTTCCAGAGCGCTTCGCGAAACCTGGTCGGACTGCTGGCGCTCCTTCTGCAAAAGCTCGCTCAGCACGTCCATCCGGATGCGCATTTCGCGTAGGCTTTGACGGAGCTGCGCCGGGCTGTTGGTCGTGTTGACCACGGCCGTCGTGTTCAGCTCCTGCTCGCGCTCGCGCAGCGCCTGTTCGGCCGCCGCGATGGCCTGCTCCAACGAGACCATCCGCCAGTGCGATTTTCCGAACTGAGTCGCGGCTACCTGCTGTTCACTCCGCAAACGCTGCAGCTCGGCCCGCAGAGTCCTAAAGGTGGCGTCCTCTTCGTAATTGACCGCGCTGGGCCCCGCCCCGGCTTCGGCCTCCTTCGCTTCTGAACTCTCGGCGAATTCCAGCATGCGCTCGGTCCAGGCAATATCTGTTTCAAGGTAGCGCATCCGCGACTCGAGTTCGTCCAGCCGCAGTACGCCTTGCGTAACCAGCCCTTCCGGCGTGCCGGTGCCGAGCAACTGGCGCGCATTGGCGGCTTGCTTCTCAAGCTCGTTCAGTTCGGTGGCGCGCTCGGCAATCTGGCGACGGAGTTGTTCCATGATTTCCAGATCGCTGTCGGATGCCCTTTGGAGCGCGAACTTGACGTACTCCTCCAAAACAACGTCCAGGATCAACTTCGCCTCGCCCGGCGTGCTGGTGCTCATTGAAACGTAGACGAGCTGCTTGTGATCCGGCGCTTCCGCGCTGAGCGCGCTCGCCAGGCGCTGCTCGGCTGGCACCGGCCGCCGCAGTCCGGCTCGCTCCAATAAACGCTCAAAGGGCGAGGCGGGCACATCCCGGTACCAGTTGGTGGCCCGGATGCGTTCGTCTTGGCTCATGCGCTGCACCGCGCCGTCGAGAACGGCCGGACTGGTCAGGTAATCCACCTGGCTGGCGCGGAAGCTCTCATACAGCGGCACCATGTCGCTGCCGCCTTTGACGAGCTGGCGAATCACCGGCGATACTTCGACTATGGCGGTAGCCTTGTGCTGCCGCGGCGGGGACATACTCCAGATACCGCCCACTGCCAATGCGCCGAGCACCAGGAACACGCCCAGAATGCTGCCCTTGTAGCGCAGGAGCAGCCAGGGTGAAAATGTTTTCGCCGCGTCTGGCTCAATGCGCACCGGCGGTCCCAGGCGATCGAGTTCAAACAAGTCCGTCTCCAGACCGGCCTGGGGCGCCATTACCGGATCCGATCGGGCCAACGCTCTCGATTTTCCGTTCGTGTCACTCATTAGCGCGTCTCCAATGCTCTCTTTCCGGTAGCAAATTCAACCGGTGCCCTGTGCGCGGCATATCGCGCCGTACAGGCAGCCATTCGCTGCGATCGACGCCCCGGTTGTCACCAGGCAGCGGTCCAGGTTCGCCTGAACGCCGACCCGGCAGCGCGCCCAAAAAACCGAGCGGCCCACCACACCGCCGGCGCGTACGGTGCAGCCCCGCCCAATTACGGTCGGTCCCACTACAATGGCGCTCTCCTCGATCCGGCTATGCGGCCCGACCATCACCGGACCGATTATGCGCACGCCCTCGTCCACACGCGCCGTGCGATGCACGAGCAGGCCGTCCCGCCAGGCATAATCCTGCGGCAGCCAGTCGCTATGGGTGTACTTCTGAAGCGCCCAGCCCTGCACCGCCAGGTAAGATTCGAGATCGCTGACGCGCGCAGCGCTTTCCACGGGATAGGCGTTGACCGGTTCGCCGGCCTTGCGCAGCCGTGGAATCAGCATTTCCTTGATATCCTGGAACCCCGCGCGTCGCACATGTTCAAACGCCCGGCGGGAGAACACGTAGACCCCGGCGGGCGTTCCATCTTGCAGTCCGTTGGCGGAAAAGGCGCCTCGGGTCCGGTTCACGAGCACCGTCGCGGCCGCCTTCGATTTCACCTGTGCCGCCAACAGGCTCAGCAAATCGACTCCTGGAAGTACGGTGCCTTCGAGGACCACGTATTGCTCAGCGCTGACAATCTCGGCGGCATCATGGCAACAGCCGGCCGGGCCGCGTGGCGAACGGTCCACATAGTAAGCCAGTTGCACGCCATTGCTTTGCCCATCTCCGAAACAGCGTTGGTAGAGGTATGTGTCGGAGTTGGCGCAGATTACTACATTGCGAATTCCGACCTCTGCCAGCCAGCGAAATTGGTGGACCGCCAAAGGGGTGTTGCCAATAGGCCATAGTAGACGCGGGCATAGCGCATCCAGCGAGTCTGCGTCCCACACGTGCGCGCCAGCCAAGATGATCGCCGCCAACACGGGCGTTTCCTTCGCGGTTGTCGGGGGCGCGGAAGCGCTCAACTGGATTTGGCGTATCACTTGCTAGACCCGGGCCCAGAATTTCGCAACCAGCGCAACAGGCCTGTCAGCCGCCCGCACAGAGCGGCGCCCACGACGGCAGCGCCGGCCATCAACAAAAGCTGCTGCTTCCAACCGAAGCCTGGGACGCGTGACAGACCGAGCCAGTCCGCGCTAACACAGCCGGCGAACAAGAATACGCCGGCCAAAAGTAAAAAATCCACGCCGACCAGCGCGCCCAGGAAGACAAACACGCTGGCCAACGCCGCCCCGCCCCACTGTCGCCAGCCGAAGCCGGCATGCACACTCCAGGTGAAATCATCTGCCAGGACAGCAATCAAACCCAGCGCCACTCCGATCGTCGCGACGACCACCGAAGGTCTGAAACGCGCCGAGGCCAACGCTCGCGCCAAAATGCGCTCGCCCTCTTGTTCACTGCATCCCAGGCACAGGCGCCGGATTACCGGATTTCCCCGCTCGTAGCGACTCAGCACGTGAACACTGGCAGGAGCACCACAATTGTGACAACTTGGGACACTAACCGGCAGCGCTGCCGCCGCATCCAAATTTGCCGCTCGTTGCGGCGTCTGTGTATTAATTGAGGTTAATTGCCGAGAGGGTCGTCGGGCGACGTTCGGCACTTCGGATACTCTCATATTCGCACCACCCGAAATAATAGACCACCGGACGCCGATGGCCCGATGGTCCAAGGCTTAGCCAGTCTTGATACCGCGCGCCACCCGGCCTGTACGTCGCGCTTCATCCCTCCCTGTGCGAGGAACCCGTTGAACCTGCGTCGGGCGCACCACAAGCTGCGCCGGCAAGCGCGCTCAGCCCTGCCCACAACCTCGTCGGCGACTGAGAACCTCGATTCGCGCTGCTGTTGCATCGTCTCCGCCTGCAGATTCCCGATTCCACATTTGTAACGAAGCTCCGCCTCACGCGGCTTCGAAAAACAACATTGAAGCGCACTTGAACCGAGGAGCACACTCAAAGCGGAACGGCAACTTCCGCCAGCGGCGTGCGCCGCCGCTGCCAACTGGCCGCTTTCACCAGGCCATTGGCGAACAGTGCTTACTCGCATGCCATGCGGCCCGGATGTCTGTGGACTTAACGAACAGCTTCGGCTCGAACCATTGGGAGTATTCCGCCACGTCCGGCTTTTGCAACTGGCCGGCCACGCGACACGCGCTAACGTCTTACGACGTCAGAACTTAAGCGAGATAGCCGCCCGCGTGGGGACCGGTGAAATTCCATGTTATCCCCGCTATTCAGTACATTCGCGCCACCGGAACTAGGCTTGCCCCCAGAATAGAACGTATCTGCTGTCCCCGGCTCGCCTACGCAGCCGGAAAACCGTGGCCTCTGTCACACGGGAGGCTACCGGACCTTATTTGTACTCGACATTCCAGTTGAATTCGAATCTATCCCAAGCGGCGCGCTCTTCATCCGGATTAGACGGATCGTATTTGCGCGTCACGTAGTACATGAGCGAGGCGTCGCGCCCTCCCACCGCTACTCCCCCATGCCAAAGCCGCGCCGGAATCCGCAGCACTCCCGGCCGATGCTCCCCCAGGTAAACGGCACGCCCCGCATTCGGCGGAATTTCGAGCCGCACTTCCTGATCGAGGTTCGGACCCGGGCCGGCCAACCGAAGCTCGGCGGTTAGAACGTCGGCCTCGGTATTAAACAAGCCGATTTTCAAGCAGCCGCTCGTCACCACCCAATGATCGTCCTGTAACCGATGCCGGTGCCAAGCCTTAACGGCCCCGGCGTACATCAGGGAGACGTTGATCTGCCCCGGAAGGTCGGACAGGTGGTCGTAAATCGCCATGAGTGACCGGCCACGATCGTCACAGTACGTGTGCATTTTGGAAATCTCCGCGCGCCCCCAGGCCAATAATTGTAGGCGGCCTTTGCCTTGCGCACTTTCTGGGTGTATATTTCCTTACGCAGAACGTCGCGTTATTCTCAAATTTTCACTGGGCGGGGCGGGGCAGAAGCGCTTCGCCTCGGGACAGTGCTGGAGGGCAAATCGTGGCCTCCTTTCTTTGGACTTCTTGGATTTGCTTCGTCTTAATGTGGCCTGTAGCGCCGCAGGCGTCCGCGGGTCCGGGCGACGCTCTTCCGCCCGAATTTCTCAGTTACCGCATCATCTCCGATTCTGACGACGGAACCGAGGTTGGTCGCTTTAGCTGGAGTCCAGGAGGCTATCTGGGGACGAACCTCAACTACATGGGCCGCAACGCCGCGCAGATTTACGATATCGGCCTTCGGTTCGTAGTGCCCGACGTCAACCAGGGCGAAACCTTCGTCTACGCGCGCCTCGCCCTCCCGGGCACCGAGTACGGCTATGTCCAATCCGAGGTTAACCTGCGCATAGTAGGTATCGACGCCGACGGTGTTTCCAGCTTCACGTACCAGCGGCCCTCACGCTGGCCCAAAACCGCGGCTGAGGTGGAATGGCAGCACGAGGAGAACTGGCCGTTGGAGTCGGGCAGCCGCCAGACGCCTTTGTGGCGTTATACGCCCGACCTGGCCCCCATCATCAATGCCATCATAACGCGTCCTAACTGGGGCAAGACAACTGGAAAAACGCTGGGGCTCGTGATTGAGAATACTACTGCCGACGGCGCCAATTTCCTGGCAGTTAAGGACTACAACAAAACCCTTGCCGGTGTCGTCGCCCCGGTTCTGGAATTGTATCGGACAGTCCGCGCAACCTTCGTGGCCCCGGAGCTGCTCGGCCGGCCCACCGACCACTCCATCACTATCAACGCGATGTCGCTTTTGACGCTCGAAGCCTTCGTCGAATACGGATTGCGGCCCGACCGATTGGCCGGGCGCACGCCGACCGCCTTATACCCCGGGGGCACTCCGATCGAGATTGTTGTGGACGGGCTTGCGCCCAATACTACTTACTATTACCGCCTCAGGTTTCGAACGCCCGATGCCTCGAAATTCGAAGCCGGCCCCTTGGGCCACTTCCACACGCAGCGTCCGCCGGGCAGCTCATTCCGGTTCACGGTAACGAGCGATTCCCACCTCTGGGAAGATGTCCGCCAGGGTACGAACGAAGCGCTGTATGCTGAGACGCTCAGAAACGTGGCCCTGGACGACCCCGATTTTCACATCGACTTGGGAGACACCCTGTTTGCGGAAGACTACACGGCCGGCGACGTAGTGGATTTCGAGGACAGCGTTACACGCCTGCTGGCGCAGCGCCCGTATCTGCACCCGGTGTGCCGCTCGGCGCCGCTCTTTCTGGTGCTGGGCAACCACGAAGGCGAGCAGGGCTGGCGCCTGACCGCAGCGGACGACAACGTAGCGATTTGGGCCACTAACGCCCGCAAACTTCTTTATCCCAACCCCGCGCCGGACGACTTCTATACCGGCAACGAGGACGTTCTGCCGTGGGTAGGCCTGCGCGAAGATTACTACGCTTTCGAATGGGGTGACGCGCTTTTCGTCGTCCTCGACCCGTTCTGGTACACCAACCGCAGTCCGCACGGGGGCGGCGGGTTCCCTAGCAGCGGCAACAACTGGGACTGGACCCTTGGCTACACCCAGTATAATTGGCTCCGCAACGTACTGGCGGCGAGCGAGGCACGCTTCAAGTTCATCTTCATTCACCAGTTGGTCGGCGGGGTTACCATATACGGCCGCGGCGGAATCGAGGCCGTCAGACACGTCCTGGGCGGTTTCGGCTCGTTTGAATGGGGTGGCGAGGACCCGAGTGGCGTTTACGCTTTCGACCGCCGGCGCCTGGGGTGGGGTGACCCCATCCATCGGGTGCTGATCGACAACGGCGTGACCATAGTATTTCGCGGCCACGATCACGTTTTCGTGAGGCAGCAACTCGACGGCATCGTCTACCAGGAAACACCCTCGGCTTCAGACGCCTTATATACCGCCGGCCTGTTTCCTTACCAGTATGGCGACGTGGTAAACAACGCCGGCCATCTGCGTGTCACTGTCGGGCCGAGCCGCGTCCGCGTCGACTATATTCGGTCGTACTTGCCCGGCGAGGGACCCAGCGGCGAAGTAGCTTACACCTACGAGATACCCGCTCCAGAGCCGTAGGGGTCGCAGCGCTTTTCCCTGTGACGCCTGCGCCTGCTACGGAGCCCCGAGTTGACGAGCACGCTGCCCGGCGGCCTCGGCCTCAGCCGGCCTCCCCAGCAAGCGGTAAAGCTCGACCTGCACCGACAACGAATCGAGCGCATAGCGCGTCGGATCGCGGCGCAGCGCCTCTTCGCACAGGGCCAGCGCCTCTTCCAGCCGGCCCTCTTGCTTGGCCCGCCTGGCGCGAACCATGTAGATCGACCCCAACTCCGGCTCGAGCCGTTCGGCTTCGGCCAGGCTGACTTCGAAGCCCGCGACGTCGCCCTTGGCGTATTGCAGCGTCGCCAGCGCCACCCAGTTCTGGGCATCGCTCGGCTGCAGGTCCAGCAGCCGCAGGCGACTTTCGATCGCCTCGTCCAATTGCCCGGCCTGGGCGTGCGCGACGGCCAGCAACGACCAAACACTGGCGTCGCCCGGCATTATTGATAGGAGTTGCCGAATTTGGGGAATCGCTTCAGTAGCCCGGCCGCTCGCGAGAAGGGCACTCACCCGCTGCATCTGTTGGTCCGATTGCGCGATCATGTACTTCGGATCCGGCAATGGGCCTTCAGCGGTCGTGCCGGGTGAACTCCCGATGTAGCCCAGCGATTCGAGCTTCCGCCGCGCCGCGGTATCCAGTTCCAGGGTTGCTGCTCCGCTGGCGCCCGAGTCCAGCGCGCTCTTGAGCGCCGCAAGCCGCTCCGCCAGCATTGTGCCGCGCGAGTCTTCGCCCCAGCGGTTGGTCATTTCGCGCCAATCGGTCTGAAGATCGTAGTACTCCGGCTGCGGGGCCTCGATGTACTTGTCCCAGTATCGCCGCAGGCCGAACAACGGGCTCCAGCCGTGGTTCAACTGCGGAGCCAGCGTCTCCATGTAAACGGCCCGGTCGGAGTTGCTTGCCAGCCGCAGGCTAACACCGTCACACTCGGTTATTGGCAGCCCCAGGAGGTCCAGGATGGTCGGCATGAGGTCAACAACTGCGACCACCCGATCCGCTACCACCTTGCCGGCGGGGATTAACCCCGGGGCGTGGAAGAGCAGCGGCACGTTCATTGATTCCGCGTAAATCAGCAGGCTGTGACTGCTCTCCCCGTGGTCGCCCAGGCCCTCTCCATGGTCGCCCACGATTACCACGAGCGTTTTCTCCAGCAGCCCCAGCGCGCGAACCTTGTCGATCACGCGCCCGATCTGCTGGTCCATGAATGCGATCTCGCCGTCGTAGGGCTGGCCGGCAAAACGTGACTTGAACGGCTCCGGCGGATCGTATGGCAGATGCGGATCGAAGAAATGCACCCACGCCAGGAAAGGCTGCCCGGCCGGTCGTTGCTCGTCGAGCCAGCGCAGGGCCGAATCGGCGACCAGATCGCCCCGACGTTGGGGATTGAGCCGGTCAGGACCGGCTTTTGGTCCAGCGAGGATAAGGTCGTCGTAAACATCGAAGCCGCGGCTCAGCCCGTAGCGCCGATCGAGCACAAACGCCCCGATGAACGCGGCAGTGCTATAGCCGGCCGATTTCAGCTCAGTGGCCAGCGTCTTGGTTTCCGGCGGCAAGCGATAGGTTCTGTTATCGCGCACGCCATGCGTCGGCGGGTAGTTGCCCGTCAAGATGGAGGCATGGGCCGGCAAGGTCATCGGAACGACGGTGACGGCGTCGGCGAAGCGCGTTCCGCCCGCCGCCAGGCTGTCAATAAATGGCGTTTGCCCGCCGGTGGCCCCGTAGCAGCCAACGTGGTCGGCGCGCGTGGTATCGAGAGTGATCAGCAGAACGTTGTAGCCGGCCGCGGCGCCGCTGGGTACGTCGAGAGCCGGCCCGAGCGTAACCGCGGCGTCTGGCGCCATTTTCGTGGCTGCGACGCCCGGGAACCGCTCCGCGGCCGGTCCGCCGCCCCCACCCAGGAACTTAAGAGCGGCCAGTCCGCCTGCCACGACGACTATCCCGGCCACGGCCTAAATCGGCC
>Ga0255347_1006495_pt1 | contig 12685 bp, 12 predicted proteins | sample wastewater_treat_2_FD_192479 | JGI IMG/M metagenome (GOLD analysis project Ga0255347, IMG submission 192479) | Wastewater microbial communities from Lulu Island WWTP, Vancouver, Canada - plant24 | ecosystem: Engineered > WWTP > Wastewater > Unclassified | place: Canada: Vancouver, British...
AACGTGATAGTGGACGGCAATTCACAGGGAGCTCTCTCCCTCTACACCTTTTCGAACGTAACATCCAATCACACGATATCCGTGGTTTTCGGCATCTACAGCAGCGGCGGAGGGGGGGGCGGTGGCGGCGGTGGCGGGGGCGGAGGCGGAGGCGGTGCCGTGGTGACCCAGGCGACCACGCAGCCTACGGCGGTCCCGACAACCGAAGCAGCCGAGGTTCCCCCCGAGGGGGGAGAGGCCAGGAACGTGACGCCGACCGTGACCATTCCTACCATGCCGACCACCGAGGAGACCCTGCCAGCTGCCGCCACCACGACGATACCACCGGCCAGCCCGTTCTGGACCCGGTTCCCGCTCACTTGGCTTGTACCGTTTGGGATTGTCATCCTGGTACTGGCCGGTGCAGCGTACTACTATTATCGGAAGCAGAAGCAGCAGGAGAGCCTGTACGAGGAATAGCCCTCCGGTGAAAGTCCCGGGGGGTGTCCTTTAGATTTCTTGTTGTTTCCATCCAACCCTCCGGTCACCCCGAATGTTCCCGCCCCTGGCCAGTGGCATGGACGGAATCCCTCGAAGTTTTCGGGATTTTCGTCGCGTCCGCTGCAACCCGGACACAGAACGGAAATGCCCGTAACCCGGGGACCGCTGCCCTCACTCCACTTTCGCGCCTCACATCAGGGCGATTTATAGGCGAACAAATTCAAAATGTATTTACACTTCCTGCCCCCGGTAGTGTGCAGTCAGGGATTGCCCTGGGGGTTCGTGGAAGAAAGGGGAGCGAAGCGGATGGAGGATACGAATACAATCTGGATTGAGAAATACCGCCCGGTGCGCCTCATGGACATCGTAGGCCAGGACGAGATCATCTCCCGCCTGGAATCGTACGTGAAGACCGGGAACCTCCCCCACCTCCTCTTCACAGGGAGCGCAGGGGTCGGGAAGACCACCGCCGCCGTGGCCCTGGCCCGGGAGCTCTTCGGCGATTCCTGGAACCTGAACTTCCGCGAGCTGAACGCCTCGGACGAGCGGGGTATCGACGTGGTGAGAAACCAGATCAAGCAGTTTGCCCGGACCTCCCCCCTCGGCGGTGCCTCGTTCAAGGTCCTCTTCCTGGACGAGGCCGATGCCCTCACCCCAGACGCCCAGGCAGCCCTCCGCAGAACCATGGAGAGTTATGCTGCCACCTGCCGGTTCATCCTCTCCTGCAACTACTCGTCCAAGATCATCGACCCCATCCAGAGCAGGTGCGCGATTTACCGGTTCAAGGCTCTCAGTCCCCAGGCTATCGCCACGGAGATCCGGCGCATCGCCGACGCGGAGCGCCTTGCCGTGACCGGGAACGCCGTCGAGGCCATCGTGTACATAGCCCAGGGAGATATGCGGAAGGCCATCAACGCCCTGCAGGGGGCAGCCATCCTCGCAGCGGAGATCGATGGCTCCATGGTGTATGCCATCACCGCCACGGCGCGGCCCGATGAGATAGAGGAGCTCCTGGGCACTGCCCTCGCAGGCGATTTCGAAGGCGCTGAAACGGTCCTCCACCGGCTGCTCCATGACCGGGGCATCGCTCCCAACGAGCTGATCAACCAGTGCTACCGGGCGATCGTGAACCGGGACATGGACGAAGCGCTCAAGGTTGCCCTCATCGACCAGCTGGGCACCATCGACTTCCGGCTCTCCGAGGGGGCGAGCACCGAGATCCAGATGGAGGCCCTGGTGGCCCGGTTCGTCCTGGAGTCCACCAGGCACCGGCAGGTCTGATCATGGCCGGGGACGACGAGATCGAGGCCCTTGACTGGGACGCCTACTGGAGCAAGTTCCTCAAGAACCGGTACCGGAAGCAGCTCTCTGAGCTCTCCCGGGAATACCCGTACCGCAGGTCCCTCGCAGTGGACTACCGCGAGCTGGAGAGCTTTGGGAGACCCGGCCTGCGGATGGCCGATGAGCTCCTGGACAACCCGGGCAGGGTAATCCAGGACGTCAGGAATGCCATCAAAAATCACCAGCTGGTGAAGGGACGGGACGGCAAGGCCGCGGACGAGGTGAACATCCGGTTCGTTAACCTCCCCCGAAAGATCGGCATCCGGCAGATCCGCTCGGACCACATCAACCGCTTCATCAGCGTGGAAGGGATCCTGAGGAAGACGACCGAGGTCCGGCCCCGCATCGTGCACGCGGTCTTCCGATGCCCGGGAGGCCATTTCACCGTCCGGGACCAGGGGTACGGCAGGTTCCGCGAACCCGACGGCTGCGCTACGGAGGGCTGCACCTTCCGGAAGCTCGATCTGGTCCCCCGGAGGTCCCGCTTCGTCGACTCGCAGAAACTCCGCATCCAGGAGTCCCCCGAAGGGCTCCGCGGGGGCGAGCAGCCCCAGACCCTGGACGTGGATGTCACCGACGACCTGACCGGCAGGGTGGCCCCCGGGGACCGGGTGGTAATAAACGGCATCCTCCGCTCCGTCCAGCGGATCACCCGCGGGGAGAAGAACACCATCTTCGACATCTACCTGGAGTGCAATTCCATCGAGATAGCTGAGAAGGAGTTCGAAGAGGTGGAGATCAATGAAACTGACGAGGATGCAATCCTCTCGCTCTCCCGGGACCCCAATGTCTACCGCAAGATCGTCCACTCCATAGCGCCCACCATCTATGGCAACGAGGACGTGAAGGAAGCCATCGCCCTGCAGCTCTTTGGCGGCATCACGAAAGAGATGCCAGACGGGAGCCACCTCCGGGGCGATGTCCACGTCCTCCTCATCGGAGACCCGGGGATCGCGAAGAGCCAGCTCCTCAGGTACGTGGTCAAGCTCTCCCCCCGTGCCATCTACACCAGCGGGCAGTCCTCGACCTCGGCCGGCCTGACCGCCACGGCCGTGAAAGACGAGTTCGGGGACGGCAGGTGGACCCTGGAGGCCGGGGCCCTGGTGCTGGCAGACATGGGGGTGGCCGCGGTGGACGAGATGGACAAGATGCAGAAGGAGGACCGCTCGGCCCTCCACGAGGCCATGGAGCAGCAGTCCATCAGCGTGGCCAAGGCAGGGATCACCGCGACCCTCAAGTCACGGTGCGCGCTCCTCGGTGCGGCCAACCCCAAGCTGGGCCGGTTTGACGACTACCTCCCCATCGGGGAGCAGATCAACATGCCGGCTTCCCTCCTCTCCCGTTTCGACCTCATCTTCGTGATGAGCGACAAGCCGGACCACACCCTCGACAGCGCCATCGCCAACCACATCCTCAAGGCGCACAGCATCGGGGAGACCATCGCCCAGCACCGGCGGTCCCCCATCCCGGGAGTGGACGACGATTACATCACCGAGCAGCTCCGGCCGGTGACTCCCGAGATCGAGCCGCTCTTCTTCCGCAAGTACGTTGCCTATGCCAAGCGGACGTGTTTTCCCCGCCTGACCGACGGCGCCCGCGAGGCGCTCTCCGGCTATTACATGAAGCTCCGTGACCTGGCCTCCGACTCGAACAAGCCCGTGCCGGTGACTGCCCGCCAGCTTGAAGCCCTCGTCCGGCTTGCGGAGGCAAGCGCCAGGATCCGGCTCTCCCCCTCCATCGAGCCCGAAGACGCGGCCAGGGTCGTGAACATCGTCGATGCCTGCCTGCGCCAGGTGGCTTACGACGCCAGGTCAGGCACCCTGGATATCGACCGGGTGGCCACCGGGATACCCAAGGGCCGGCGGGACCTCATCCGGATGATCAAGGAGACGATCAGGGAGCTCGCCCGGGAGACCGAGAACGACCGGGTCCCGATAAGCGACGTGCTCGACATCATCTCGCAGAAGGGATTCCCGCGCGATGACATCAGGCGGCAGATCGACTTCTTCCTCCGCGAGGGAGAGGCTATGGAGCCCAAGCCCGGCTTCATCAAGCTCATCTGATCATTCCCTTTTTGCCCGCCGGGCGCGAACCATCCCATCAGGATGATCACCGATCGGGAGAAGGCCATATTCGAGGCCGGGATCAAGCTTGGGGCCCTCTACCACCAGTGGGTGGGGACCCCCGTCTCGCCGGCAACAGCCGGCACCATCGAGGAGGCCATATCAAGGAGTGTCGGGCTCCAGCCCTTTGTGGAGCGGATAGCCGTGGATCTCGACAGGGAGATGATGCGGCCCAACCCCTTCGGGTATAGCGAGATAGCCGGGCTGATGATGAGGGTCGAGATCGCCACCCGGGTGGGGGACGCTACCTGCAGGGCCCGGATGCGGCGCGAGAAGAACTACCCCCTCATGGAGATCGTGGATTAGGATGCAGGCCCCGGCATTCCCCATCACCGACGACCATATCCACCTGGACCCGCGCAACGGCCGCGGGCTCCTCGCGGCACGTGACTTCCAGCGTGCAGGCGGGACGCACCTCTTCCTGGTCAGCAAGCCGGCGGGCTCCTTCTCCATTCTCCCCCGGCGCGGGGAGGATTTCCTCCCTGTATACGAAGAGACCCTGCGGGTCGCCGGGATGGCGAGGGAGACAGGGCTCGCCGTCTTCCCGGTCCTGGGAGTCCACCCGGCCGAGATCTCCCGCCTGGAGGAGCACGTCCCGCTCGCCGAAGCGGTGGAGATCATGAAGGAGGGGATCGCATGCGCTGCACGGCTGGTCGGGGAGGGCCGGGCAGTCGCCCTCAAGAGCGGCAGGCCGCACTACGAGGTCTCCCGGGAGGTGTGGGACGGTTCCCGGGAAGTCCTCTCCTTCGCCTTCGGGCTGGCCGCGGACCTGGGGTGCGCCGTGCAGGTGCACGCCGAGAGCGGCCCCTGCGCCGACATGGCCGCCCTTGCCAGTGACGCGGGCCTCGACCCTGGAAAGGTGGTCAAGCACTACGCCACCCCCGATACCGCACTCGTCCCCTCGTTCCTGGCAACCCATCCCGATATCCCGCGAATTGCCCGCGAAGGCCGGTCATTCACCATGGAGAGCGACTACATGGACGAAAATACCCGGCCTGGCGCGGTCATCGGGCCGAAGTCCGTCCCGCGCATGACCAGGAACCTCCTGGAGTCGGGGGCCCTCGACGAGGAAGCGGTCTACAGGATTCATACTGCAACGCCATCCCGGGTCTACGGGGTGGAGATCGTGCTCTGAACTGCAGGTTCTCCAGGTATTAATAAGAAAGGCCGCGGATATCTGAGCAAATGTACCTGAAAGTGCACCGCAATGCAGCCGGTGACCAGGTGGTCGCCGTGTGCGACCGCGAGCTGCTGAACACCACCATCTCCCACGGGGACCTGGAGGTCCGCATCAGCGGCGACTTCTACGGGACCTCCCTGGCGACCCCCGACGAGGTCCGGGCCGCTCTCGTGAGCGCAGAGAACGCCAACCTGATCGGGGAGCGCACCATCTCCCTGGCCGAGAGCCTGGGCCTCATCAACCGCTCCGGGTGCATCATGATCGGGGATGTCCCCCACGCACAGGTCTTCTGGATTTAGGCCCATGGGGATCCAGGACGCTATCTGCCCGCTCTGCGGGGATTTATCTCCGGGGGGAGGGATCTGCGGGCGCTGCCGGGCCGGCCAGACCAGCTGGCTCTCCTGCAGGCCCCGGGTACCCGTGGTGCGCTGCCCCACCTGCGGGGCCAGGAAGGAGGCGGGCGTATGGACCGACACCGTCTCCGGTCCCGGGCCGCTGGCGCGGGAAGCAGCCCTGCGGGCCATCCGCGTCGACCCCCGGGTGCAGCAGCCATCCATCTCCATCACCCTCGAGGACGTAAGCATCAACCGCACACGGGCGCACGCTATGGTGAGCGGGACGCTTTTCGGAGTCCCGGTAGAAGGTGGGTGCACGGTCGAGATTGCCTGGCAGAAGGAGCAGTGCGACCGCTGCTCCCGCATATCAGGGAGCTACCACGAGGGGGTGGTGCAGGTCCGGGCATCGGGGAGAAAGCCCGCCCCGGGAGAGGTGGCAGCGGCCGCCCGCGTCGCCAGGGAAATCGCTGATTCGCTGCAGGCCTCGGGAGAGCGCCTCGCCTTCATCGCAGAGATGGACGAGACGGATGACGGGCTGGATATCACGGTCGGTTCGCAGCGCCTGGGGCGCGAGATCGTCGATGCGGTCACCCGGAGCCTGGGCGGGCGGTACACCACCCATCCCAAGCTGGTCGGAGAGAAGGACGGGCGCCGGCTCTTCCGCATAACCTATTCCATCCGGCTCCCCCGGTATACGCGAGGCGACGTTATCGTCGTGGGCGGTCGCTACGGCGAGGTGCTCTCGGTCGAGGGAAAAACGGTCCGGTTCCTGGACCTCTCCAGCGGTGCGCTCCGCTCGGTGCCCGAGCCGCAGGTCGGGAGGCGGGTGGGGAACGTCCGGGACGCCCGGGAATGGCTGGCAGCGTTCCAGGACAGGGACGTCCTGGGGGTGGTCGACCCGGAGTCCGGGGTGACCCGCGAATGCCGGATAGCCCCCGGGAGGCAGGTCGCGCCGGGGACTTGCGTCCGGGTGCTGATGGACGGGGAGCAGGCAGTCGTCCTCCTGTTTGCATGATGCGCGTCCGCGTGGTGCCGGAGGCGCAGCTCGCAGGCACCGTAAAGGAGGATTGGGTGGACCGGGGCCGGAGGCCGTACCTGTCGGGCGGCATGGCCTATGTCCCTGTCAGGGACGGGTACCCCTGTTCACTGGTCATCCCCCCCCGCAGGCCCTACCACGGCAGGGCATATTCCATGATCGGCCCCATCGCCGTGTTCCATGGCCGCCGGCGCCCGGACGCGGACGAGATCGGGGCACTCCTTGCATGGAAAAAGCCCTCGGGGGTGATCTGGGTCAGGTCCTGCACGGGGGCCGGGCGTATACCTGACGCGGAGGTCCTGGCCGGGTCCGCCGGCGAGGTCGTGCACCGGGAATGCGGTATCACCTACCGGTTGGACCCGGCCCGTATCATGTTCTCAGCCGGGAACCGCCGGGAGAAGGATCGGGTCGCGGCACTGGTAGAACCCGGGGAGGCGGTGGCGGATATGTTTGCGGGCATCGGGTACTTCACCCTGCCGGTCGCCCGGAGCGGCGGACGGGTGCACGCCATGGAGATCAACCCGGACGCTTTCGCTTACCTCCGGCAGAACGCCCGGGATAATCACCTGGAGGACCGGATTGAGCCGGCCCTCGGGGACTGCCGCAACCTGCTCAGGGGCCCCTACAACCGTATCCTCATGGGCCACTTCGACTCCCCGGCGTTCCTGCCGGCGGCGATCGCCCATGCCGCGCCCGGTGCGACCATCCATGTCCACTCTGCCGGGGAGGCCGGGGCCCGCATCAGGGGATGCCTCGGTTCCCTTGGCATCAGGGCGGGCCTGGAGATCCGCAAAGTAAAGAAACTGGGGCCGCATACCTGGCACTATGTGCAGGACGTGACCCTCCCGTGAAACCGCTTCCGACGCTTGGAGGAAAGGAGATCGTTCTCGCGGTCACCGGGAGCATCGCCGCGGTCGAGACCGTCCGGCTGGCCCACGCGCTCCGGAGGAAGGGGGCCGGGGTACAGGCGGTGATGAGCCCTGCGGCCTGCCGGATAATCCATCCCGAGGCCCTCACCTATGCAACCGGGAGGACGGCAATCACCGGGATCTCCGGCCTCGTCGAGCACGTGGCCTGGTGCGGTGACGGGGGGTGCGCCGACCTCCTCCTCATCGCCCCGGCGACTGCAAACACCCTGTGCAAGATGGCCGCCGGGATCGACGACACCCCGGTGACCACGTTTGCCACCACGGCCCTCGGCCGGGGCATGCCGGTGGTGGTGGTGCCGGCCATGCACGAGGCCATGCTCCGCCATCCCGGGGTGGCCGGGTGCCTGGCAACCCTTGCTTCATGGGGCGTTTCCGTCGTCGGCCCCCGCATCGAGGAAAGCAAGGCCAAGATAGCCGATATAGACGATATCGTGCTCCAGTGCGAGCGCGATCTCATGGGAAAGCCCCTCGAAGGCAGGCATGTCCTCATCACCAGCGGGCCCTGCAGGGAGCCGGTCGATGACGTACGCATCCTCACCACCCGGTCAACCGGCATGATGGGCGAGGCAATGGCGCGCCACGCCTTCCGGCTCGGGGCCAGGGTCACCATGGTACACCAGGGATCCCTTCCCTTCGCCCGCAACGTGCACGCTTCAACCGCCGGGGAGATGCGCGAGGCAGTCCACCGCATCTGCAGGAGCGAGAAGGTCGACTGCTACCTCTCAGCCGCGGCCGTCTCGGACTTTGCCCCGGAGCGGTTCGCAGGGAAGATCCAGAGCGGCAGCCCGGTCACGCTCTCCCTGCGCCCCCTTCCCAAGCTGATCGACGAGGTGGTCAGGGAGTATGGCGTCCCGGCCGTCGCCTTCAAGGTCGGGACCGCAGGAGAGGGGCCTGCGGGGGAGATGCTGGCCAGGGGCATCGGGCTCGTGGCCGTCAACCCCCCGGAGGCCATGGGCTCCCCGGAGAGTCACGTGGTCCTGGTGGGCCGGGACGGGTTCCGGAAAGAAGCGGCAGGGAGCAAGGAGGAGGTCGCTGCAGCAATCTGGGCCGCGGTGCTCGAGCTGCAGCTCCCTTCCGGGGTTTTGGGCCCATCCGCACAACAGGACAAGTTTACATAAATCCGGGGGCAATCCTTACAGGGAAAATACCATTGAGTACCCCCAGGTGATCCCCGTGCCCCGCCATGCTGCTGCCTTCTGCCCCGGCCACCTCTCCGGTTATTTCAGGCCGGTCTACGGGCCGGACCCCTCCAGTACCGGGAGCCTGGGAGCGGGTATCGTCATCAGGGAAGGGGTGACGTCCCATGTCTGGGAAGAGACGGAGACTACGGTCCGGGTGGAGCAGAGAACCTCCTCGGGAAGACTTCTCGCCGAGCTGCGCACCTCGCCGCCGGTGAAGTACCTGCTCGACAGGATGGGTGTCTGTGCCCGGGTAGAGACCAGCTGCAGGCTCCCCATCGGGGCCGGCTTCGGGCTGTCGGCAGCCGCCCTCCTCTCGACCGCGGCCGCCGCCAACGCCTGCTTCGAACTCTCGCTCTCCCCCGGAGCGTGCAGCGGGCTCGCCCACGAGGCCGAGATCGTGCACCGGACCGGGCTCGGGGACGTGGCCGCCTCCCAGGAAGGCGGGTGGGACTGCCGGAAGGGGGCCGGGGTGGGCGCTCCGATCACCCGGTTCAGCGACCCTGACGACCGGCCCATCTGCGCCGTGGCCTTCGGCCCCATGCACTCCCCCCGCGTGCTCGGGTCAGCGGAGGCCATGGCCCGCGTGACGGCGGCGTTCCCCGGGCGCTGCCCGGAAGACCCTGCAGACTTCTTCCAGCTCTCCCGCGGGTTTGCGGAGAAGAGCGGGCTCATCACCCCCCGGGTGAGGCAGGCCCTCTCGGCCTGCGACCAGGCGGGGGTGCCGGCGACCATGACCATGCTGGGAAACGGGATATTTGCGTACGGCGAGGAGGCGTTCCCGGTCCTCGCCCCCCTGGGGCCCACCTACCGGCTCCACGGCGACTGTGCCGGAGTCAGGCTCCTTGGGGAGGAGGCGTGACATGGAACAGGGGCAGGGTGGGAGGATACCCCCGGACCATCCCAGGTTCCGCTCGCTCGTGGTGAGGGAGCGCCTGGCCCGGTGCGCTGCAGAGGGGGTGGTCAGCCTGGAAGGGCTCACCGCGCACGGGCGGGGGGAGGCCTTTGACTACCTCCTGGGGGAGAAGACCACAGCGAGCGCACTGGAGGCGGAGAAGGCCGCAGCGGCGCTTCTCCTGGCCGCAGGAAGGCCGGTTATCTCGGTGAACGGCAATACGGCCGCCCTCTGCGCAAAGCAGGTAGCCCGGCTCCAGGAGGCCTGCCGGGCCCGCGTTGAGGTCAACCTCTTTCACCGCACGCCGGAGCGGATGGAGAAGGTCACCTGCCTCCTCGAGAGGCAGGGGGCCACGGTGGAGCGGGGGGAGGCCGAGCGCCTCCTCCCCCTCTCCCATGACCGGGGGCTCTGCCTGCGGCAGGGCATCTATGCCGCCGATGTCGTGCTGGTGCCGCTGGAGGACGGGGACCGCTGCCAGGCCCTGCGGGACATGGGAAAGACGGTGATCGCAATCGATATCAATCCCCTCTCGCGGACTGCCAGGGCCGCCAGCCTCACCATCGTGGACGAGCTCACCCGGGCGCTTCCCCACATAACCCGGTTCTGCCGGGAGCTTGGCATGGATGAAGCAGCGGCCCTCGCACGGTCGTATGACAACCGGGCATTCCTCCGGGGTGCCCTCGAAGAGATGAAGGAGCGCCTGTCCCATGCTCTGGATTGAGCAGTACCGCCCCCGGACGTTTGGAGAGATGGTGGGCCAGGAACGGGTGGTGGCACGGCTTGCCCAGTTTGCGGAGGCCCGCTCGGTCCCCCACCTCCTCCTCTCCGGCCCGCCCGGGACCGGAAAGAGCGTGAGCGTGGAGTGCCTCGCTGCAGCCCTGTACGGGGACCGGAGGGAGGAGAACCTTGCCGTGGTCAACGCCGCGGACCTCTTCACCCTGGGGCGGCGGTACCTCGAGGAGGAGGAGCGGTATGCCCAGCTTTACCGGAAAGACGAGAGTGTGCTCTCCAACTTCAAGCGCATCATACGGTGGCAGGCTTCCCTGCAGCCCTTCGGCGCCGGGTTCAAGCTGATCGCCTTCGAGGGTGCTGCAGCCCTCCCCCGGGAAGCCCAGCAGGCCCTGCGGCGCATCATGGAGCGGTACACCCGGACCTGCAGGTTCATCTTCTGCACCAGCAGGCCATCGGCCATCATCCCGGCCGTATCGTCCCGGTGCTTCCCCTTCTTCTTTGCGCCGATCCCCCACCCCCTGGTGGAGCGCCACCTGCTGGACATCCTGGACCGGGAATACGGGGACCGGGTGAGGGTCCCCCCGGACACCCTCGACCTGCTCATCACGGCAGGGGGAGGGGACCTGCGCAGGTCGATCATGCTCCTCCAGGTGGCGGCCGGGGCCAGGGGCCAGGAGGAGCTCCCCTCCCTGGCCCGGACCGAGGCGGGGGCGGTGGCCTCGGCGCTCTTCTCGGCCCTGGCATCCGGGGACGTCCCGGCAGCCATCCGGCGGGCAGAGACCCTGATGGTGGAATACGGGCTCTCCGGGCAGGAGGTGCTGAAGGAGCTGCGGGCCGTGGTGAAACGGGAGTACAACCTCCCCCGGCTCGCGGACGCACTCGGAGAGACCGATTTTATCCTGGGGCACTGCAACAACGAATATCTCCAGGTCAATGCACTCCTGGCCAGGATGGCAGGTGAGATCGCCCATGCACGCAGCCCGCGAGAAGGTCCAGCGCCACTATGACGAGGTGGCCGGGATGTATGACTCCCGGTACGACCAGGCGCGGGGCCGCTCCTACTACACCCACATCTGCCGGCACGTGATGGCCTGCCTCCGGCCGGGCGGGAAGCTCCTCGACCTCGGGTGCGGGACAGGGCTCTTTGTCCAGCGGTATACCAGGAGCAGGGGTTCGGCGGTCGGCCTGGACCTCTCCAGGGGCATGGTGGAGCGGGCGAGGCGCCGCTGCCCGGGGAGCGAATTTTCTGTCGGCACCGTGGAGGCCCTTCCTTTCCGCGACTGCTGCTTTGATTCGGTGGCGAGCATCCTGGCTTTCAGCTATGTCAGGGAGCCGCAGGAGATGCTTTCGGAGGCATGGCGCGTCCTGAAGCCGGGAGGAACGATTGCCATCTGCACCCTGGGGCGGAACCTGCTCACCACCGGGCTCCCCGCGGTCTACACCCTGGGGGAAGCCATGCACCTCCGCAAGATCGGGATGGGCTCCTTCGGGGAGCGGTACTATACGGCCGGCGAGATGGAGGACCTCTTCACGGGGGCAGGCTTCTCTGACGTGCGCGTCCAGCGGTGCTCCTTTGCCCACATCAACCTGATTGACCCGCTCTTTTTCCTGGCGCGGCGCATCGAGCCCTTCGTCGAGGAGAAGATGCCGTACCTTGCCTATAACCTCCTGGCCAGCGGCACCAAGCCGCCATAGAGGGGAGCGGGCACGACCCCCCATGCGAGCGCAAAACAGGCGCATCCCGGCGCGGGCCCCGGAGGCGCCCCCGGGACCCGGGGGGCCGGGTGGTCAGGCTTTCCCCTGCCCCCGGAGGCGCTGCAGCACCCGGGCCTTCTTGGCGAGGGCAGCCCCGGCGGCCTCTTCGACAGCCTGCTTCATCTCCGCAAAGTCCCGCTCCCTCCGGTCGACCACCTTCTTGACCGGGGTATAGGCTGACTCGCGGAAACGGGGGACGAAATCACTGGCCGTTCCCCCGGAGACCAGCACAGCCCCGGGGCTGCCCTCCTCGATCCTGCCGACCTCTGCCACCCGGACCCCCGCCCCCTCGATCACCGAGCAGATTTCGGGGACAGCGCTCCCTGGTGCGGTGAGGAGCAGGGCGTCCAGCGAAACTCCCAGGTAATCGATGGACAGCGCCTCCAGCATCTCGCCGACGTCCTCCTGGACCAGGCCGGCGACCTTCTCCTCCTCGATCACCACCCGGCACCGGGCAGTACCGGCAAGCTCGTGGGCATCCCCGCGGAGCCCGCCATTGGTGACATCGGTCATGGCATGGACCTTTGCGAGGGCCGGGCTCGCCAGGAGTGCCTCGCTTGCCCGCAGGAAGTGGAGGTTGATGGTATGCTCCACTATCCAGGGGTATCCCGAGTACAGGGCAGCGGTCGCGATAGTACCACCACCGGCCCCTTCGGTCATCAGGACCACGTCGCCCGGTTTTGCCTCCCGCCGGGCGGTGA
>Ga0255347_1006503_pt1 | contig 12680 bp, 7 predicted proteins | sample wastewater_treat_2_FD_192479 | JGI IMG/M metagenome (GOLD analysis project Ga0255347, IMG submission 192479) | Wastewater microbial communities from Lulu Island WWTP, Vancouver, Canada - plant24 | ecosystem: Engineered > WWTP > Wastewater > Unclassified | place: Canada: Vancouver, British...
AGGGTAAGTCTATGCATAGATATTATTAATAAGTTCAAATTAAACAAAAAAACTATTAAATACAACTTTTGTTTCTCAGCAGAATCTCACACAGTGGACGCTGCGTTTTTAAAGTTTAGTAACACTTACGCAGCGTCCTTTTCAAAAAACTCTGCTGGGAAAGAAAGTATAAATAGTGAAAAATAAACAGACCCATTTTTGTCCACTTGAAACAATCGTCTAAAAAAAAGACCCATTTTTGTCCATTACGTCCAGTATTTTTATTTCTCTTTACAAAAAAATCCACTGCCGAAGCAGTGGATTAAAGTAAGTTTGGTTGGTATTTGTATTGTACTTGCTTGCTATTGATTATTCAGCATCACCGGCATTACCAACATCAACAAGTCTTCATTTTCATCTTTCTCTACCGGGCGTATAATGCCTGCTCTATTTGGTGTTGATAATTCAATATTGATATCGCTATAGTCTAAAGCACCTAACATTTCCAATAAGAATTTTGCGTTGAAGCCAATTTCCATAGGGCTCCCTTGGTACTCGCAAACTAATTTTTCTGATGCTTCATTAGAGAAATCTAAATCTTGTGCAGAAACTGTAAGTTCAGAGCCGCCCATTTTCAATACTACTTGGTGGGTAGTTTTATTAGAGAAAATGGCTGTTCTACGTAAGGAAGAAAAGAAATCATCTTTTTGTACCGTTAATAAATTTGGGTTTTCTTTTGGAATTACCGCATTATAATCTGGATATTTTGCATTTATCAGTCTGCAAATTAATTGGATATTATCGAAGGTAAAAAATGCATTAGAATTATTAAATTGAACCAATACTTCGGTATCATTATTGGGTACTACTGCCTTTAAAACATTCAATGCTTTTTTAGGAATAATAAAAGAGGTATTTCCTCCGGTTACATCTTTGCGGTTGAATTTTACTAATTTATGGGCATCGGTTGCCACAAAGGTAATTCCATTTTCATCCAACTGAAAAAACACACCCGTCATAGCAGGTCGTAATTCATCATTACTTACGGCAAATAAAGTTTTTGAAACGCCTTTATTCAATATCGAAGCGGCTAATTTCACTTCTTCCACATCTTCAGCTGTGGGTTCTTTAGGAAAATCAGCACTGTTTTCGCCGCTCAATTTATACTTACCATTATCGGTAGTTATTTCTATTCCGTTGGTCGTTTCATCTACAGCAATAGTAATAGGCTGCTCTGCCAATGCTTTTAAACTATCTAACAATATTCTTGCTGGAATGGCAATTTTAAAAACTTCTTTTGACTCTACTTCCATTGATACCGACATGGTGGTATCTAAGTCGGTAGCGGTAATGGATAGATTATTTTTATCGATATCAAATAAGAAATCTTCCAAAATAGGTAATACGGTATTGGTGCTAATAACCCCGCCAATTTTTTGCAGGTTTTTTAACAGTTGGGAAGAGGAAACAACAAATCTCATGCTATATAATTTTTCCAAAGTTAAGTAATTCAATTTAATATAAAATGCCTTGAAAATCTTATCTTTCGACAGTCTGTGAATAAGTGACCTCAAATGTTGAAAGTTAGGGGTGCTTTTTTTCCTTTATATTCTATGAAAATTGCTGTAAATACCCGCTTTTTGATACCCGGAAAATTAGAGGGAATCGGGGTATATACGCAAGAAATTTTCAAACGGGTGGTGCAGCTAATGCCGGAGCATCAATTTTATTTTTTGTTTGATAGGCAATATGCTTCGGAATTTGTATTTGCTGATAATGTGATACCTATTCGTATAAATCCGCCTGCACGGCATCCGTTTTTGTGGTATTGGTGGTTTGAGCATTCCATTCCAAAGGTGCTTCGTAATATAGCTGCCGATGTTTTTATTTCTCCGGATGGCTTTGCTACTTTGCGTACTTCTGTTCCACAAATTCTTACTATCCACGATTTAGGATTTGAGCATTACCCCGAGCATACTCCGTTTTTAGTGCATAAATATTATCAACATTTTACCCCTAAATATTGCCAAAAAGCTGCTAAAATTTTATCCGTTTCTGCATTTACCAAACAAGATATTATTGACCGATATAAAATAAATGCTGCAAAAATTGAAGTAGTATATAATGGTTTTAGTCCGATAGACCCGATAGCTGCGGCAAACAAAACACAAGTGCCTTATTTTATATTTGTTGGGGCGGTGCATCCCCGAAAAAATATATTGGGATTACTAAAAGCATTTGAAACCTTTAAACAAAAATATACACTGCCACACCAATTGGTAATTGTGGGCAGAAAGGCTTGGATGCTCGAGGAGGTGGAAACATTTTATGCGCAAATGAAATTTAAAAATGAGGTAATTTGGAAAGAACACTGTGCACGAGAGCTAATGTTGCAATGGATGCAGCAAGCCGAAGCGATGGTTTATCCGAGTTGGTTTGAGGGATTTGGAATTCCCATCGTTGAGGCGATGCAATTAGGCATTCCAGTTATTGCATCGCAAGTATCGGCGATACCGGAAGTAGCCGGGAACGCTGCATTGTATATCCATCCAGAGAACAAGGAGGAGATTGCTGATGCGATGTATAAAATTGTAACAGATACAAAATTGCGTGCGCAACTTATCGAAAACGGTAAATTGCGTGCGCAGTATTTTAGCTGGGATCTTTCAGCACAAAAAGTAGCAGAAATTATCTGCGGGAATGAGAAAAAATTATAGTTTTCCGCCTTTTATCATTTGCTCTATATCAGAGCGTACTTTGGTGTATTGGTCATTGGTTAAGGCTGTTTTTAATTGACCGTCTAAATCTTGTAATAATGTTATGAATTCTTGTCCGGCTTGTTGTGGGCTGCCTTTTGCTATTAACCCTATGGCATCGCCACGTATTTTTCCTTGTACCAATACCAATATTACTGACATGGTTTGTACATCGTTTAGTCCGTATTGGTTTCTTATTTTGGATAAAAATGTTTTTTGCTCTGCTGATAAATTTTTTCCGTTAATGATGTTTTCTTGCATGCCCAATGCTACTACCAAAGTGGCTAATTGTTGGTCGGTCATGTGCATTTTTAATTTTGGTACTGCCTGTCCGTTTAAGGCATCTGTAAGTTGCTTTTCTTTTGCGGGATTTCCTGTGTTTTCTAATTTTATTTTGGTTAATTGAGCATCATAATCTTTCAATATAGGTACAATTTGTGCGGCTTTATCCGGTGAAATTTTCATGTACGACTCTAACTGCTGAAACAGTGCTGTTACATTAGAGGCTGTAGTTATTGGTTTAGGTGTCGGCGACACTGAGCCTGTTGACGGCGTTAAGGTTATTGATGGAGCAGAAGTCGCAGGGGTTTGCTTAGTTAAGTCGTTTTTATTTCCGGGAGGATTAAGCTTTCCGTCTTTTACCATTTGTGTTATTTTGCCAAATTGTGCTTCACTCAAATAGCCTCTAATTTTTAATCCTAATAAGGCAAATAAGGCATTCGTGTTTGCATTGGGTTTGGCATTTTCATTTAAGAACAAAACATAGTCATTTTTAAATTTAGATTGCTGGTCGGTATTAAGTGCACACTCTTTCTGTACATTGCTTACAATAGCATTTAATTCAGGGCTAAGGTTGTTTGCAGTATAGTTTTGTGCCTGAGTATTTACAGTTATTATAGCTATCAAAAAAAACAAAAAAGATGGAATGATTTTTTTCATAAAATGTATTTTATTGTATTAGGCAATTCTTGTACCAAATTATTTATTTTTCAGAAATTTTATTGCATCAGATACTGAGCGGGCCGGAATTTCTTCTTGCGGAGAGTGCCCACAATTTTCATATATTACTACTTCATTGTTTGGGATTTTCTTAAAATTATCCAACATTGAAATATCTATTAGTTTATCTTCTTTTCCCCATTGTATTAAAGTAGGTGTCGTAATTTTACTAATATCTAACTGTGGTTCTTTTCCTACTTGCTGTACGCGGGCTGAAAAGCTTTCTCTATTACCTTCTCGCATAGACATATCGTAATATAGTTGTTGTTGTTTAGCGGTTATTTTAGTATCCTCTTCATATACATCTTTCAAGGTTTGGTTTACAATAATTTTTGTATCGGCCTTGCTCATCAAGTTTGCTATCCATTTTATTTTTGCCAATTTAAAAACGATAGCTTCATTGCGGTGTTCTTTGGAATAAAATCCGGCAGGGTCTATCAATATTAATTTTGATACTTTGGAGGGATGTTCCAGAGCATACCTCCACGCAATTTCGCCGCCTAATGAATTTCCTGCTATAGCAAATGTATCAATATGTATTCGGTGAAGGAAAGTATCTAAAAAATTTATGTAGTTTTTTACTGAATAATCATTGTCTTTTCTAGGTCCTGTTAATCCAAATCCGGGCATATCTAAGCGAATCACTTTGAAGTTATTTTTTTGGAGCGAGTCAGTCCAGGCATCCCAAGTTTGCAAGCAAGAACCCGTACCGTGTATGAGTACTATTGGTGTTCCCTCTCCTTCTACTCTATAGTGTACCTGCATTCCATCTACCTCTAAAAACTTAGAAGCAGGTGTAGTATATTTTTCTTTTAATACTTGTAATGGAATTGATTTTTTTTGTAGCGCAAAAACTGCAACAAATATTATAACCGCAAGGAGTGCGAGTACTCTAACTATTTTTTTCATTAGTAATTATTATACTTCAAAAATACAAAGAATAACGCATAAAAAAACCGATGTATTATACATCGGAAACCTGAAAGTTTGTCTTTAGAAAAAATCCTGTTACAATGTAAAAATAGTACAAAGTATTGGTATCGCCGTTAAGGGAGTTTGTATTAATGATGAAAATGCTGCGTAATTTTTGTAAAAGAAAATATCCCTTTTAAAGGGTAATAAATAAAAAACCCCGAAGTAAACTCCGGGGCACACAGATGAAAATCCTTATCCGTTTTTACACACACTCAGATAAGAATAGCTTTTTATTATTTTAAATATTTTTTGATTTGTGGATTCCATTCTGTCCAGCTTGTTGTCCAATCGGTAGCACCAAATGCACCTCTGTACGCTACTGAAGCAAATGCGCTATTTAATCCGGTGAAATTAGCACCTGACAATAATGGGGAAGAACCAGCAAGGGTAAGTGTTGGCGTAATACCCGCTTCAAAGATTGAACCATCAATTCCTAACGCATCCCAACGTGGTACTATTGAGTTTCCGAAAGTTGCATCTAAGAACCAATCTTTAGCAGTAGCCCAAGTACCAGTAACCCAAGTGGTAGTTGCAGATGGCGTAGTTACATCACCTAATACAAAGTATCCATTTCCGTTAGTACCGTTAGTACCTGAGATTACGGTATTTCTAATTTGCATATCACCAGCAATTGAGTTCGCAACGGTTGTATTTCCATCTACACTGATAGCATTTGGATAGCCAATAATTACGGAGTTAAAAATTTTATGTTTAGAATTTCTTCTGATTAATGCGCCATTTTTAAATGGAGTTGCAATAGCTGTTGCCGTATCTTTTTTAGGGCCAACGATAGTCATGTTAGAAAATTCTACCGTAGTAAAAGGAGCGTTAATGCTAGAGTTTGCATCATTATCAGATTCAAATCCGTTAGATGCGCCACTTGGGCCAAAGTCAGCAATATTTTTATCTCTGATGCCTAATCCAAACTGTATGTGACCGCTATATCCGTTGTCGGTATCGAAATCGTCATCTACGCCTCTGTATGCGATTAAATGGTCAGCGTTTACTGTACCTCCGAACCATTCAAAAGAATCGTCGCCACCATAAGATGCTTGCAAATAGCTCAATGTAGTACCGTTGCCAACGCCACCGAAGGTGAAGGAGTTAATTTCTTGATTTGGATTGATAGGAATACCTGCATATTCTACCCGTACATATTTCAAAATACCGGAATTATCTGTAGGGGTATTTCCACCAAAATAAGCACCGTAACCGCCTTCTAATTCAGCATGTCCGCCTGCAATATTTATTGGAGCTAAACCACAGATAACTAAACCACCCCAGTCGCCGGCAGCTTTAGAGCCTTCCGCTTTTTCAGAGGTAAAAATAATTGGAGCAGTAGCTGTTCCTTCAGCCATAATTTTGCTTCCTCGTTGAACGATTAAAGTTCCTTTTGAAGATTTTTCGCCTACGATTAAAGTTCCAGCTTCAATTTTCAATACGCCTTTTTTTCCGCCAGCATTATCTATTGTAGTTCCATCATCAGAGCCCACTCTTACAAAGCCTGATAATTTATAGATTGTGTCTTTAGACCAGGTAACATTTCCTGTTAATGTTCCCGACACCACTTTTACTGTTTTATCAGAATTTGTGGGCGTGTTTGTTTTTTCATTTTTGGTACAACTTGCAGCGAACAATGATACAATTGTTACAACGGCTGCTAAAATTTTTGTTTTGTTCATAAAAAATAGTGTTTGTTTTTATTTGAATGTATATTTTACCCCGAAAGAGAATTGAGTACCCGGTTTATATTGTTGGAAAATTTGATCGTTCTTTTTATCTATTTTTCCATCGTCGTTTCCATCTTGCACCAATATGCTTTTTTGATTGATTAAATCTTGTGCGCCGAAGCTAATCTCCACGCCTTTTTTAAATAAATAGGAAGCATTGAAATCCAAAGTATGACGAGGCAACTCATAGATATCTGGATAGTGCTGTGCACCAACATATATAATACGCTTTCCTATTACATTGTACATAATGTTGAACTGTACTCCTTTGTCCTTGTTATTATAAAAAATTCCCGCATTTACTACATACGGAGATTGTCCTTGCAGTGGTCTATTGTTGGATTGTCCGATAGCTTGTACAGAATCTAAACGAACGCGGCTATAGATATAACTTGCATTGGCAACGATTCCAAAATCTTTTAAAAAGTTAGTAGCACGGGTAAAGTTTTTTCTTATTTCTACCTCTACTCCATACACATCCGCTCTTTTAGCATTTTGAAAAGAGAATGTTCTATTTCCCAAATCGCGGGTGAACATTTCTATAGGATTGTTGAAACGTTTGTAGAATGCTGCCACGTTTATCACCTCGCCGGCAGATGGATAATATTCCCATTTCAAATCGACATTGTGTATAGTGCAATTCTTTAAATTCGGATTTCCTTTTATTACATAGCTGATGTTAAAATCATAGTATCCAAACGGGGCGATTTCTCTAAACTCTGGTCTATTGGTGCTCATACCATACGCAGCACGGATAATCATTTTTTTGGTGATATTATATCCAATATTTACAGATGGTAATACGATGTGTTGTGGTTTTTTTACACTTATTGGATCATTTGTAAACGTATAAGAATTTAATTTTTGCTGATTGTATTCATATCGCAAGCCAATATCCATTCTCAATTTATTGTTGTAAGCAAATTCGTAATGGGTAAATGCTGCTGCTTGAATATTTTCTGCTGTATAAGAGTCGCTTTTGTTGGTTTGTTCATCCAGTTTTATACCGGTAGTATTGTTTATATTTTGTGGTTGAAATAACTCTTGAATAGTTTTGTCTCTTAAAGAAACATCAAACATAGAAATATTAGAAACGATAAAGCCCATATTTCTTGCGCGGAAAGCACGGATTTTATAATCCGTAAAAACGCCGGAAGATAAAGTAGAAACTATATTGTGTTTTGGCGCAACAAATTTGTGCGTATATACTGCTGAAGCAGAGGCATTGTTTTCTTTCATCGTAGAGAAAAATCTTCCTAATACTTCTGGCGTTGCTGATCCTGTTTGTATTCTGATGCTTTTCTTTCCGGTAGTAGTATCTACATCTTGCACATAAATTCTATAATCGGGTTGGTTGCGGTAAGAATAGTTGTAACCCACCATCCAATCGATGTAAGAAATATCTTTTTTAATATCTTGTTTTGCGGTTACTTGTGTACTGTAAATACCCTTATACAATTGGTTAAAAGAACCATTATCTGCATTGATGCCATTAGAAAAATCCTGCCCAATACGGTGTACATATTGTGTAGCAGCATTGATATTTAATAGGTTTTTAAATTCTAAAAATATCTTAGGTAATTTAAATGCCCAATTGTGCAATACACCAATCTTTACAGCTTGATTGTATTGCATATCTTTAAATTTATAACGGTAAGTGGGTTTGTTTTCCGTAAAATTATAATCCTCAAAATCTGCTCTTTCTACTACATTGGTTTGTTTGGTCAATGAATAATTAATCGCAGTAATATTTCCGATTATGCCGTTTTTAATTTGTATTCTTGTTCCTTTGGTAAATCCGATTCTTTGGTCGGGAATAGCAGCAAGTTTATTGGCTGTCCAGTTGTTGTTTAAACTTCGTCCTGCGTCTTGCAGTGCATCGCCGTTTACTTCATTTACATTGGAGGGAAATGATTTCGGCAAGCGATTATAATTATCAAAACCTACATACGTTGCTGCTCCTGGTTTTTGTTGGTAAAAAGGTTTGAAAGTTGTACCAGTTCTTATGGTAGTAGAATAATTGATTTGATAGAAATTACTATCTGGTAAACTTTTGGTATATATCTTCACCATACCACCTGCAAAATCTCCGGGCACATCGGCAGATGGGCTTTTTAAAATAATAATTCTGTCTAACTGCGAACTTGGAATAATATCGAATGCAAACGATTTAACGTCTGTTTCTACACTTGGCGCAATGGCATTGTGCAGCAATACATTGTTGTAGCGTTGGTTTAAACCTCGGATATTTATAAAATTTCCGGAGATTAAAACGCCGGGTATTCTTTTTACTACTTGTGCGGCATCACGGTCAGTTGTTTTTCCTATTTGTTGTGATGAAACTCCGCTTGCAATCTGATTGGCATTTTTCATCTCTAATAAAACGGCTGTTTCGGAGTTGGTTTTTTTAAAATCTATTATTTGTACCTCTGCCAATTCATTAGAAGCAACATCCATACTTACGTTCAGCGTAGTCGTTTCGTTTGCTTTTACTTGCACGTTTGCCACCTTTTTATCGGTATATCCTATGTAAGAAAAACTGATGTTGTAAGTACCGGGAGCTAAATCTGAAATTTCGTATTTGCCGTCGATATCCGATATTGTACCAAAATCCGTATTTACTACAGACGCATTTACACCTATTAAGGTTTCTTGAGTGGTTTTGTCGATTATTAATCCGGAGATTTTTCCGTTTTGTGCGAAACCAATAAATGGTAACAAAAAGAGGAGTAAAAGTGTGGTGTGTTTAACTAAATTCATTTGTGTGTAATTTGATGCTGCAAAATAAAAACAAGCATCTCACTCCGCCGTTAACGTGGCTTGAATGTTGTGTGGTTTATCTATTTCCAATACGTCTTTTAAGTGCTATTCAGAGAATTTTTAGAGATAGTTTTGTGAAAGAAAAGTGAACTCTTTTATATAATCCATTACAAATGAGAGATTTTGTACCTTAGTAAAATGATTCCATTTTTAGAACAAATTGCTGAGGCTGTTACAAAAGAAAATTTGCCGTATCTTTACAAGCACTGCTATATTTTCCCAACAAAAAGAGCTGCACTCCATTTTACTAATTTTCTAAAAAACAAGTTTCCAAACGAGGATTTTATGTATCCGGAAACTATCACCATTCAAGAGTTTATCGCTTTATATTCATCTTATATTATTAAAGACGACTGGTTTTTAATGTTGGAAATCTTTCGCATACAACAAGAACTTACACACACACTGCAACCCTTAGATAAATTTATTCCTTGGGGAAAACTCGTCTTAAAAGATTTTGATGAATGCGATAAATATTTGGTGGATACTAAGTTGTTGTTTTCTGTTTTAAAAGCGCAAAAAGAAATTGATGATACCATACAAATTTCTGAGGAATTAAAAACACAAATAGAACGATTTATACTTACCTCTACTTCTACAAAAGACAATACTTATAAAACGGAATTTATAAAAACATGGAGCTTGTTGGGGGATACTTATACATTATTACAAAAGCGTTTGCAGCAGCACCATTTTGCCTATGAAGGCATGGCTTATCGGGAAGTATTAGCCAAATTAAAAGAGGAAACATTGCAATTGCCTTATGATGTTATTTCGTTTTGTGGGTTTAATGCACTGTCGGTGTGTGAAGAGGAGATTTTTAAAACTATAGCGCAGCAATACACCACATTTTTTTGGTGGGATGTAGATGCACATTTTATGCAAAATAAATTACACGAAGCCGGAAATTTTTTAAGAGAATATCAGCAAAAATTTTCTGGTTCGAATAGCTTTTGGATAGACGAAAATCTATTAGCACAAGATAAAAACATACAAATCATCGGCGTATCCTCTGAGATAGGGCAAGCGCAATGGGTGGCGCAGCAGCTCGACAGTAAAGCTACTGCAACTACTGCCGTGGTGTTGTGCAATGAACGTTTATTAACCCCATTGCTTTATGCAGTAAACACAGCTAATGTAAACATTACAATGGGTTACAACACCGCACAAAGTGAATTGTTTTTATGTATGATGGGCGTATTAAATTTGATGTGCAATGCCCGCATTTCCAAATCCGGAATTTCATTTTATCACAAGGATATACAAACAGTTTCAGCGCATAGTTATTTCAAAAAAAGAATTACAAACAAAAAAGAATTGGATAAATTAATTCCATTGTTTGTTCCCTATATGCCGCTAGATGTATTGAAAGATTATTTTCCAGAATCGCTTTTGCAAACAGCTGAAACTGCTAACGAAATAATAAAAAATTGTATTGCTATAATTACTGAACTACACATAAAAGACACTTATTTTTTGGCAACAAAAGATAGTTTATTGGAGCAGTTGAAACAATTTTCGGAGTTGTTAGAAACGTTGGAAAGTGAAACTTATAACGTGGAAACTATTGTAAATAAAGAGGCTTTACCGTTTTTAGTAAAACAATTTATCGGCGGTGCAAAAATTCCGTTCGATACAAATACAGATAACACAATACAGGTAATGGGATTTTTAGAAACTCGTATTTTGGATTTCGACAACTTGTATGTTTTGTCTTTGAATGATGATAAACTACCGGGCACAAATAAAATAAATTCCTTTATTCCATATAATCTTCGCAAGGTTTTTAAGCTGCCTACTTATGAGCAATTTGATGGAATTAATGCGTACCATTTTTATCGTTTATTAAAACGGGCGAAAAATATTTCGCTGTTATACAATAATCAATCGGGAGATGATGCCGGCGAAAAGAGCCGATTTATAAGGCAGTTGCAACATGACCTCTGTACTGAAAAAAATACGATAGTCGAAAAAATAGCAGCTTTTGATTTTGCTATTTCTACCGATGATTCGTCTGAATGGACACCTATAAAAGTACAAAAAACGGAAACTATGAAAGCTGATTTAAGGCAACGCAAGTTTTCACCATCCGCACTAAAAGTATATATCAAATGTCCGTTACAGTTTTATTTAAAATATGTAGAAGGCATAAGCGAACCCGAAGAGATTTCGGAAGAAATAGACAATGCTGTATTTGGACAAATCACGCATAAAATTTTGGAGTTAATATATTTGCCCCATAAAAACAAACCATTATCTGCCGCAGAAATTTTATCTTTTACGAGGGTAGATTTTTTGCAAGCGCAAGTGAAATTGGCCTGCCAAGAACTCGATTTACCTAAAGAAATTACACAAGGCAGCAATCAGTTATATTTGAAAGTAATAGAACGAATTGTCCAAAAAATTTTAACGAACGACAGCAAAGAAGCACCTTTGCAAATTCTATATTTAGAAGAAAAATTTATTTGGGATAAATTAAAATTAGAAGACGGTAGCTTTGCTACTATACAAGGCACTTTTGACAGAGTAGATAAAATAGACAACGATACCATCCGCATTATTGATTATAAAACTGGAAATATTGAATTGCCCACTTTTCCTGATTTGTCTTCTAACGATGATATTACAAAGTTTTTAGACAAATTATTCGTCTTTGATAAAAAAGATTATGGTGCTGCTTTTCAAGGTATATTATACGCTTTGATGTATTATAAATTATTCGACTGCAAGAAGATTTATGTAGCGTATCATCATACAAAAAAAATGAAAAATGGTTTAACGTATCTCCATGAACAACAAATAATACCTATTGAATTACTATTATTATTTGAAAAACGATTAGCAGAATTGGTGAGTAATATTATTTATAAAGAACCGTATTTTATACAAACTGAAAATGATAAAGCATACGATTATTCGGCGTTTGCGTGGTTGTTTTCTTAAAAATAATTAGTGTGCATGCTCCTTTTGAAATTGCATTTCGTACAGTTTTTTATAATAACCGTCTTCTCTTTTTAGCAACTCTTCATGCGTATCTAATTCTTTTATTTCGCCATGCTCTAACACCATTATTTTATCGGCATTTTGGATAGTAGATAAGCGATGCGCAATAACGATAGACGTTCTTCCTTTCACTAAGGTTTCAATGGCGTGTTGTATCAGATTTTCTGATTCTGTATCTATGGACGAAGTGGCTTCATCTAAAATTAAAATTTGAGGATTATAAATCAATGCACGGATAAATGAAATTAATTGCCGCTGCCCTACAGATAAAGTTGAGCCTCGCTCCATTACATTGTGCTGATAGCCGTTGGGCAACTCCATAATAAAAGTATGTGCACCTACTAATTTTGATGCAGCTATCACTTGAGCTTCCGTAATAGCTGGATTTTTAAGTGTAATATTTTCCATTACTGTGCTT
>Ga0255347_1006505_pt1 | contig 12675 bp, 5 predicted proteins | sample wastewater_treat_2_FD_192479 | JGI IMG/M metagenome (GOLD analysis project Ga0255347, IMG submission 192479) | Wastewater microbial communities from Lulu Island WWTP, Vancouver, Canada - plant24 | ecosystem: Engineered > WWTP > Wastewater > Unclassified | place: Canada: Vancouver, British...
ACAGTATATTCGGTAGTGGCGCATCTACAGATGGTATGGCTTATGTGGCTCACTCAAGGACATGGGATATTAACCAGCAGTATCTTGCAAATTACAAGACTGACTTTAACGGAACCAAGAGCAATCTGGACGTTCTATTGGGTTATGAGCAGCAAAATCGTAAGATGCAGACAATCTGGGGCCAGAACGACCATCTTTTCAACCCTCTGGTAGGAGAGTTGGGCAATGCGGACGGTACTTCCGGTAAGCAGGTATCATCATACACCAACAACTACATGGCTCAGGGTTTCTTTGCACGTGCACAGTATGACTATGACGGCAGATATTTCGTGAGTTCTTCATTCCGCCGTGACGCATCTTCACGCTTTGCAAAAGAGAATCGCTGGGGTAACTTCGGCAGTATCGGTGCTGCATGGCTTATAAGCGAAGAAAGCTGGCTCAGGGGAGTTAACATGGTGGATATGCTTAAACTCAAAGTCAGCTATGGTGTCCAGGGTAACGACAACCTTGGTGGGTACTATCCCTATTCAGACCAGTACACACACTCGTACAACGAAGATACAGGCGAGTACTCGCTGACACTCACTTCAAGAGGTAACCACGAACTTACCTGGGAGACATCAAAATCTTTCAACGTGGGTGTTGACTTCGAACTCTTCAACGGTTATTTCAATGGTACAATCGAATGGTATGCACGCAAGACTGAAGACCTTCTCTATTCCAAGAACCTTCCTCTGTCAATGGGTGCTCCCTCCACTATGCCTATCAACGTAGGTAGTATTATGAATAAAGGTTTTGAGGTTTCTCTATATGGTAATATCATCAATACTGCAAATGTGAACTGGAGCTGGAATCTCAATATGAGCCACTACAAAAACACAATCCTTGAACTGGATGAAAGCGTTTCAGAGAAGGGCATCAGGGGATCCAACTACATTTATAAGATAGGTGGTTCACTATACGACGCTTATATGTACAAATATGCAGGCGTTGATCCTGAGAATGGACAGGCCCTCTACTGGAAACACGATGATGAGACAGGTGAAGATACCACAACTCCCGTATTCTCCGATGCAACAAGGTATGAGCTCGGTACAGTTATGCCTAAACTCTATGGCGGTTTCGGTACCTCTCTCACTGCTTATGGATTTGACTTCTCAGTGCAGGCTTCATTCCAGCTCGGAGGCAAATTCTATGATGGTGGTTATCAGTCTCTTATGTGGACACAAAAGTCTGCAGGAAGTGCCTGGCATAAAGATGCTCTCAAGGCATGGACTCCCGAGAACCCCAACACGGACGTTCCCCGTATGGATGGTGACACTCAGGTTGCTCAGAGCGCGGTTGACCGCTTCCTCATTACTTCAAACTACCTCAGCCTCAATAACGTGACTTTGGGTTATACATTCCCTAAGAGCCTTCTCAACAAGATTAAGGTGGCAGGACTTCGCGTTTACGTAGCAGGAGAAAACCTTGGAGTACTTGCTGCTCGCAAGGGTATTGACCCCCGTTTCAGCATGGGTCTGGGCTCCTACACGTCAGGCTCCGGTATCGGTACCAGCTATTATTCAGCTATGCGCACCATCACCGGCGGTATCACTCTTACATTCTAATCACTACATCTAACAAGGTATTAAAATGAAAATAAATAAATTATTATTACTCATATCATTGGCAGTCGGACTCGCAGTTACAGCTTGTGCCGACATGGACAATGTTCTTCCAGAGAGTGGTACGTTGTTGGAGTCACAGCTCCAGGAGACAAATGCAATTGCTCCTCAGCGTGCTCAGGCAGCTTTCTCCGGTCTCTTTTCAGATATCGGTAAGCCGGCTAAGATGTATGACACTCCGGATGACTGGGGTTTTCTGATGATCAATTTCTGTAATGATCTCGAAGGCCCTGATGCACTGATTGCCGATAACAACTACAACTGGTTCAGTGTCTGCGGTGAACTCTCTTCACGTAATGCCAACTACCGTAACCCCTCCATCCGTTATCGTACACCCTACAACATGATTGCAGATGCCAACACATTTATAAAGAGTGTGGGCGAAACTGACTCTCAGGAACTGATCTATATGCTTGCTCAGGCAAGAGCGCTTCGTGCCTATGCCTATATGACCCTCGCCCCCGCTTTCCAGTTTAACTATCAAATTGCCGGTGATCAACCCTGCGTACCCATCCTTTCTCCGGATACCGAGGATTTTGCCAATAATCCCCGTGCAACCGTTAAGGAGGTTTACGCAGTGATTATCGAGGATCTTGACTATGCCATCAACAACCTGGCCGGTTACAGTCGTAAGACCAAGATGTATGTAAACAAGGATGTGGCACACGGTCTTCGCGCACGTGCCTATCTCGCAATGGGTGAGTGGCAGAAAGCTTATGATGATGCTCAGGCAGCTGCTGCCAACTATACTCCCGCAACTCGGGAAGAGGTGTCAAAGCCTTCATTTATGGATATTACTGAGCACAACTGGCTCTGGGGTTATGATATGACTACAGATATGGCAATGAGCTTTCGCTACGCTACTACTTCATCCTGGTTGCGTTCATTCTCAGCCTGGGGTTATGCCCCCGCTTGTCAGTGCTACACCTGTATCAACACTCTCCTTTACGATAAGATTCCTGATACCGATATCCGCAAACAGTGGTGGGTTGACGAGAATCTCGAGTCAACACTTCTAGACGGTCTTAAATGGCCAGGTTATGACGATGTGGCTCACGCTGATGACGGTGGAGATGCAAAACTCCCTTATCTCCCTTATACAAACGTGAAATTTGGTTGTCTGTCGATAGGTACTACTGCAAACGATGAAGATACCCCTCTGATGCGTGTTGAAGAGATGATCCTCATACAGGCAGAGTGCCAGGCACGTTTGGGCAATGAGGGTGCAGCTCGCGATATTCTCGGTAACTTCGTCAGGACCTATCGTGACCCTCAATATAGCGTAGCAGGTCGTGGTCTCTCACTTCTTGATGAGATTTGGTTCCAGCGTCGTGTAGAACTTTGGGGAGAAGGCTTTGCCGTTCCCGATGCGCGCCGTCTCAACAAACCTCTGGTTCGCTTCCATGACGAGAGCAACAATATGCCGGCAGCTTTCCGTTTCAACCTTGCAGCCAACGATCCCTGGCTTCTGATGAGGTTCCCTCAGGCAGAGATGAATACCAATTTCGGCATCGTTGACAACACAGGCGGACAGCAGCCTAAGACTGGCGAAGGCAGAGATCTTCGTGACGGTGTTACAGACTAACTTTCAGACTTAATTCAGAACAATAATTATGAGAAAGATATTAAACATATTTACATCAATGGTCCTTGTTTTCCTTGCAGTTGGATGTTACGAGCAGTATGCTCCTTATCAGCCGGCAGCGAAGGAGACAGGTCCTCAGGTATATTTTTATGATGGTACAAAGAGTTTGAATCTTGCTTCAAATAAGACCTCTTTTGACCTTCAGCTTGGTCGTATCGTGACTTCAGATGCTCTGACAGTAGGTCTGACAGTTCAAGGCGAAGGTGCCGGGCTTCTCGCAATCCCTTCAAGTGTAACCTTCCCTGCAGGTTCGGCCTCAACCAAGCTCACTATTAGCTACAATTTCGATACTATGGGATATGACAATCCCCAGGCAGTGGTTATTTCGATAACCGATCCCAGCCAGACTACCGAATATGGTAGCAAGTCCTGTTCCGTTAATGTAGTTATTCCTTCACCCTGGACATCCCTCGGCATGGGTACTCTGATTGACAAATTCTACACCGGAGAGGAGTTGAAGGTTCAGATACTCCAAAATGACATCAACCCCAAACTCTTCAGACTTATCTCCCCGTTCGGTCATGGAGATAAGCCCGAGGTAAGAATTCTCGAGGTAGGAGAAACCTACAGGGGCCTTGAAATCACTCAACCCGATCTGGTCGGATATGATAACATTCAAGTGGCCTTTAACTCCAGTTACAACTCAATGGTCTATATATTGCACCCCGGTAACTTCACAAGTCGTGCTACTGCAGAGAACTTTGCTCTCAACAAAGTACTCTTTTATCAGGATGACGGTGTAACTCCGGGTCTTATCCAGATTGCTCCAATGTTTTATATGTTCGGTGTAGGCGGCTGGAATGCGATCGCACCGGATAAGGTACTCATCAATTTCCCCGGATTCGAGCAGAAAGACTACACACTTGACGCCACTTATGCCGGTACATTTACCGACTCGGATGGAGTCACCTATGTGGCTGCCGATGTTGTATTGGGAGAAGACGTTGAGGAGGTAAGACTGGCAGCTGCTCAAGGCACTGATGGAGACTCCTGTATCGATAACATAATAAAGGATGCCATTGAATATGTATCTACTTCCGTACCGGGCAGGGTGTTCGTTCCCATGCCACAATCAGGCTCAGGACTCTACTCCCTCGTTGCCGTTTCGTATGGTGGCGGTAAGGCGCAGAGCTTCGTTCACACCATATTCATGTATGTTGATCCCTCACAGTCCGATGATTTCGTAACCGGCACATATCTGGTTGACAGTACCGAGTTTGAAGTATATCCTACCTCGGAGGTATACAAGTATCTCATCACAAGCATCGGCATGGAAGATGGAGCATTATGGTGGGCATATTACAATCCTTCAAAGCAAACTTTCGTAAATACAGGCGTAGAGTATGGATATGAGGAGTATGGCAATGTATTCGGTGGTTTCTATGGTTATTACGGATCCAGGTCTTACCTTTATGCGTATGAAAACTATGCATCGGCTACGAGTGCCGGCAATGATCCTTTGGTGTTCAAAGTTGATCCCGAGAGTAAAAAACTCTCATCCGTTGTCACTAAGTATATGATCAACGTATATGAGTATAAGGCCGGTTACCCTTTTGTAAAGACCCATTACCAGATTCCTGCAGGTACTCCGGTTGATCTAAAACCTGTGGTTATAGATGTTGTAATAACTGATACTAAATCGGGTGTTACATCAGCACCTGCCCAGGTGAAGATTATCGATACATTCAAAGGTAAAGTAGGTAGTGAAAGAGCTTCCAAAGCTAACTTCATTGTAGAAAACTAATCTTTGCTAATATATTTTAACTGGGGGTGGCCAAAGCCATCCCCAGTTTTTTTTCTCTCATTGTTGGAGATTTCAAAGATTTGTTTATATTTGCACTCTACACACATAAGAAAAACTTTATTAACCAATACAAATATATTCTATGAAGAGAATTAAGTTTCTGTTCGCTCTTGCAGCAATATTGCTGACAGGGGTTGTTTCTGCTCAGAATATCACTGTTAAAGGTACAGTGGCAGATAGAGAGACAGGTGAGCCTATCCCTTTTGCATCTATTCAGGTAAAGGGTACGACCACCGGTGCTTCGGCTGACATCGATGGCCGTTTCAGCTTAAATGTTCCCTCAAATGCCACTCTTATCTTCAGCTTCGTGGGTTATAAGACCATCGAGGTACCGGTATCAGGCAGAAGCACAATTCACGTAGATCTGGAGGTTGACACTGAAACACTCGAGGAAGTGGTTTTCGTTGCCTTCGGTACAGTAGCCAAAAAAGACTTTACGGGATCGGCAGTAGCCCTCGAGAGTAAAAAACTTGAGAGTCGTCCCCTTACCAACGTGGCAAACGCATTGGAAGGTCTCGCTGCCGGTGTGCAGTTTACTTCTGCAGGCGGACAGCCCGGTTCATCCGGAGGAATCCGCATCCGTGGTTTTGGATCTATCAACGCCAGTTCATCTCCTCTATATGTGGTGGACGGTGTACCATTTGATGCCATCTCCAACCTTAATGCGGATGACATCGAGAACATCACCATCCTCAAGGATGCCGCTTCTTCAGCTCTTTACGGAAGCCGCGCTGCTAACGGTGTGGTACTCGTAACTACCAAGAAGGGCCGCAGTGAGAAGGTGCAGTTCAATGTTAAGGTAAACCAGGGTATCAGTATGAGAGCTATCCAGGAGTACGAAAGGCTTGATCCATTCCAGTACTATCCTATGGAGTGGGAAGCATTGCGCAATGCTTATCTTTCATCTTCCGGCTCGACCTATACAATGGAAACCGCTTCCATTGAGGCTTCGAAGAAGATTTACTCACAACTGTTGAACAACCCCTTCAACGTGGCTAATGACCAAATAGTTGGCGTTGACGGCAAGCTCAACCCCGCGGCAAAACTTCTCTATACTGATGACCTTGACTGGGCCAAAGGCATCGCACGTATCGGTCACAAACAGGAGTATTCACTCTCAGCAGGTGGAGCAACCGCCAAGACCGACTACTATATGTCAATCGGTTATATGGATGAGGAGGGTTTCTCCATCAAATCTTACATGGAGAGAGCCAATGCGCGTCTGAACATGAATGTGCAGCCCCGCAAGTGGGTTAAAGCCGGTATCAATCTCGCAGCTACCATGGCCAATTCCAACGTTACCAGCGATGGTAGCAGTACAGCTTACGTCAATCCCTTCTACTTCTCAAGGTTCATCGGCCCTATCTATCCTATCTATGAGCACGATGCCGCAGGTGCCATCAAACTCGATGATAAGGGAGAGAAGATTTATGACTGGACCAACCGTGGTGCAAGTGCAAGTCCCGGTCGTCACGTAATTGCTGAGACTCTCTGGAATGACAACCTCTACAAGAGAAATCTGGTTAACGCGAGAGCCTATATCGATATCATTTTATTTGAGGGATTAAAATTTTCCGTAAATGGTGGTTATGACTTTAGAAACTACCTCAATTCCAACTATGAGAACCCTCATGTGGGTGACGGTGCTCCTGCAGGCCGTGGCAGCATTACCAATTACCGCTATGATACATACAACTTCAACCAGTTGTTGACCTATGTAAAATCATTCAACAATCACAATATTGACGTACTCCTCGGACACGAGAGTTATAAGAATGATTACAAATACGTTTACGGTATGAAGCAGGGCCTCATAGCAGAGGGTAATGCCGAGCTGATCAACTTTACTACCATCAACTCACTCTACACCTATTCGCAGGCATACAGGACAGAGGGTTATATGGCACGTGCCAACTACAACTACAACCACAAGTACTATGTATCCGCATCCTTCAGAAGGGACGCAACCTCACGCTTCTATAAAGATGCACGTTGGGGTAACTTCTGGTCGGTAGGTGGATCCTGGAGACTCGATCAAGAGTCTTTCATTGCAAGTCAGCCCTGGATATCTGCTCTGAAACTTAGGGCATCTTATGGCTCGGTAGGTAACGACGGTACCGACTCATGGTACCAATGGCAGTCACTCTACGGTATCCTTAACAATGCTAACGCTTCCGGTTTCATACAGTCAACCCAGGCAGGTAATAAGGAGCTCCAGTGGGAGAAAAACCGCAGCTTTGACGTTGCATTGGAGTTTGGTTTCTTTGACAACCGTCTCAACGGACAGATAGAGTTTTTCCACAGAATTTCCGACAACCTTCTTTTCGAGGTTCCGCTCCCTACCTCTTCAGGTGTTCTTTCACAGTGGCAGAATATCGGTTCAATGTATAACCAGGGTATTGAGCTGCAGCTTGGAGGTGATGTGGTACGCACAAAGGATGTTACCTGGAATATTTTGGTAAATGCCTCCCATATCAAGAATGAGATCACAAAGCTTCCTCAGGAAGAGATCATCAGTGGCACAAAGAAATATATGGTAGGTCACTCTATGTATGACTTCTGGCTCAGAAAATGGGAAGGTGTGGATCCCGAAACAGGAGACGCACTCTATCTTAAGGATATCAAGGATGCTGAGGGTAATGTTACAGGCAGTGAGATTGTAAATGATTACACGATTGCAGACTACTACTATGTAGGCACTTCAATTCCCGACCTTTACGGTTCGATTCAGAATACACTTACCTGGAAGGGTCTGGAACTCTCCGTACTTACTACCTACCAGATTGGCGGTCAGGTATATGATAGCGTTTACGGCTCATTGATGTCTCACTCCGGATATGGTTCAGCCATGCATATTGACATACTCAAGAGGTGGCAGAAGCCGGGTGATGTTACCGAGGTTCCCAGAATAGATACAGCTAAGAACCCTAATCAGAATGCTGGCTCCAGCAGATGGCTTACAAGTGCCTCATACTTCTCATTCAAAAACATAACCATTGCATACTCATTCCCTCGTAAGTGGGCTGAAAAGCTTGACCTTTCAGGAATCAGAATTTATGCTAGTGGTGAGAACGTGTATGCATTCACTGCCCGCAAGGGTATGGACCCTCAGTATTCGTTTGCCGGTACTCAGTCCAACGTTTATTCCCCCGCACGTAACATCACGTTCGGTTTGAATGTTCAATTTTAATCAGCGAAAATCAACCATTAACAAACAAGAATAATACAGTATGAAAAATATTATAAAAATATTGGCTTGTCTTGCGGTTTTCGCAGGTATAGCTTCCTGTAGTCCTGATTTTCTTGAAACTACCCCGACATCAGCCTATGATGCAAGTTTCATTTTCACTACTACGGAAAATGCTTTAGGAGCTCTTAATGGTATTCATAAATCCATGGTGAGCCAATACTATTCAAGACAGAACATCAGTGGATATCCCTCATTCCAGATTGCAATGGATGCGATGGGAGAAGATCTCGTGTTCCCCACTGCAGGTAACGGATGGTGGACAAACACCGGTGAGGTGAAATGGAATGGCCAGAGAAATGCAAACGGCTGGCTTACTGCATTCCCCTTCAGAATTGCTTACAAGTGGATTTCCAATGCCAACCAGATCCTCGATAATGTGGATAACGCCGTAGGCCCGGATGCCGATAAGCAGATGATCAAAGGTCAGGCACTCGCATATAGAGGTATGGCTTATTTCTGGCTGGTTCAACTATATGGTGACAGATATGAGCCGGGTAAGCAGAACAACCAGCTTGCTGCTCCACTTGTTGTAAATACCGTAGAGGTGAAAAAACCGCTTGAGACAGTTGAGAATATATATGCACAGATTGTGACCGACCTTGAGCAATCAATTACACTGCTTGGTACGAGCTCATTTACATCAAAAACGCATTTTGTGGCCGCCACTGTTATGGGGCTTAGAGCACGTGTTGCTCTGGCAATGCATGACTGGCCAAATGCCAAGAAGTATGCAGAGATGGCTATCAATACCACCAGTGCAAAACTGATGAGTCAGAGTGATTATACAAAGGGCTTTAATGATGCTTCCAATGTAGAGTGGATGTGGGCATTCCATATGATTCCCGACCAGACACTCTACTTCTACGGCTATATGGCTTATATGTCCATTAACTTCAACTCCTCCAACATCAGGAGTTGTCCCAAGTGTATAAACAAAAATCTTTATGATCCACTCCCTGCTACGGATATTCGTAAGACCCTTTGGGATCCTACCGGCAAGGCTTTCGAGGTACCCAACACGAGGTATACCAAAAAGCCTTATATGAATAGGAAGTTCCAAGTTCTTGACCCTTCAAGTTCGGTAGCTGATCACAGCTACATGAGACTTGGTGAGATGTATCTGATAGCAGCTGAGGCTTGTGCGAAACTCAATGAGTTTGGAGCTGCCCAGACACATCTCTACACTCTCAACAAGGCACGTGATAATGCTTATGTAAAGAGCAGCAAGACCGGTAAAGATCTTCTGGATGAAATTTACTTCTACAGAAGAATCGAACTTTGGGGTGAGGGACATCGTTTCCTTGACCTGAAACGTCTCGGTCTGGCTCTTGACAGACGTAACTCTAATCACGATGCTGCGGTTTCTACTGAAATGTATGTTGCGCCTACCGATCCCCGCTGGAAGTTTTCAATCCCTCAGGAGGAGATTGACGCTAACGACTTGATTCCTAAGAATATTAATGACTAATTGTTAATTCTCGGGACAGTACGTCCGACACAAACGGCCCCGAAAGTTGATACTTTCGGGGCTTTTGTTATACAAAGAGGCGGATTTTTACTTACCTTTGACGCATGATTGGCATTTTCGATTCCGGAGTAGGTGGCTTATCCGTTTGGCGTGAGATATTTCGCCTTATGCCGGGTGAATCCTATCTCTATATCTCTGACGGGGCTTTTTGCCCTTATGGGCCAAAAGATCCGGAGTTTATCAGGGAGAGGTCGGCTAAAATATCTGCCTATCTTATCGGCAAAGGAGCCGAAATTATCGTGGTTGCCTGTAATACAGCTACAGCGGCTGCGATCAGTTCACTGAGGGAAAACTTTGCTCTCCCTTTTGTGGGGATGGAGCCGGCTATAAAACCAGCTGCATTGCACTCGAAAAGTGGCGTAGTAGGGGTTCTTGCAACCGCAGGGACATTCAGAGGCCGACTCTATCTTGATACGCTGGCACGCTTTGCCGGAGATGTGCGGGTGGTTGAACAGGTGGGAGAGGGGCTTGTAGAGGCGATTGAGAGAGGTGTTTTCGATTCTCCGGCAATATACAATCTACTGCACCACCATATAGATGGAATGGTGGCTGCGGGAGCCGACCATATAGTTTTGGGATGTACCCATTATCCTTTTGTAGAGGAAGCAATAGCCAAAATTGCAGGTCCCGAAGTTGTGATTGTCAATCCTGCACCGGCAGTTGCTGCGCAGACTATGAAAGTACTCTCTCAGATTCGGGAGATATCAGGTGGAATAGGGGAGTCATTTTTCTACTCTACAGGAGAAATAAGTGTACTAAAGATGCTGGTGCGTCATGAAATACCAGATATGACTGACTCTCATTTTACTGAAATTTTAATTTAAAATATAAAATCACTCCAATACTACGCTACACTACACTATACAACACAACACTTTATAAAATTGCACTATACATTACATTGTACACTACGTTACAGTACGCTGCACGAATCCACACTAACCTAATCAAGCTACACTACACTATACTATACTATACTATACTATACAACACAACACTTTATATAATTGTACTATAGATTACATTGTACACTACACATTACAGTACGTTGCACGAATTCACACTAACCTAACCAAGCCACACTACACACTCCCAACTCCAAACTAATCACCAACTCCTAACTACATACTCCAAACTCTAAACTAACTCATAACTACACACTCAGAACTCAAAACTACACCATCATGACTCCAATCTTTTATTTAATTCCGGTATGCTCGATTTTGGCATTGGTATTTGCTTATGTTTTTTATCGCCGTATGAAGAAGGCGGATGAAGGGACTCCAACTATGAGGGAGATAGCCTCTCATGTCAGGAAGGGGGCTATGGCCTATTTAAAGCAACAGTACAAGGTAGTAACCATCGTATTCCTCATTCTCGCTCTATTTTTTGCCATTCTTGCATATGGATTTGGAGTACAAAACCCTTGGGTACCCTTTGCATTTTTGACGGGAGGCTTTTTCTCAGGCCTTGCCGGATTCATAGGGATGAAAACAGCGACCTTTGCCTCTTCACGTACCGCAAATGCTTGTAGAACTTCTCTTAATTCAGGACTTAGGGTGGCATTTCGTTCGGGAGCCGTGATGGGCTTGACCGTAGTGGGACTTGGTCTGTTGGATATATCACTTTGGTATCTTATTCTGAATGCTTTTATTGAAACTACTCCGGAGCAAAAATTGGTTGTCATTACTACCACGATGCTTACTTTCGGCATGGGTGCTTCCACCCAAGCACTATTTGCGAGAGTTGGTGGCGGTATTTACACCAAAGCGGCCGATGTGGGAGCTGACCTGGTTGGAAAATTGGAGGAGAATATCCCCGAAGATGATCCGCGCAACCCTGCAACTATTGCTGACAACGTTGGTGATAATGTGGGAGACGTGGCAGGTATGGGAGCGGATCTTTATGAATCTTATTGTGGCGCAATTCTCGCCACTATGGCTCTGGGTGCTTCCGCCTTCTTTTCAAAGGGATATAGTGCGCAGCTGAATGCCGTCTTTGCACCGATGTTAATTGCAGCGGTCGGAATCGTGCTATCAATCCTGGGAATCTTTACAGTACGTACCAAAGAAAATGCCGGAATGGATAAGCTCCTCAAATCGCTCAGTCTTGGAGTTAATCTTAGTGCGGTATTCATAGCGATCTTCACTTTCGTCATATTGTGGCTCCTCGATCTGGAAAACTGGTTTTGGATCTCTTGTTCGGTAATTGTAGGATTGCTGGCGGGTATCATAATAGGACGTTCGGCAGAATACTTCACTTCACACTCTTACAAGCCTACCCGCAGGGTTGCAGAAAGCGGAAAGACAGGTCCAGCTACTGTGATTATCTCGGGATTTGGAGTCGGTATGATATCAACCGCAATACCGGTCATAACTGTTGCGGTGGCGATCATTCTTGCATTCCTATTTGCTATCAAATTTGATATATCTGCAATGCTTTCAGCGCACAACCTAAGTATTGGGCTTTACGGTATCAGCATTTCTGCTGTGGGTATGCTTTCGACTCTGGGCATTACCCTTGCTACTGACGCCTACGGTCCCATAGCGGACAATGCCGGAGGAAATGCGCAGATGAGCAATCTCGACCCGGAAGTGCGGAAGAGGACTGATGTCCTTGATGCTCTTGGCAACACCACTGCTGCTACAGGTAAAGGATTTGCCATCGGCTCGGCAGCTTTGACAGCGCTTGCTTTGTTAGCATCCTATTTGGAGGAGATTAAGATCGGTCTTGCGAACATCGGGCAGACAGTAATTGACATTTATGGTCGCCAGGTGGAGG
>Ga0255347_1006506_pt1 | contig 12675 bp, 11 predicted proteins | sample wastewater_treat_2_FD_192479 | JGI IMG/M metagenome (GOLD analysis project Ga0255347, IMG submission 192479) | Wastewater microbial communities from Lulu Island WWTP, Vancouver, Canada - plant24 | ecosystem: Engineered > WWTP > Wastewater > Unclassified | place: Canada: Vancouver, British...
CCGCTACGTGGCGCTGCCGATCGAGACGCCGACGGAGCGGTCGGATTTCGACGACATCCGCTGGTACCTGCTGCATGAGAACATTTCGGTCTTCGTCGAAGACGGCGACTGGTACATCAGCATGCAGACGAGCTGCCGGCAGATCGCGGCGGACGGGCGCTGCATGATTTACGCCCGGCGGCCGCGCATCTGCCGCAAGTACACGACCGAGAACTGCGATTATCACTCGGGCGATTACGGCTGGGAGGCGCACTTCACCTGTCCCGAGCACCTGGAGGAGTACCTTCGTGCCCGCTCTCTCTCCAAAACCTCGAAATCCTCGAAAAATGGTGATAACCGGACTTCCATGAATAACCAGAAAACAAAGAAATCCTATAAAGCCACGGACGGGACGGCCGGTGGTAGGGCGGTCAACCGGCCCGCGGGGCGCGCTCGGCCGCGCCGGGCCTCCTCGGCCCCGGAGGGGCGGCCATGAAAATTCAAGTTCCGCCGGGAATGCGCGACTTCTACCCGCCCGAAATGCGGCTGCAGAACTGGCTGTTCCAGCACTGGCGCGAAGTGTCGCGAGCTTTCGGCTGCGAGGAGTACGAGGGGCCGATCTTCGAATACCTGGATTTGTACACGCTCAAGAGCGGCGCTGGAATCGTATCGGAGCTGTTCAATTTCGAGGATCGCGGCGAGCGCCGTTTTGCAATCCGCCCCGAGATGACGCCCACGCTGGCGCGTATGGTCGCCGCGCGGGCCAACGCGCTGCCACGCCCTATCAAGTGGTTCAGCACGCCGCGCATGTGCCGTGCCGAAAAGCCGCAGCGCGGCCGGCTGCGCGAGTTCTTCCAGTGGAACGTCGACATCCTGGGCGTGGATGACGTCCTGGCCGACGCCGAGGTGATCGCAGTCGCGGTCGAGTTCGTGCGGCGCATCGGGCTGAGCGAGCGCGACGTGGTCATGCGCGTCAGCAGCCGGCCGATTGCGGCATCCGTGCTGGCGGGCATGGGCATAAATTCCGACGAAGAGGCCAACCGGGCGTTCGGGCTCATCGACCGGTACGAGAAGCTGGGCCGCGATGAGTTTCGGCGGCAGTGGCAGGAGTTCGCGCCGGCCGTAGATTGCGACCAACTCTTAACGCACCTTGAGCAGACAGACCTGCAGCATAGTTTGAGCCTGGCCGAGGCGGCCGGCCCGGCGGGTGTGGCGGCCGCACGACAATTCGAGGAGTTGTGGCAACGCTTGCGGCAATTCCAGGTGGATTCTTACTGCGCGTTTGATCTGAAGGTGGTCCGCGGTTTGGCTTATTACACGGGGCCGGTTTTCGAGTTGAGTGCGCGGCAGGGGGGTCTACGCGCGCTGCTGGGCGGCGGGCGCTACGATAATCTGACGCAGCTCCTGGACGGGCCGCGCGTGTCGGGCGTCGGGTTCGGCATGGGCGATGCCCCCGTGCTGGAGCTGCTGACCGAATTGGGCAAGTTGCCGGCGCTTTCAACGGGTTTGGATGTTTTCGTGATCGACGCCGGGCCGGAGCTGTTCCCGAAGGCAATTGAGCTTGCCACACAGCTTCGCCGCGCCGGGTTCGCCTGCGATTTTTCTTACAAGCGGCAGGCCATCGGCAAGCAATTCGCGCAGGCCGAGAAGCGCGGCGCGCGGCTGGCCATCGTAGTCGGCGCCGAGCTGGCCGAGTCAGGGCAATTGACGGTGAAGGACATGCGAACCGGGCAGCAGCAGGCTGTCGCAGCCGCCGAGTTGCTGGCCGACCCGTTGAGCACTCTGGGAGCGATGAGGTAGGGCGGGGCGACGGCTTGGGTGCCATGCCCAAGCCGCGTAGCGGCGCGGGCATGCCCACGTGTTCGCCCCCGTATGCCGCCGCAGACCAATGGCATGCCGGCGCAACGGCACTCTTCCGACCATGGGCATGCCCGCGCTTAGAGCTTGGGCATGGCACCCGCGCTTCAAACTCTCGATTGCCCGATCCCTCTTGATCCCTCGATCCCTTGATCCCTTGATCCCTATGCGCTTTTGGCTGGCACCCGCGCCTGGCGCCCACACCTTAGAGCGACAGCAGGTATTGCTCCAGATCGGCTTTTTGCTCCGCCGACAGGCCAAGATTGAAGAAGTCGTCATAGTGGTCGATCACGGCCTGAAGCGTGGGGAAGCGGCCATCGTGGAAAAATCCGCCTTTCGTGTGCGTCCAGAGTCCCCGCAGAGGCGAAGTGCGGTAGCGGAACTCCGGGCTGCGGTTGGCCTGAAAGTCATCAATCCCGATCTCTTCCGGCAGGTGCATGTTGAAGCCCGGCTCGGTAAACAGCGGCGGCACGTGGCAGCGCGCGCAGCCGAAGTTGTTGAAAACGGCTTGTCCACGCTGGGCGGCTTGCTCGTCGAAACTGCCAGCCGGCGGACGCGGCGCGTCCAGCGCCAACTGGTAGAAATGCAGGTCGGGCAGCTTGGATGTCACCAAATCTTCCGCCGGGCGAACATCGAAAAACCCGTTGGCAGCGGCCACCGGGAATTGATCGGCGTTCTGGAGCCGTTCGTCGAAAAACGTACCCTGACCGTGCATTTCAAGCACGGCCACGAAGGCGTTCCAGTACGGCACGCTGCCGAAGCCGGTCCAGGTGTGCAGGTTGATGCCCGCCATGCCGAAAGCTGGTGGAATGAGGGTCGCGGCGGAACGGCCGTCCGGCTGAAAGGCTTTGCCATCGAGAATCAGCTCCGCGTCGAATTTGCCGGGTCCCCAACTGTTCAGCACGGTCCGGACGGTGTCGACTGAGACGGACAGGATTTCGGCAAAGGGCGTCAGGTCCGGCGCGAGTGCCACGATGGCGCCGATGTTGAGGTCGCGGTTGGCCCAGCCGTCCAGCCGATTGCCGATGCCGGGGCTGAAGGAATCATCGACCGCGGAGTGGCACAGCGCGCAGTGTATGCCAACAGCGCTCAATTGCTGCTGGTCATTGAAGAAGCCTTTGATGCCCACGACCGCGTCCAGTCGCAACAGCTCGACCGTCACCGCGGGATCGTCGAGGTCCACCTCGTTGTTGGCCAAGGCGGTTTGCAGCTCAGCCGGCAGGGCGTTGCGATCCACCTTCAACCCCAAGTCCAAGGCCGCACGCGGGCTTAAGCCGGGGCCGACGCCGCCATTGGCCTCGCCCGCAATCGCCTCGTGCAAGAGCAGTTCGCCGCCCCAAAACGCTTCGCTGCCGAAGGTGTCATGCCGGAAAATCTGTTTGCCATTCAGCAACACGTCGATTGACGCCTGAACGGGTCCATCGTCGAAGACCGGCGACTGGAAATCCAGCGGGCAACCATTTACTCCAAGCAGGCCGATGAGGGTTACGACCAGCACGCAGCAGGCGCCGGCCCGCGCTTTTCGATACCGGTTGAGCAATGAGACTTGCATGTTTTCAGCTCCTTTCGGCGTAGAGCCGGTTATCGCCGCCGCGACCGACAACGGCGACCGACAGCGGTTTCCCGTGACCGACAACGGTTTTACGTGACCGATAGCGGTTTAAAGTGCGTGGTGGCCGGAGCGAGATTTTCCAACAACATCACGAACGTCGCCTGGTGCAGCGACCATGAGTACGCGTTTCGCGTCCGCGCCCGAACACACGCTTGGCCATAGTCCGCGTTGCAGTGACACTGAATGCTACGCGCCCGAGGCATTGCGCAGGGAGAATTCCAAGTAATCCGCGCGCCCGGCGCGGAATGCGATGTGATAGTGCGATGCGATAAGCACGATGATGTTCGGAGGAAAGATTGGGCGTTCGGAGGAAAGGTTGGGCGTGGGGACGAATGACGCAGTTTGGCGACTTGCCGGCTATTTTGTGGGGGCTACACCCAAGGTCCTATAATATATATTATGTTGCGTTCGCCGCGCCGCAGCAAACAGTTTCCGCTCAAACCCACTTCCCCGGCCGTTTAAGCCCAAAATCTCACGGACCCGGCGTTGGATGTGGCTTGGCCGGCAACGATTTCTTGAGCTCCTTCAGCTCGAACCCGCTAAGCGGCACGAGTTGCCGGCGACTGTAATCGAAACCGTATATGGCCATGCGCTGCGCAACCAGATCGATGACCACGATGCCTTCCTGCGAACTGGAAATCTGCTGCGTCAGCATCTTGTAGTCGCCGCCCGCATCGACCATCCCGATGGCGTGGGCCGGCTTGGGCAGCGCTGTCAGGAGCAGGAACGCTGTCAGGAAGACTGCCGCGGTGACGCTGAGAACACCGATCGCAAGCGATTTTCCGTCGAGCGGCGCGGAATGAATCGAGGCAACCTGTACCGGCGCCGCGTGGCCGGAGCCTGCCGGGATCGCATCGCTCGAACGCGCGTCAGCCGTTTCGATTGGCTTTGTTTCTGGAGTGTGCATGTCCTAATCCCGGCTAGTGCGAAAATCGCGATCCAGATCGCGCCAGTCCGTGTAATGCAACTGACGCGTGCTCTTGTCCCACATGAAGACGTGCAACGTGTGTTCGCGTGTGTCTAACAGATACAGGGCATCGTATTTGTCCTGAATTTCGCCCGAAACCGCGAGCAGATCGCTCCCGGCGCCAACCCCTTGGGCATGCGCGGCCGGCAATGAGCACGTGACCAGGACTATGCCCACAAGCAACACAACATTGGCGCAGATAAGGGCCGCCAGCCAGACGTTCTTGGGCATCAATCGAGCTCCAGGGTCAATCCAGGTGCGTCCGATGCGGGTTTTTCATGGCCACCCCGACGCAGCCGACGATAAAGGCCGATGCGACGACCCAGGGCACCCAGTTCGTGCGGGACGGTTTGACAGGAACGTCGTACCAGGGGCCCCTATCGTCGTCGTCGTCTGCCGCGTTCGCGATGCCGACAGGCAGAGTGAGGATCAGCAACAGAGCCAGACGCGTCCAAAATCTTCGTACGAACATAAAGCGCTCCAACCCACACATCGTAGCTCGCGGTATGCGGCTGAACAAGTGGGCTGTGAGCTGGCCGGGCTGGTCAAAGCGCCTGGGTGCGAAAACTCACTCGTGGCTTGGCCCGTCCGTTTCGAGCACGACGTCTGTGCTGCGTGTATTACGTACCAGCGGTTCGCCTGGGCCGCCGTCCACTAGCGGAAGCGTCACGGTAAAGCTCGAGCCGATTCCCAAACGCGACATGACCCAGATTCGCCCGCCAGCCTGTTCGACGATTTCGCGCACGATCGAAAGGCCGAGCCCGGTCCCCGGCAGGCCGGCCGCCAGCGCATTAGGCCCCCTGCTGAACGCTTCGAAGACGGGTTCCTCGCCCAGATGCTCGGAGCGTAGCAGCTTCGGGTCGATGCCGATGCCCGTGTCGGTCACGTGGATGCCAAGTGAGGTGGCCCGGCCACGCACGTGACGAACCGTGAGAATCAGACGCACGCGCCCCGGGCCGTTGGTGTACTTGATGGCATTGTCGAGCAAGTTGCTGATGCAATCGCGCAGATCGCGCGGATCCACGCGGACGATCAAGTCGCCGGCCGGCGGCATCCAGCAGGTCAGCTCAATCTGCTTACTTTCCGCCAGCGGACGAAAGCGGTTGTAAACTTCCGTAGCGACGGCGCGTGCATCGGTGCGGCTGACGCGATGGCGGTCAGGATCGGCGTCTTGGACGCGGGCCAGCGTAAGCAGCTCGGAAACCTGGGCCATGCCCTCCTGGCAGCGGCGGATGATTTTGACGCAAGTGTTCTGAATCTCCGGCAGTTCGGTAACCAGCCCGTCGCGGATCAGGGCGGCCAGCGTCTGCGCGATTGCAAGCGGGGATTTCAATTGATGGGCCGCGGTCTGCATGAAGCGCGCCCGGCGAGCCTGAAGATCTGCGATCGCCTGCCGCGATTGCGTGAGGGCTGCGTTCGCACGCTTCAGCTCGTTTTCGTGCTGGTCGAGCAGCGTGGCAATTCGGAACGCAAAATAGAACACCCCCAAGATGGCACAAGCGACCACAATAACCGCCAGAGCGACATACGCCGGTTGCCGATACAAATCGAGCCCGGCCACCTGGGGTGATAGCGCGAAATGTGGCAGGCTGCCGCTCCACTCCGCAACGGCCATGCCCGTGTAAAGCACAATGGCCAAACAGCACTGTAGAAACGCCTGCCCCCTCGTGAGCAGCAGCGCGCCGATAGTCACGTGAAACAGGTAAAAGGCGGACATTGGGTTTTCAACGCCGCCGGTGAAATGCAGGATGGCCGTCAGCAAGACGAGGTCGGAGGCCACCTGGGCGTTCGCGAACAGCCGGGCGCTCCGAACGTCGCCCTCAACGGCCTCGCCCGGCTCGGCGAAACGCTTGCGCAAAGCGCGAGAGAGCGCCGTCCATATCACGTTCAGGACGCCAACGCCCGCCACGGCCGCTGCCAACTGCACCGGCCGCCGCACGTCAGGGAAGATCACGCGTTCAGCCGCGAGGACCGCTACTGCGACGCCGAAGAAAATCCAGCGCAGCCGGACGAACCAGTGCAAACGCAGCAGGACTACCAGTGCCCCACCCCGGTACGAGTCGGCCGCGGGAGTCGCCGGCCGATTTTGTTCGGTGGCGACCGGAGCGGCGTCAGAATGGTGTTCGTCGGCCGTACTCACGTCGGCAACTTAGCTGGCCGGTGAGAAGCGGGCAATACCGATGCGCGTACGCAAAACGTCTCAGCCGGCCCACTCACGCGGCGGCAACCCGGCCGGGCGCTCGGGGTCTACCAGCCAGAATCGGAGCAGGTCTTGTTTCAAATCAACTGTGGCCACGGTGCGAACCTGGGCGCGATGGATAGCGCCGGGGTTGATGACTCGGACCGTCCCGCACTGCCGGTCATAAGGCACGTGGCGATGTCCGAAGAATACGTAATCCGCTCCCACCTGGCGCTTGAATCGGCCCGGGTCGACGCCGTTGGCCAGATGCGTCAGCCGCGCGAACTCTGGCTCGTGTCCGTGAAAGACGGAGATCGCCTTATTGCTGATGTTTAAGCGTAACGGGATGCTGGCCGGCGGCGTCAGCCCGAGGCTCCGCACATAGGCAATTAATGCCGTATCAGGCTCATCGGTGTTGCCCCAGACGAAGTGCGCTTGCACCGTCGCGAGTTGATCCAGGACCGTTTCGCCCCCGACGTCGCCACAGTGGATGAAGACCTGCGCGCCGGCTTGGCGGAGAACATCCAGGGCGAAGGCGGTAAGTTCGGCACGACCGTGGGTGTCGGACAGAAGGCCCACAATCACTTTTTTCTTCTCCGCCCCTACGCCCTTGAGCGTGGGGTAAAGGGGATTAAAGGAACAATGCCTCGACTCCGGCCCGACATGGGTAAGCTGCGCTTACTCGGGCACGTCGACTAACTCGTCGGGCACCTCGACTAACTCGAAAGTATTGCCCTCGGGGTCGGCCACTGTGGCCAGGCGCAGGTCGTTGTACGTCTCGGTTTCGCCGATTTGCCGGCCATTTCTTTCCAGAAGCCTCGCCAGCGTTCCGTCGAAGTCCGTCGTGGTAAGGTCGAAGCTGAAGCCCGGAGCCGTGCCGGGCTCCGGACTCTCCGAATCCCACGGTTCGACCGGGGCGATCAGCACCAGTGAAGGGCCACCGTCAGGAAAATCAAGCCGGGCAAACGCCCCATGCTCGCTTTCTTCTTTCTCGGCGACTTCCAATTGCAGGCCGCCGGCCCAGAAATCCAGGGCCGTCGCAAAATCGCTCACGTACACATGAATATCGCCGATTGCCAGCATGGAAATGCTCCAAATCCGTTGTTTTTCTGCGAGGTTGCTCCTCGCCGAGCCGGCGCGCCAGCGCCAGCGGATAGAGTACTGCGCAATTCGATTTGGCACCATCGGGTGTCGCCACCCTTGAAGCTGACGGGGCGGCGGCCAGGCCGACGAGCCGCATTCGTGGGGGTTCCTGCTCCAAGGGCGGGTTCGGTCACAAACATGAGCAGCCCGCAGAAAGTCGCACACCTCGAGCTTGGGCGCGGATCGAGCGCCATGAGGTGAGTTTAGGTTGTGCGGTCCAAGCGGACAAGAAAGGTCCGCCGCGGTTGCCGAAAACCCACTCCGGCGAACGATTACGCGAACGCGTGGGCCAAGCCGGCGGATGCGCCTCACGCGCTCGACCAGGCCCCGCAAACTGAATCCGCCGACACCGGGTGGCCCCCCCTACCGATCTCAACCTGCGTGAAAACGCCTCCGCCAAACTGCTGGAAGTAACTCCGACATGCGTTCGCCTTCTGCCGCCGCCGCCCGTCGAATGCCTACAGCGGCGGCTCCGATAATCGTCTATCTACAGATGTGGACTTACGGCTCTACCGGCAGACCTGTCTCGTCCATTCTCATCCTGCGAATCTCATGCTGAAAACAGACTAGGCGAAACTTCCAGTCGATGCACACCGTGTAATGACACTCGGCACGCGCATTCGCACCTCGCTTACAAGGGCTTCACGCCGAATTCAGTCACGTTTCAGAAGAGCGGACTAAGTTTCATTGTATTGGGAGGGGATCAGCCGCTGGTGCGGCGCGTAGGCACGGAGGATTAGCCCGGCGTCGGGCTTACATGGAAACAGGATGCTGACCCACAGGAGACCACAAATGATCAGAGGTTTGAGGGTTGCGTGCGCCGTGCTATCCGTCTGCGGCTTGGCCTTTGTGGCTGAGGCCCAAATGGAGAGTCCGCACCAGGCGCAAATCACCGCGCGGCTGCTTCAGCAACAGGGCAACGTTGATCTAGCCAGCGCTATTCAAACCGCCCAGCAGCACGTCAACGGAAAGGCTATTAATGCCGACGCCTTCGTCCTGCCGCCCTGGCAAACCGGCGGCACAGAGCAGCTCAAATTTGCCATTACTTGCGTCACGGACAACCAGCTCCAGACTGTGTTTATTGATGGTCAATCCGGGCGCGTGGAACACGTCCAACCCGCCATGACCGGCCGCATGAGCATGGGCGGCTTCCAGCCGATGGGCCACGGACAACCGCAGTACGGACAACCGCAGTACGGTCAAACGCAGTACGGGCAACCATCCCAGCCACAATACCAGCAGCAACCCGGATTTGGTCAGCAACCCTACGGCAGTTGGCAGGAGCGCGACTGGCAACAGGGCCAGCCGCAGTGGCAGCGCTGGCAGCAGCGTAGCTCCGGCCAGCCGTGGCAGCCGGGTTACTGGGAGGGCGGGCGCGGCTGGCAGGGTGATACCGGCGGGACCTCACAAGGGCAGTTCCAGCCGCGCTTCGGGGCGCCACAGCCGTGGGGCGCGGGGGCGGAGTTTGAGTCGGGTCAAGGTTACGAGGCCCAGCGATACCAGCCGGGTCCCTACGGTCAGCCGATGGGCGGCCAGCCGATGGGCGGTCAGTCCGGCCAGCCAGTGGGCGGCATGTCAATGATGGTGATGCACCCGCATCGCGCCAGCCAGCTCATTGGCGACAGCGTGGTTGATAATCAGAATCAGAATATCGGGCGCATAGAGGATTTGGCTGTCAACCTGCTGACCGGGCGGGTGACCTTTGCGATTCTCAATGCAGATGACAAGCTGTATCCAATACCTCTCCGCCTGATTCAGCCGCGCGCCGCCGATCAAGCGGTTCTTAACATTTCGCAGAACCGCCTGCAGAGTTTGCCGACTTTGGACAAAGCCAACTGGCCGCAGACGATCAATGAGCGGCTGGTGAATGCGGTACACCAAAGTCTGGGCTTGCAGCCGGAGTTCGGGTATGCGGGCTTCCAGGCTGAAGGCGGCCCTCAGCCGGGTGTTCCGCAGACACAACCGGCAGCGCCGGGCGGCATGATGCAGCCGGGAGCCGTGCCCATACGCAAAGCAACAGACTTGGTGAACCAGTCGGTGAGCAATCCGCAGGGCGAGAACCTGGGCACGATTAAAGACCTGGTGATCGATCCGCAGCGCGCCCGTCTGGCCTACGTAGTGGTTGCGTTCACTAATCTGGGGGACAAGCTGTTGGCTGTGCCGTGGGACGCCTTCACCATGCAGCAGGGCCAGATAATGCTGAATATCGATCAGAACCGCCTGCAGCAAGCGCAGCATTTGACTTTCACCCAGGACAACTGGCCGGATATGACTAATCCGCAGTGGATGCAGAGCGCCGCTGAGTTCTGGGGCACGATGCCGTCTCCCATGATGCACGGCGGAAGAATGATGCGGGAACACATGCGCGGGCCCATGCAGCGCGGCCCAATGCCGGGCCAGTCTGGGCAGCAGCAGATGCCGCCGCCGGGCCAGGGTGGCCAGCAGCCGTAAACCTGTAAAGACGTCGGGTGCGTTTGGGCGTGAGCGTGCGCGGTACGGTCTGCGCCGCTCACGCTCGTTTTTTTTTAGTCTATTTTTGGCAGTGGTCAGGGCTGTGCACGGGGCCGCACAGGAGCGGCCCGGCTTGTGAAGCTGCGAGGCCGCCATCCGGCGGCTGTTTACTCGGAGGTCAATTCGTACATGCCCTGGCCGGCACGGCGCAGCTTGCCTTGGCGCACCAGCTCATCCCAGACTGCCGGGGGAAACTGCGCGGGCGGGGTAATGGCGACGATGCCGGAGCGGCCCCCGCTGCTCAGGGCCCCGCGGCCGAGACGCGACTCGTCATCCAGGCGGGTCAATTTGAGCCGTTTCTTGAACGCCTTCATCGCGTTTTTAAGCTGTACCGGCGTCGGCTGCTGCGAGGGCGCGCCGGACGCTTGCTGCTGCGGGTCGGGTGATTGCGAGGGCGTCGGTTCAGGCATGTCAGCCATCCTTCGGGACACAGGTGTTGCTCTCCCGTAGGATAGCCGACAGAGATCAGCTTCGTCCAGGTGATTACGGGCCGCGGCCGCGCTTCGGGAGAAGCCGCGCGCACGGCCCTGTTTTTCAGAACGACTCCGGGGGTGCGCCTGCTCGTCGGGCGTAAAGGCGCCAAAAGGTGCGAACCGGGGGCGAACTAATATTCCACGCCGCCCACAATCAGCGGCCATCGCTCCGGAAAGAGCCAGTCAATCAGGTAAGTGCCCCAGTCGACAATGAACAAGAGAGCCGCCACCGCCCCTACCAAAGCCAGTCGCCAGTTCCACGTCATGTGCTTCTCCTTTTGTTTGCTGGTCCAGCGGACATGAGATCTGGACACGCGACACTCGCGGTAATCGCAAAGCATTCTCGCGCGGCGCCCAGGTGTGACGGAACACCGCCCCGCGCTGTGAAGACACAAGTTCGTTCGGCAAAGGCCATAACCAGCTCAAGCGTCCCTGCCGGTTGCATCCATTATTCGACCTGCAACTGCGATTGCGCCACATCTGCTGTAGCAACAACAGATTAACTATTGGCGCATGAACAGCCGGCTGTCAAGGCCGAACGCGCGGTATACAAAGAATTCAACCTGACAATGCAACTGCACACACTGGGGTATAGCTTTAGGGCTAGACCTTTGGTAGTAAGCCCTGCCTATTCACTCCAGTAATACTGGATATTCTGACGTATCTAGAATACTAACCGCTCTGCAACGGTCGCATCCTAAACTCCGGGCCCCATTCGGCCGCTGGACGGTGAGCGGCCAGCGTACGCCAGCAGAGCGGCAATGTACATGGCGCCCTCAGCCGACGCGCCTGCCCCTTTGTACCCACAGCGCCGCAGGTCCGATCCAAATAACGGTTTGCGGCGGCCTCGCTGCGGGCAGGCCGGCCAGCTGGTTGGGTCTGTCCATCCTCATGCAGGCTGCGGAATAAGCAGGCTGGGAATACGACCTGATTTCAGGCCTGTTTGTCGAATGTGGGACCGGTTTCCAACGGGGCGATGGCCGGCGCAGAGGCGCGGTTCCAGTATTTGAATCGGAGAGGGCGGGATTCGAACCCGCGGTACGGTTACCCGTACACACGCTTTCCAAGCGTGCCCGATCGGCCACTCCGGCACCTCTCCAGCGGCATCCGGACGGCGTAGTAGAAAGCACGGTGGGGAGTGCGTCAACAGAGCCGCGCTTGAGGCGCATTTTTACGATGGGTGGAGGCGCGGCCCGCCCCGGGCGACGCGGCCCCAAGGGCGTGCCCCAGGCACGCCGCGAGCACCGGACCCCCCCACGCCTTGGCGCCGGGGCCGCGCTTGCGCTTTAACGGCAGCTCAGGACCCTTCCAAAAAATCCGGTAACCCCGTCGCCTTCGGCCGACGATCCCTCCCGCAAGCGAACCGCACGCCACGCGCGCGCCCCCCACCGCCCGGACCTGCGCCGCTGCTGGCGCCAAGCAATCCTACAGACCGAAACCGCCCCCAACGCCACGGCGCCCGGCGTACCGCGCCGCAGCCATTACGACCAGCCCAAAGCACAATAAGGCCGCGCCCGCCGGCTCGAAGATGGGAGTGTACCCGATGAAAACTGACGCGATATCGTTCACCGGGCTGAAGCCCACAAACACAACCTGCTCGTTCGCCAGCGCCAGCGTTCCCCCGCTCGGGAGGCAAACCAGCGTCAGCGACAGCGTCGGCGTCAATGCCAGCGGCACCAGGCTGCGCAAACCGGTTTCGTCGTACATGGCCACCGAACCGTCGCCGGCCGCGAGCGCCAGAAAATCAGAGCCGTCCGATCCACCCAGGCTCAACGTGAGGTAGCCGTCCGTGAACGCCGCGCCGATTTGGTAGAGCGTGCTGGCGATGGTGGTCTGGTCCGGCTGCGTCTCGAGGCTGGCCAGCAAACCGTCGCCGGGATCCATGTCAATCACGCTGTCATGAATCGGGCCGACCGAGCCGACCGGCGTCCACATTGGGTCAATGGTGCCGCCG
>Ga0255347_1006518_pt1 | contig 12650 bp, 5 predicted proteins | sample wastewater_treat_2_FD_192479 | JGI IMG/M metagenome (GOLD analysis project Ga0255347, IMG submission 192479) | Wastewater microbial communities from Lulu Island WWTP, Vancouver, Canada - plant24 | ecosystem: Engineered > WWTP > Wastewater > Unclassified | place: Canada: Vancouver, British...
ATATCTACTTCTCAGACTATGTTAAATATGAGACTGCAGAGTTTCAAAGAGAGATGTTTAGAATTACAGAAGATGAAGAGATTAAACTTTCTGTAGTAGTAGCTTTCAGAGGTTCCGGTAAGTCTACGATAATGACTATGTCATACCCTCTTTGGGCAATACTTGGTAAGCAACAGAAGAAATGTGTAGTCATACTCTCTCAGACTCAACAGCAGGCTAAATCTCATATGTCTAATGTCAGAAGAGAACTAGAGAGTAATGAACTACTTAGAGCTGATCTAGGACCCTTCAGAGAGGAATCTGATGAGTGGGGTTCATACTCTCTAGTAATACCAAGATTCAATGCTAGATTAATTGCTGCTTCAAGTGAACAGAGCATTCGAGGTCTAAGACATGGTGCACACAGACCAGATTTAATTATCTGTGATGATGTTGAAGATCTTAATTCTGTAAAAACTATGGAGAGTAGGGATAAGACATTCGGTTGGTTAACGGGTGAGATCATACCGTTGGGAGATAGAAATACAAAAATAGCTATAGTAGGGAATCTTTTGCATGAGGATTCTCTACTCATGCGTCTGAAACAAACAATAGAGAAGGGGGATATAAAGGCTGTTTTTAAAGAATACCCATTGATAGGAGGTGATGAAAAGATCCTATGGTTAGGTAAATATCCAACTCTTAAGGATATTGAAGAAGAGAAGAAATTGAATGGGGATGATAAAGCATGGCAGAGAGAGTATATGCTAAAGATAATTGCAGATGAAGATCAGTTAGTTAGGAAAGAATGGATTAAATATTATGATGAGATACCACCTAGAAACGATAACTATAGATATTCTTTAATAGGTGTCGACTTGGCTATATCTAGTAGTAATCATGCTGATTATACTGCGATGGTTTGTGCACACGTGTATGGGAATCAAGATACTCTTCAGATATATATCCAACCATTTCCTGTTAACAAAAGAATGGATTTTCCTACTACAATAGAAAGAATTAAAGAGTACTCGAATGAGTGTGATTTAAGTAAGAGTTATAGATCGAATGTATATATTGAGGATGTTGGTTATCAGAAGGCTGTGATACAACAGTTATCTAAAGAAGGTTTTAAAGCAAAAGGTTTTAAGGTTAATGGCCAAGATAAGAGAGCAAGGTTGGATTCTGTAACATATATGATTAGGTCTGGTAAGGTTCTTTTTCCTAAAAAAGGAACAGAGGAATTGATCCAACAGTTAATATATTTTGGAGTAGAAAAGCATGATGATCTTGTAGATGCTTTTACAATTGTCTTACACAAGTCTATTGAAGAGGACAGGCCACCTGTAAGAGTTTATCCTTATAATATATATGAAGCTATTAGAGGAGGAGGAAGCTCTTATTATAGTGATAGACATATATTTTAAAATAGAGGGGGAAGGATTGTTTATTGTGTAAGAGTGGTAAAAAATTAGAGAAGGGGGTAAAATAACACAAGTAAAGCGTGTTTTGGAAAGCAACTATATAAATTGAACTTGGGAAACTATGTCAGGAAATCAAATTACCGAGTTTATTACCAATGAAAAAGGTAATACCTTATCCGAGAGATTGAATGAATTAGTTCCCAAAACAGAAAATCTAGATATCCTTGTTGGATATTTCTACATAAGTGGCTTCTATCAGATATACAAAAGCCTTGAAAAAGTAGAAAAGGTAAGGATTTTAATAGGACTTAATACTGAAGCACAAGTTGCAGATGCTATACAAGGGAATCTAGAGATACAATTTGAGTCCGCCAAAAAGGTTAAAGACACCATCAGCAAGAAGTATATTGATGAAGTTGCTATAGCAGAGGATGATGCCGATGTAGAGCAAGGGATGTTTAAATTTGTAGAGTGGTTAAAGAGTGGAAAGTTACAGATAAAGATATATGACAAGGCCCCACTGCATGCTAAGTTATATATATTTACATTTGATCAGAATCAAATTGACCCAGGTAGGGTTATTACTGGTTCCAGCAATCTAACACGATCAGGACTTAAAGACAATTTAGAATTCAATGTTGAGTTAAAAAATAGTAAGGACTACGAGTATGCATTGGACAATTTTAATGCACTTTGGAAAGAAGCTATTGATATTTCTCAGAACTTAAACGATACGATAAGTGAAAAAACCCACCTTAATAATGAAATAACACCATATCAACTGTATCTTAAATTTTTGTATGAGTATTTTAAAGAAGACCTTACTGCAGATACAGAGATAGAGGACTATACGCCCGAGGGATATCTAGAGCTAGAGTATCAGAAACAGGCCGTAGTTAATGCTAAAAAGATTGTAGAGGAGTATGGTGGAGTGTTTATATCAGACGTTGTAGGACTAGGTAAAACATACATAACTGCAAGGTTAATCAATACTCTTGGTGGTAAGACATTAGTTATTGCATCTCCAGCGTTAATCTCAAAGGACAATCCAGGATCATGGGCCAATGTGTTGATGGAATTTGGTGTTAGAGGTTACGATTGCGAGTCAGTAGGTATGCTAGAAAGAATATTAGAAAGAGGCGTAGATAAGTACGATAATATTGTTATTGATGAGTCTCACAACTTTAGAAATGAAGCAACAATATCTTTTGAAAGACTATCAGAGATATGTAGAAGTAAAAAGGTCATCTTAGTTAGTGCAACACCTTTTAATAATCAACCTAAGGACTTGCTAGCTCAGATTAAGCTATTTCAAAATAGTAGAAAAAGTAATATCCCAGGAGTCCAAAACTTAGAGGCCTACTTTAGTAGTCTGAATTCTAGAATCAGGAAATTGGATAGAAAAAACAACTATGATGAATACATGAGAATTGTAAAGGAAAATGCACAAGACATTCGAAACAATATCTTAAAATACTTAATGGTTAGGAGAACTAGAACAGAGATTGAGAAATACTACAGTGAAGATTTAAAGAAACAGGGACTTAAATTTCCAAAGGTTCACGATCCTAATTCTATTTTTTACCAGTTTGACTCTAAAGAGGATGAAGCCTTTAACAAGACGATTTCTTTCATTGAAAACTTTAAATATAGCAGGTATGTACCACTTCTTTATTACACTGGAGAAGAGTTAACAGAACGAGATAAGGTCTCGCAAAGAAATATGCTTACCTTTATGAAGATGCTTCTACTTAAGAGATTTGAAAGTAGTCTTTATGCATTTAGAAAAACAATTGAGAGATTCATTCGCTCATATGAGTTGATGATAGATCAATTTGATGAAGGGAACGTTTATGTGAGTAAGAAGAGTGCGAACAAAGTATTTCAGTTACTTGAGGAGAATAGGATTGAGGAGATTATGGATTTAGTTGAACAGGAGAAAGTAGAATTCTATAAAAGTAAGGATTTTGAGAAGTCGTTCAGAAATCACTTAGAGTATGATTTAGGATTACTGAAAGAGTTATATGCTACTTGGGAAGTAATTGATAGGGATGTTAAACTTGAGACTTTTATAGATAAGTTAAAAGCAGACCCAATACTCAACAGTAGCAAGCTAATTATATTTACAGAGTCTAAAGAGACTGCAAACTATCTATCATCTGAGATTGAAGAAAGGTTAGGAGAAAAGGTCCTTAACTACACAGGAGACTCTGCAACAGCATTAAGAATAGAAGTTATAAACAACTTTGATGCTAAGGCAAGGAACAAGGAAAATACATACAGAATTCTTGTAACAACAGAGGTACTTGCTGAAGGTGTAAACCTACATCAATCAAATGTTGTTATTAACTATGATATTCCATGGAATCCCACACGTTTAATGCAAAGAGTAGGTCGTATTAATCGTGTTGATACCAAATTTGAAGATATTTACACTTACAATTTCTTCCCATCTGTCCAATCTAATGACTTACTTAGGTTACAAGAGGCGGCTGAAGCTAAGATAAAGATGTTTGTAGAACTTTTAGGAAATGATGCAAGATTACTTACAGAGGGAGAAGAGATTAAGTCCAATGAGCTATTTGATAAGTTGTCATCTAAAGAAACTATTATTGGAGAAGAGGCTGAAGAGAGTGAATTAAAATATCTTATTGCTATTAAAGACATTAGAGATAAAAATACAGAGCTATTTAGTCAGATTAAAAATCTACCTAAGAAATCTAGATCTGCAAGAAGGTTATCTGATCAATCTGGTAACTTACTAACATTCTTTAAAAAAGGTAAGTTGGATAAATTCGTAATCTCAGATACGAAGGAAACACAAGAATTAGGCTTCTTAGATGCTATCAAATTATTTGAATGTGATAAGAATACTAAAAGAGTGAGTATACCTTCTAGTTTCTATGAGCAGATTAAGATGAATAAAAAGTATTTTGAAGAAATTACCACGGAAGAAATAGGAATGAGTTTAGAAACTAGAACAGGAGCTTTGGATAGAAAGATATTAAAAAGATTGAATTCTAATACAGTAAAGAAATTTGATGGATTTACTGATGAACAGGAAGAATATATAGAACTTGTTAAAACAAAAATAGATGAAGGTGCATTACCAAAGAATCTTGCAAAAAGGATTTGGGAGAAGATGAGAGATATGATGGATGCATTAGAGATAGTTAGATTATTGCAAAAAGAGATCTCTCCAAACCTACTCAAAGATACTCAGTCCCAAGCTAAAGAAAGTATATCTAATGTAAAAGAGGTAATCTTATCTGAATATTTTGAATAGTAATGACAGAACAAGAATCTAAGAACTTAATAAGAGATACATTTGAAAGTGATTTTAATAGAGAAAGATTCAAGAGATTTACTGCTAATCTTTTAACAGATTTTCAAGAAGCTTCAATTCTCACAAGTGAACAATATATAAAGGATGCATATAAACCATATGTACACTCCTATGAAGTAATTGCAAAATTTATAGATTCGGAAAAAAGGACACTCGATGTCTTGATTACATATTTAAAAACAGAATCTACATTTACTGCTCGAACTCGTCAGAGAAACTTTGCTCTAGACTATTTAAAGAGTAAGAATAGAGATGGGGTATTAATTGCATATGTACATGAGAATAAAAAAGATTGGAGATTTTCATTTGTTAAATTAGAGAATGATGTAGTGAAAGGTGAAGACGGTAGAGTAAAGGACATCTCAAGTTTTACTGCTGCAAAGAGATCTTCATTCTTAGTCGGTTCAAACGAGAATTCATATACAGCTAAGAAACAGTTTCTACCAATTATACAAAAAGAAGATCAGCCTAAGTTTGAAGATATTGAAGAGGCATTTAGTGTAGAGACAGTTACTAAAGAATTCTTTGAGAAATATAGAGAATTATTCCATGATGTACATGACGCCTTAGAAGCAGAGATTAAGGGAAAGCCTCAACTTAAGGAAGAATTTGAAGAAAAAGAGGTTTCTACCGTTGACTTTGCAAAGAAACTCCTTGGTCAGATGGTATTTCTTTACTTTCTGCAGAAAAAGGGATGGTTTGGAGTAAAACCAAATGAGGATTGGGGTACTGGTCCTAAGAATTTCTTAAGAGAGCTTTTCAAAGCGAAGGATAAGTATGGAAAGAACTTTTTTAATGATGTATTAGAGCCTCTTTTCTATGAAGCATTGGCACAGGATAGGGAGAGGGATTCAATTTATCCAAGATTAAATAATTGTAGGATGCCATTTCTTAATGGTGGTCTATTTGAACCTATGAGAGGTTACTCTTGGGAGACTACAGATATTTTTCTACCTGACGAACTTTTCTCAAATAAAAACAAAGATGGGGAGGATATTGGAGATGGTATTTTAGATGTGTTTGATAGGTATAACTTTACTGTAAATGAAAGTGATCCTTTAGAAAAAGAAGTTGCAGTTGATCCTGAAATGCTTGGAAAGGTATTTGAAAATCTTCTCGATGTTAAAGATAGAAAGAGTAAAGGATCTTTCTATACTCCAAGAGAAATAGTCCACTATATGTGCCAGGAGTGTCTTATTAACTATCTTGAAACAGAAACAAAGGGAGAGGTTCCAAGGGAGGATATTGAGAATTTAGTATTGAATGGAGAGACAATTATACAAAATGATTTTGTTACATTAGAAAAACAAAGAGAGAAAGAAGAGAAAGGATTTAAATATTCTGGTACTTATGAATTAAAACTTCCCGAATCAATACAAAAGAATGCCAAGAAGATAGATGATTTGCTTAAAGATATAAAAGTTTGTGATCCAGCTGTTGGTTCAGGGGCATTTCCTTTAGGTATGATAAATGAAATTGTAGGAGCTAGACAAGTCCTTCAGGTATATTTAAGGGATAAGTTATCTGTTTATGATTTAAAGTACCATGCTATTGCTAATTCTATTCATGGTGTTGATATTGATCCAGGAGCTGTTGATATTGCAAGGCTTAGACTTTGGTTGTCTTTAATAGTTGAGGAAAAAGATCCAAGGCCTCTTCCAAACCTTGAACATAGAATTATGCAAGGTAATAGTTTGTTATCTGAGTACGAAGGTATTCAATTGTTTAATAGAGAGCTTCTTACAAAGTCGAGTGACGAGAAATTTGTTCAATTAGGTTTTGTTTTTGGTTCAGGAATAAAAAGGAAGATGGAGGAATTAGAGAGAAATATTAAAATATATGTAGATACTTCACAGAGATCAGTTAAAGAGAAATTGAAAGAAAGTATAGATGAGTTAAGATGGGAATTAATTGAGGAGACATTAAAAGAGCAAGGGAAGTTGGATAAAATTGAAGAGATTAAGAGATTTCGAGAAAAAAGTGTCAGACCATTCTTTGTATGGGAATTGGAGTTTAGTGAAGTTTTTAAGGAAAAGGGTGGTTTTGATATTGTTATTGGGAATCCTCCTTATGTAGGAGAAAAGGGTCATCGAAAGATTTTTGAAGAGATTAAAAAGGGAAATTTGGCAAAATACTACCAAGGGAAAATGGACTTGTTCTATTTCTTTTTCCACCTAGCTTTAGAAATTGGGAAACAAAAATCAGAGAATGCTTTTATTACAACGAATTATTATCCGACAGCCCAGGGAGCAAAAAAGCTTCGAGAAGATATGAAAGAAAGATCTACTATAAGAAACCTTATAAATTTTAATGAACTGAAGATTTTCGAATCTGCAAAGGGCCAGCACAATATGATTACGATATTTTCAAAAGGGAGGGAAGATTCTGTTTTTGCAAGCAATAGTTTAACAGAAAGAAAAGGAGAGGGAAACGAGAGGATACTTAATTTAATTGTCTCCTGGAAGGATTCCGAAACAAACTATTATTATGTTAAACAAGGGGATTTATATGATGGGATTCAAAATTATATTAGGTTGGAGGGAAGTTGTACAGGAAATTCATTATTAGATTCAATATTAGAAAAGATAAAATCACAAGGAGAAATACTAGAAAATATATGTAATGTAAATCAAGGTATTGTAACTGGAGCAGATAAAGTTTCTGAGAAACACATAAATAAATATGGATGGAAAGAGAAAAAAGGTGCCGGAATTTTTGTTCTAAGTGATGATGAAGTAAAGGAATTCGAAACCAAAAGATATTTTAAAAAATGGTATAAGAATAGTGATATTAAAAAATATTATACTTCGGTGGAATCCAGTAAGAACATCCTTTATATTAACGAGAAATTTCAAGAAGAGTCAGATATTATTAGGCACTTGACAAGATTTAAAGAGAATTTATGTGAGCGTCGAGAGGTTCATAAAGGAAGTCGCAAGTGGTATGATTTATGGTGGGGTAGAGTCCAGGAGATCTTTGAATCACCAAAAATAGTTGCTCCACAGAGAAGTCCGCGAAATACTTTTGGTTACAATGAAATTAGTTGGTACGCAGCATCGGATGTTTTTTTTATCACATCAAAAAGCGACAAATATATACTGAAGTACGTACTAGCATTGCTTAATTCAAAATTATACTATTTCTGGTTGTTTAACAAAGGAAAAAGGAAAGGTTCGAATTTAGAATTAACTGCGAAGCCGTTATCTGAAATTCCTATCAAGGTAATTAATAATGAAGAGCAACAGGCTTTCATAGGGACTGTTGATAAAGTTCTCTCTATTACTTCCCAACCAGATTATGATCCTCATAACCCCCCAGAAGAACAGAAGGCCTTAGAGAAAGAAATTGACCAAATGGTATATCAACTATACGGTCTTACAAAAGAAGAAATAGAACTTGTTGAGAAATCAACTAAATCCTAGACTTCCCATCCTCTTTACGGTACCTTTGTGCCATGAAAGACACACAACAACTCAAATACGTTCTCTACGCTAGAAAATCCTCAGAATCAGATGAAAGACAAGCCATGAGTATAGATGGACAACTCATGGAAATGAAAGAAAAAGCTAAAAGAGAAAAGATAAACATAGTAGAAACAATAACAGAATCACACTCAGCAAAAGAAACAGGACAAAGACCACAATTCAATAACCTCTTAGATAACATATATAAAGGAAAATACAATGCTATTATTACATGGGCACCAGACAGACTTTCTAGAAATGCAGGGGATCTAGGTAAAATTGTAGACCTAATGGATCAAGGAAAACTAGAACTAATAAACTGTCATTCACAAACATTCTCTAACAATCCAAATGAAAAATTCTTACTAATGATACTCTGTTCTCAAGCTAAATTAGAAAACGATAACAGAGGTATAAATGTAAAAAGAGGACATAGAAATAAATGCATGATAGGAATAAGACCAGGCCCAGCACCAATAGGATATGTAAACAATATGAAAGCCAACAGGATATCATCTGTAGAATTTGATAAAGAAAGAGCACCAATAGTAAAAGAAATGTTTGAAAGAGTAGGGTATGAAGGACATTCTGGAAGAATGATTAAGAAATGGTTAGAAAGAATAAAGTTCAAAACACCAAGAGGATGTACTATGTCTTTAGGAAGAGTCTATGCAACCCTTAAGAACCCATTCTACTATGGTGAATTTCACTTTGGAGGGCATTGGTACAAAGGTACATATCAACCACTAATATCTAAACAATTGTTTGATAAGGTACAAATTCAATTAGAGACATATCCCAAGCAATGGAATAAGCAAGTATTTCCTTTTAAAAGTATTTGTAAGTGTGGAAACTGTGGATCAGGAATAACTGCTGAAATAAAGTACAGAGTTTTGAAATCTACAAAGGTTAACACTCATGTGTACTATCACTGTTGTCAATCTAAGGATTTAGATTGTAGAGAACCATATATAACAGAAGAGGAGTTAATAAACCAATTAAGATCCTATCTACCTCAAATGAGAATTAATAAAAGATATCTCATCAAAGAGTTTAATGATGAGATAAAAAGAGTAAACAATATGAGAAAGGTAATTGAGAATAGTAAGTACATGGGAGTTGAATTAACCCCACACAAAGTACGTGGTGTAGAAAAGACGAATATCACAGAAACTATGATTAGAAATTACCTATTACATATACTACAGTTCGGTAGTCCTCAGGAGAGATTAAGAGTATTAGAAGGTATTAAATCAAGATTTATCATAAGTAATAGACGGATAATAAAAATTGACTAGATATTGCTTCTAATAATTTGAGTATGTATTATTAATACTATGAGTAGCAACCCTTTCATATCTACCGAAGTAAATCTCAAAAGAGTAGGTAAAGGTGTTGCGATATTTCTCCCCTGTTTAATAATGATATCCATGATAGGTAGTTATTATTTTCATCTCATTGATGATACTCTCCGAGAGCATTACTCTAAGGAGAAGCAAGAAAAAGTATTAGGAACATCAGAAACAGACCTTACACATGCTGAATATATAAAGTGGTTCTATAATGAAGCTGATGAAATAGTTGAAGTCTATGATTTTTCAGATAAACAGATAATACCATTAGTTACAAATCCGGAATTTAGATATCCAGAAAAGGCTGAACAAGCAAACGGAAGTTATGATTTGTCTACAACCGATAATGTGACTGTTAATTGTCCAAAACTAGATTATGATGGTTTTGATGTTGTGTCTTGTAATATCCTTCTGAATGGAAAAGAAGTTTTAACAACCTGGGGATGGTCAGATAACAAAACTATTGATCCACATTTCACAATATTTGATGATACAAAAAATAAATTTCCATTGTTAGTTGTGGGAGAAACATTTAGATCTGGAAGTAGGGATAACCTCTCAGTATATGCAATAAAGGATGGTAATTTAGAAAACCTGTCATTCAATGAAGATGGTAAAGTGACTAAAACATGGTTTTCAAATCCCTTAAGCTATATGTTTGTTGAGAATTCTAAAGAGTTCCTTGTTACATATTTCCACGATCCTGCCTTAGGTTTTAAAGAACTAATTAGAGTCTGGCAGGTAGAAGATAAGGAATTAACTCTCACAAAGACTATCCTTCAGGAATCGGTAATTGAAGCTAGTAGAACAAGTGTTCAGAGGTTAGAAGAGGTAAAGCAGAGTTTGAAAAATCTTATACCAAGTCAATATAGGCCTACTGAAGTTGATCCTGAGCAGAATAGCCAAGATGATGGATGTATTTTTCTTTATGAGATATCTCCCAATTCCTACACAGAAGTAGAAGACAAGTATTTACTTGATGCTTCTTTAATGTATTGTGAGGATATCAATAAGGTTGTATTAAAAGGTCAAGTTGAAGAAGTGAAATATGACTCAAAACTTGGTAAATGGATGTTTGAAGGAACAACTCCTCTGGAAGAGAAGGAGTTTGGAGATAACCTTATATCAATTACTCAACTAGGAGGAAGTCATGCTCTGTTTAACTATTATATATCCAGGATGAAAGATAGTGACGAAATAGTTGTATTATCTGTACCTATCTCAAACAGGATTAGGTGTGAATCATATGAGGATGGAGTTGAAGTTATGAAAGAAGATTGTGTTAGTTTCAAAAACTCTTTAAATATGTCTTCTAAAGAAAGTGATTGGGTTAATAATGGCGAGTATGAAGAGTATTTTAAGGATTTGTTAAAAATCCTGAATAGTCTTTAAGGTTTATAACTTAGTATTCACCCTTCATGATATTAACAAAAACAGATTTCATAGTTTTTCTAGATGCACCAAGACATCTTTGGGCAATCAAGAATAACAGGCTTACAAAGAAAGAGATTGGTACTTTCCTACAACATTTATTTGAGCAAGGGTATGAAGTTGAAGAGCTCGCAGAGCAGTATATTAAAGATATCCTTGTTCCTCAGTATAAGGTGACCCAAGAGAAGTTCTTGTTTCAGCCAACTTGTATAGATGGATTGTTTGAAGCTAGGGCTGATGCTCTGATTTTCAACTCCATATCTAGTAAATGGGATATTTACGAAATAAAGAGTACCAATGACATTTCTAAACAACATAAGTACGATGCAACTTTTCAGTATTTAGTTTTTAACAAAAAGTATGAAATCGGTGATATATACATTCTTCATCTGAATAAGGAATATTGTAGAAGAGGGGATTTAAATCTAAAAGAACTGTTCAAAATAACAAATATTAATGAAGATATTGAGAAATTAAAAGAAGAGGTTAATCAACTACGCTTCGAAGCTTTGGAAGTGATGCAACTAGAAGATTATAAGCAAGCATTGGCTTGTATAAAGCCCAAGGAATGTCCTTGCCCAGATTTATGTCATACAGATCTTCCTGAGTATTCTATATATGATATATGTGGTTTTACAGGAAGTGTTAAGAAAGTTAGGGAGTTAGAGTCTCTTGGAATTAAAAGTATATATGATATTCCTAAAACATTTGATCTAGCTCCATCATACAGAAGACAAGTGGATGTCGCGCAAAGTGGTGTAGTATTTTTCGATAAAGAATATATCCAAAACGATCTTAATGGTATTGAATTCCCAATCTATTTTATAGACTATGAATCATATAACCCTGCGATACCACAGTATGATGGGTACAAGCCGTATGATCAAATACCTTTTCAGTGGTCTCTACATATACAGCGAGAAAAAGGTGGCGGATTAGAACATTATGAGTTTATTGAAACTGAAGCTATTGATCCAATTCCAAACTTTCTTAATTCACTAAGTGGGGTTATTGGAAATACTGGATCTATTGTTGTATGGAATAAAAGTTTTGAAGGTAAACAAAATGAAAGAATGGGAGAAATTCATCCTGAATTTAAAGAGTTATGTGAGAACATGAACGGTAGGATCTATGATTTGATGGATATTTTCCAAGGAGGATATTATGCGGATCCTAAATGTAAGGGTAGCTACTCAATTAAGAAAGTTTTACCTGTTCTTGTTCCTGAACTTTCTTACCATGGTATGGAAATTGGAGATGGAGCAACAGCAATGTCTAGCTGGAAAGAAATGGTATTTGGAAGTCTTCCTGAAATAGAGAAAGTAACAATTAAAAACAATCTTTTGAAGTATTGTGAACTTGATACAATGGCAATGGTAAGAATATACGAATTTCTTGTAACAAAGATATTTGAACAAGTTCTTGTAGAACAAAAAGCTTTTACCTTCGAACCGAGAGCTACTGAAATATAGCACTTAAATGGCTATTTTTATCCACCAGGCCTTACTTTTGAGAGATTCACTTTTTAGAGCCTAAATAACTCAATACCAGAAAGCATTTTTGAATATAGTGAACGGGTCTTGTTGGAACATATTGAAATTGGCGGAATGGACGGGGGTCGAACCCGCAACCTTCGCAGTGACAGTGCGATGCT
>Ga0255347_1006523_pt1 | contig 12647 bp, 14 predicted proteins | sample wastewater_treat_2_FD_192479 | JGI IMG/M metagenome (GOLD analysis project Ga0255347, IMG submission 192479) | Wastewater microbial communities from Lulu Island WWTP, Vancouver, Canada - plant24 | ecosystem: Engineered > WWTP > Wastewater > Unclassified | place: Canada: Vancouver, British...
AGCATCCCTTATCATCAATGCTGTCTGAGTGTTTAAACTCATAGCTGAAACCTGAGATGTCATTCTTGGATAAGCATCTCCAGTCATTGCTACAGCTTCTCCCATAGCTGCTGGTCCAACAGCCCCCGGAATATTTTCCCTTCCAGCAGTTGATGATATCATTGATGCTATCCAACCAAATAAACCTTTTTCAGCTATCTCTTTTCTCTGATCTTTCAACCAATCAATAGCTTTTCCAAATATTGATCCAACCATTTCACAGAAATCTGTTATTGCTTTGACTGCTGGTTCTATAAACTTAGCAATTCTTTCGCCACCAATATATCCAAAAATTGCACCAAGAGCTCCTCCAATTGCAGCTCCCTTTATACCACCAATAGAAAGACCAAAACCAATTCCTTTTAAAGCTCCAGCAAACATTCCTTCAAAACCACTTTTGGTTCCACCAAGAAATGCTCCAATACCAGAAGCTATATCTTGTTCTTTTCCTGCTCCTTCACCAAACCATTCTTTAGCTTTTGAAAGACCATCAAATATATCGCTTATTGCCATTATGGTGGAACCAATACCACCAGCTAGTCTTCCAAGTCCTCCTATTGCCTTCCCTACACCAAGAGCTTTGAAAAACTTAAATGGTAGAGATAACCCTTTTGTTACTAGGCTAGTTAATGATGTAATAGCTGGCCATATAAACATAGTAAAAATATCTTTTAATGTTCCACCAATATTCTTAACCATCCATTTTCCAGCATCTAAAATTTTTCCTGGAAGTTTTATTATAGTCCAAAATGCTAGTTTGAAAGGAAGCTTAACCAGAAACTTTGTCCATTCCCACATTCCTTTTGCAATAGCTTTTGTATTTTTAGCAACATTATCAGTACTTATTTTTAAGTCATCGAGTTTCTTCTCTATTACTTTTGGTCCTTCTTTCAACGTTTCTTTCCATGTCTTTCCCTTTTCTCTAATCTTACTTCTAAAATCTGCAATTTTCTTTTCAGCTTTAAATTTGTTTTCTAATGCTTTGGCTTGTGCAGGACCAGCAGCAGCTGAAACCATTGCAATAGCTTCTTGGGGAGAACTAACAAACCTCAGTACATTTGATAAAATACTTTTCACTTTATCTGCTGGGGTTTCTATTCCATATGCTTTTTCTGTTATTTTTCTTTCTTCTAACTTTTGTCTAGCTAAAGTAGCTTTGGATGTTATTTTTTCTTTTCCTTTCGTAAATCCTGTTTTAAGAAAAGGAAGGAATATAGATCCAATTTGTTTTACATCATCTGCCTGTGTGGATGATGTTCCAATGTTTGGTAAGCTTGGTTCTTTTCCAAGAAGTCCTTTAATTAATGTTGCTAGATGATGAATAATAACATCTAGTTTATACATACCTTGTGTAAAAAGAAGACCCAAAATAGAGTTAATACTTCCGAGATCAGCGCCGCCTTTTGGAAGCATTCGTCTGTACTTACCCCTAGAATAAGTGAAAAATCTATTAATATTTTTCAATGCTTGACTGGCAGCTAAATATCCTCTAACAATTGGAATATCCATTAATGTTTTAGCTAATCTCTGACCAAACTCACTTCTAGCTCCTGTCAACCCATATCTCAACATTCTTAGTTCATCAATTATTCTTTTGTTATCTTCTTTAGCCAAAGCGAAAGATTCTCTAATTGTTTTCAAAAACTTTTCAACAGGAACAACAACCTCAGCTGCATGTAATTTTGCCAAACCACCTTTTTCTACATAACCTCCAGCTTGCATAGCTGGGATTCGTTTCGCTCTTATTTCCTCTCCCCGTTCCTTTCCCTTCTTTCCCATGGTAAAGAAACCTTTTAGTCCCTCAACCATTCTGGAAAACATTACTTTAAACTTATCAGAAACAGCAGAAAATACATCATGAAATTTTCTTCTAACTTTTTCTGCCATGTTTTTAAAGACAGTTGTTTCAAAAAATTTAGATGTGAAATATCCCAAAACTGGAGAAGATTTAGCAATTGCCATTGCAACTATATTTTGTTTATTTACACTTATGTCAGCACTAATTGCTTGCCCATACTCATCCATTGCTTGTTTGGTTGCTTTAGCGGTTTCTACTGTTATCTTTTTAACACCTTGAGATAGATTATCAACTACATAACCAAGTTTTTTCAAAATATCGTTTACAGAATTTGTTATTTCTTTTACATCTTTACTTTCTGCTAAAGGGGATCTTTTATTCTTTCCAAGATTTTTTTGTTCTTCTAACTGTTTTACCATCAATGAATTTATACTTTTAGACATTTGCTGTTGCTTTTTTACTGCATTATTCGCATCCTTCATTACCTTGGACATAGAATTTATTTGTCTTGATCTATCTATCTTGGGTGGTCCAGTTGGTGGTTTATCTTTAGGTGCCATTTACGACAATACTCCATTAATCGTTATTTACTTCCTTTCCTGTTGATAAGTTTTTAATTGAATCTAAATAGTTCATATTCTCATCTTCATATTCTTCTTCTTTTGGAAGACCTCTTATTTTGTCAACTACATTAAACTCATCTGCCGCAGACGAAGCAGCCATAATTCCATCATCAATTCTCTGTTCTAAATAGATTTTATCTAATATCTCACTTATTTTTTGAAGAATATTACTCATTATAGTGTTGGTTTTCCTTGTGCAATTCTAATTTGCTTTTCAAACTTATCCTTACAAAGTCTAGGATTTTTGGTTCTTCCACACTTAGTCATAGCATATTTTAGAGCCTGAACCTGTTCTCTCCTTGCAGTAACAGGATCTTTCCCTTGCTTTCTAAGAGTTCTATATGTTTGAGCAGCATAATAGATTGCAGCAGCAAGAAGAGTTCCAACTGCTAAATTCTTAGCTGAAAGAGTTTTAGGATTGATAAGTGGTTTCTTTCCACCTTTGAATGACTTTTTCCAATTACTATATAACTTCTTATCAATATCAGGATTAAACTCAGCTAGAATATCTTCACAAATTCTATCAGATTCATTACATTCTTCAATTTCCTCTTCCTCTTCTGTAGTAACTTTTAACGCTGCTCCATCTTTATCCATGCGACATTCTTCAAGATCTTCCTCATCTTGCTCAAGAAGGAGATTAGCATCAGTAAATTTATCACCATACTCTTGTATAAACATTCTAACAATAGCTTCGTTTTCAAAAATAGTTCCCATATATTTTTCCTCTCTAAGTCTTTTTTGTAATTTTTTAATCTGATTTTGTATTTTTACTTTACATAAAATATTATTACACTTAGTTATAGAAGCAGCCAATTTATTAATTCTATTTTCTATATCTTTTTCAGCTGCTGTTATAACAGGTTCAGCTACCTTTCTAATTTGTTTATTTAACTGAGCTTTTGGTCCACCAGTATGTGTTAATTCATCTTCTATTTTTCCAACATACTTTGAAATTGTATCTGGCATTTTACATTCCTCTAACTAAGGTTTTAATTGCACTATAAACCTTTGTGTTAGTCTTAGTTTCTGAATAAATACATATAGTTTCTGAAACAGTGATTAGTTCTTGAATGCATAAATTATCAGTAACTCGTATTCCATATGTAGTTTTATATGCAGTATAAATTGGTTTTATAATATGAATAAATCTCTTAAAGTTATTTTTAAATGCTGTCATACTAGTCAAGAAAACTTTTATCAAAGAACAATACTCAACGAGAGTTTTTTCAAATAGTTCTTTTTTCATTTCTGTATGATCTTTAAATGTTTCATGTAGAATACTATAGTAATTATTAATATCTTTCATTGAATATCTAGATGAAAACTCAAGTGAATATATAAACTGAACAATTGGAAATACATCAACTTTGTCTTTTAGTTTAAAAATATCCTTAAAATAGTTATAGTAAAATGGTTCTAGTTCTGATCTAAAAATATTGACAAAATCTGTATTTCTTCCAGCAATCATATGCATAAGTTCATGAATTGTATATTTTGCTAATGCCAATCTTGAGTTAGATTCAAAATAATTGTTATTATTATTTGTAACTATATAAATCTTTTTAGACTCATGTGTATAAAAACCTAAAATTCCATGTAAAGCAATTAACTCATGATTTGGATTAATAGTTTTATGAACTATATATGATAGTAAACTCTTATTTACTAAACACGGAACTATCAATCCTCTATTTACTAGATGAGTAATTTCAGTAATTATCGGTCTTGTTTTTGGTGATTCAGCTAATGCTGTCAAAAACTGTTTCTTCAAAAATGGAGCTGAATATAATTTTTCTCCATTGAGTTCTGCTACAACTCTAGAAACTATGGGTACTGGAGCTGCCATAAACTCGTTAATTTTTTTCATATTTATCCTCTATACATCCCAAGAATATCTGCAAATCCCTTTACATCCCCTTCTTCAATTTTCTTTCTTATATCTTTTATTACTTGAGAATTTTGTGGTAAGTGATCATCTTTTCTTACATGTTTATTATCAGTATTCATATTCATAATGTCAGATAAGAAATTACCTGCTTCAGATCCTTGTAGATTTATTGCTAATGGTGGATCCCACTTTCTAACATAAAATGCAAGAGCAGAAGAAAGAGCTATATCGTCAGTACAACCAATGTCAGCTTCAACTTTTCCGTTTGGTTTACTAACTAAACCAACTAATTCAAGGGCTAATCTTCTAGATTTAACCATTTCTGGGAACTGTGTTACATATGAATACAGAGCATCAATCATCAATGGTCTTGTTTTTACGTTTGTGTTTAGACCTGGTGTTACTCGGTCTCCAATCTTTTGTTTGTATAACATGTTAGAATATTCACTATTATTAACATGTTCAACAACTTGGTTTCCATATGAGTTATTTTCAACTACAATGCATGCATTTGGATAGTTTCCACAAACATACATTACAACCTTAATGAAATCAAGAACTTGACATTTTCCTTGATATTCCCATACTTGCTCAAGAGTTTCAAAATCCCAAACTGAGATGGCGGACTTATCCTCTCCATGTTCAGGGGCAGTATCTATACCAATAATATAAAATTTTCCCGGTTCTTGATCTTTAAATTTCCAAATTTCTCCATTAAATAGTTTAAATACTTCTCGTGGTTCAGTAACAAGTTCTTGTAAAACCATACATGTTTTTTCGTCGAAGAATGATCCACTAGTTGGTAAGAACTTCAGTTCAAGCTCTTGTTGAATCTTCCTTGGATCATTATCAAACATGCGGCATTGATTACTATACCATTCAGGATCACTTGCCAATTCCTGAACTTGTTTCCAGTGAATAATAAATGGTTTAAAAATATCTGATCCTGAACAAGCAGACATATACTTAGAGTAAAACCATTTACCTGTTCCAACTGTTTTATTTGGAGTAGAAAGAATAATAGTACCATGAGGAATTCCTCTTCTTCTTGCATGCCTTTGGCTAGTTGCAAGAGCTGGTACCATACTAGTCCATGCATCTTCAACATACTCAATAAATGCAGCTTCGTCGATAATAAGGAAAGTAATAGCCTTACCACGAAGAGTTTTTGATGGAGCTTTTGGGTTTACTGTAGCTGCAAATACTTTTGATCCATTTGTCAAAATGAATGACTGCTCAGTATATTTATCGAATCCTGGACCACTTGCTCCCTTCTTTGGTTTCATCCAAGAAGGTAATTTTTCAATCATTCCCCTGATTGAACGAGCGAAGTCTGTTGCTTCTTTTCCATCCTTTGAAATAATACCAATAACAACGTTATCATAAAAGTTAGTTAACCAAGCACAGTATGCTTGAAGAACAGTTGAAATACCAATCTGTCTTGATTTCAATACTAAAACATTCTTTTGCTTTTGGATAAGTTCACATAATTCTTTCTGTTTTTTATATGGGTGAAGCAACATATCTCCACCGGGAAGTTCAATATAAATATAGTTATTACAAAAATAGTCAAAGTCGTTTTTGCACTTTAAGAACTCTTGAACTTTCTCTTCTGCAAGATCCTTAGCTTTTTGAATGTTTGGATTGAGAGATTGAGTTTGCAATTATGTATACTCCATACGCAACTTATTTATAATTTGTTCTAAACTATATTAAAGACTATGGTTATTAAAATAAACCCTTATAGCTTTTACAACGGAATCAGTAATAGTATTTATCATATAGTCAGTTCTTAGAACTAGTTCATCACTTCTATTAATAATAATACCACATTCTAATAAAATACTAGGAATATTTGTTTGTAAAACTACTAAATTGTCATATCTATAAACACCTAGATCTTTATTTAAGAATTCTTTATTCTCACCTTCTATTGGTTCATTATGATGATATGTAGGATAAAGTCCACTTTTTAGTAAGTTTTCACCAACTAATTTGGCAAACCTGAAACTATTTGTAAAATCTTTATTCTTCTTAGATACGAATATTGAATAACCACTAAACTTATCACAATATGAATATTCTTTTCCGTTGTAAATCCATTTTGACAAGTATTTTTCTTGTACAGAATCATGGTGGATAGATATTACAAGATCTGGTTTTAATTCATTTATTACTTTTACTCTATCTTTAAGAGAAATATTAGTAACAAAGTAAACTGTGTGCCCTTGGTTAGCAAGTTTCTTTCCTAGGGTCATTGAAGTTAAAATATTGAAAGATAGTTCGGGATTCCCCCTTGCACTTATAACACCAGGATTTTCTTCTGTATGACCTGCATCAACAAGAATAGATGCAGCATTTGAATAAGATACTAAACATAAAATCATCAGTAATGATAATAATAGTTTTTTCATTTTTATCCTCTTTTTAACTTATAAAAGAATCTTTCCATTTCATCCTTCGTAGCCGTAGCTGTTCCAATCTTTCCAACTACAATTCCTGCTGCATGGTTTGCTAATACTGCTGCTTCAGGAAATGTTGCTCCAGATGCCATTGCTAGAGAAAATACACCAATAGCTGTATCACCAGCACCAGTAACATCATATACTTCTTGTGCTACAGTTGGAATAGTAACTGGTTTTTTATCTTGTTCAAATAGTGTCATTCCCTTTTCACCCCTAGTAATCAATAACGCTTTAAATCCATATCTATTCATTAATAGATTACCAGCTAAAATCATATCTTCTTCTTTTCGTATTTCTCTTCCAACAGCTTGTTCTAACTCGTTATGATTTGGAGTTACAACATCAAAATTTTGATAAATTTCAAACTCTTTCTTTTTTGGATCTACACAAACTATTACTTTACTATTTGTTTCAAATAAAAGCTGTTTTATTTTATATATTAAACTCTTAGTAACAACACCCTTATTATAATCTGAAATTACTATAGCACCGATCTCTCTAAGTTTAGTTCTTATATAATCAACTATATAGTTTTCAACTTCGTTATTAATTTCATCTCGATTTTCTTTATCATATCTAACTACTTGTTGGCTATGTGCTACTACTCTAGTTTTCTTAGTAGTTGGTCTTTCTGTATCAGTTACAATACCATTTGTATCACAAACAACTTTTGATATTTCATCCATTAACCACTTACCTGCAAGATCTTCACCAACAACTCCAGCAACATGAACCTTACCACCCATTGAAAAAATATTATTGATAACATTTGATGATCCCCCTAGATGGTAACTCTCACTCGTTACTTCAACTACAGGGACAGGTGCTTCTGGTGAAATTCTTGATACATGACCACAAATAAAATGGTCAACCATCAAATCTCCAACAACCAAAACTTTTGATTTTGAAAACCTTTCAAAAATTTCGAACATTCGCTTTTTACTAATCATAACAAATCCTTTCTTAGATCGTTTTATTAGTTCTCATTAGATTTAACCTTACAGTTGTTTCCCAATCCTTCCTTCTAGAAAAATCTATATCTGATGACTTAAGAATATATTTACCTGATAAATCAACATATTCTAATGTTTTTGTAATAACTTTTACAGGTTCCCCAACATTCATGAGATTTAATATTCTCAGGTTTCTTTCTATATTTATTGATACATTTGCTAAACTAATTAGCTGTCTTGCATCTCTTGATGTAGCCCATGTGGTTGATTTTTCATATCCAATATGATCTGAGTTAACTTGTGTTCTAGTAACATTTTCATCTAAATTTAAACTTAATTGATTATCTCTTCTACTCTGATATACAGCACCAGCAGTTTTAGAAAGTTCATCTAATTTATGTTCCACAATATGATATAAGGTATCTTTTGGATTTACAACATACTTTATATCTCTTGCCATATAAGCTACTTTGGTATTTGCGTTATAACTATTATCAACTGCATCGTATGTATAGAAATTTTTTCCATCCTGAGATTTTTCAAATACATCAGATTCTTTTTTATCAGTTGCCAATACATAGATAGTAAAAGTCTGATCCTTATTCATTCTTTCACTCAAGTTATATATTTGAATCTTATTATCATATGTACAAAATCCAAGATTTGATGCTCCATCAAATAATCCAAATGTATTATCTAGATACTCAATACATTTATAAAGTGTCATTGGTCTTATTAGAACCTGATCTATTTGTTCACTATTTGATTTATTATCATCATATATTAGTTGTGCATCTGTATTTTTGCTTACCAAATCCTGAAATATATCTTTAATTTTTTTCTCAAAATAAATATCAGAAACCATTGTAGTCATTGTTTTATATGGTTTTCTACAAACAGCTACAATAGATAATAATCCTCGTTCTGTTTGGGAGGCTCTTCCTTCAGATAATTGTGTTTTTGGAGCAAAATTTGAAGTAGATGATAAATACATAAGATCCATATCTATCTGTTCTAAAGTTCCTTGAACTACATCACTGAGAAGAGTAACCCTTAATTTTATAGGATCTTTACCAAATAGTTTATCTAAAATAATATCGTTTGGATCGAGAAATAAATCCAATGTAACTGTTTGATATGCAGTTAAAAGAGAAGAAATAATTTTAACTTTTACCAAGTCAGCTGAATAATCTTTATCTTTAATAAAGAGTTGAATATCATATCCTCTAGATGGCCTTAACGATCGTTTATCCTGAACATTCTCAGGCATATTTTATCTCCTTACTTTATTTCTGGTTCACTCTCATCTCCATAGTCAGTTCCCCATTGTCCCTCTGTTCTATGCTGACCTTTACCTCTTCCCTCACCCTTTCCTTCACCAGGTCCTCCAGCTGGACATGGTTTTACATTTTTTCCGCCCCTTTTCCCGCCAGGTTTTCCTTCTCCTTTTCCTTCTCCTGACATTGGTCTTTCAATACCTCTCGGATTAACAGATTCTTCTACATCTCTAATTCCAAGTTCTTTCTTTCCTTCTTCTTCCATTTTCTTTAACCTAGTATAATAGTCAGGAAGTTCAGCTAGATGATCTTTTGCAATCTCTTTTGCAATGGCAGGATTATCAGTATGCTCTTTTTCAACTTCAATTCCCATAGCCAACTGTTTTGGATCAAATTTATCATCTGGTACATCTTTATGTTTTCCTACTCCCTTTGGAACTTCTTGTTCAGAAAGATATAATTCTAAAAACCTTGTTGTTAAGTTTATTTTTTTACTCATATTTCTTCTCCTCGCATAAACCACAGGTATTTATAATTTGTTCTAAAAAATAAACAAAAAAAGACCTGGAGAGAGAGGTAGACCAGGTCTTTTATAAGAGGACTATCGTCCCCTTGAACGGAGGGTTTTTAAAGCTCGTTCTAGCTCTACTGGTAGAACGAGAACCCTCTCGGCAATATTCTCCATGAGAATTTTTGCATTTAGATTCTTTTCAAGTGTTGAGAATCTGGTAATTGCAAGGAATAAATCCCATGCATTGATACTCTGATTTTGTTTCTTTAGTTCAGCAAGATATGTTGAAACTTCTTCTCTTCTTCTCTTTCCAACTTTTTCAACAACATCAAAAATTGATAAAAGAACATCTTCCTGAACCTGAGCACCAAAGTTCATTGAAATAAGATCTTTGATATTTGCAGTAAATGCTTGGAGATATCCACCAATATTACTAGATACTCTTGATCTAGCATACTCATGGTGCATTTGCTTCATTGAACATAGTGAGAATGTAAAACCATACATTCTATTTCTTGTTCCAGCTTCATACAATGAAAGACCAAATGTAACTTCTTTTGATCCTCTTCCATCATATGTATTTCGTACAGCGATGTGTGGATAAATATCACCAACTCTTGGATCTGACTGACCATTTTGAATAATGATTTCTTTTGACATTGATGTATATCTTGGCCAGTTCATGTAGTGTGTTTCTTGAAAGATTGGAGTTCCAACATCAGAAATAGATTGTTTAATTCTATTTACCATGATGTCATTTCCCTCAAAGTCATATAGATCAGAAACAAATCCTCCAAATCTATATTCAGCTCTATCAGTTAGTGGTTTTGCATATACAGCATAATAAGGAATCTCTCCTTCACTTGCTGCTGTAAGAGTTTCATATTTAACAAAGCTAATTGAATCTCTATATTCAAATACTCCACGAGCCGGAATTGTTAATCCTTTCTCTAAAGCTACTTCTGCAAATCCCATAATAAACTCCTTTATTGTGGTGTTGATGGTCTTCCATTTATATTATTAACCCAGTAAGTATATCCTGTTCCATTACACTTACTACACTTTACCAATCTATCATCTTCTTGTACACGCTTTCTTGTATGTTTCCAATTATAATGAATCTCTCTGAGTTTTTCCAAAAGTCTCATTGCAGACATTACAATTCTAACTAATCCAAATCCTACTAATCCAAATCCAGTCATCCATAGAAATGCAGAACTACAGAATTCCAAAAAACTCCTGAAAAACTCATTGTCTTTATAATACCAAAAAACATAAAAAGTGGGTGATATCAAAAGGATATTTATTAAAACATTTCTTATGATTTTTTTCATGTTATTCTCCAACGAAAAAATAACCCACTAGAGGGTTTTAATCTCTAGTGGGTTTTTCAGAAGGACTACTACGCCATCTTGACAATCTGACTACTGGGTACACATAATAGAATATCCATTTTCTCTAACTTTGTACATAGTACAATGGGAATCTCGAAGAACCTTTTCAATCACACCATTTCCAGATGATGTTAGAATACATCCAAAATAACTCGATGCACCTCTGGTGATGTAGTTTACTCTATCACCAACCTTGAATGGCAGTATTCTGTTGTCCACTTTCCCTGTTCCCATCTTCCTCATTCTTCACTACTCCTCCTTCTAAGTATTTAACTATTATGTCTCCATGACATTTTTCTGGTTTACAATAACATCCCAACTTCTTTCCTTTTAAAGATAAAACTTGTCTTTTAAATCTTTCGTTTTTCAATTTCTTGTAAAAATCTCTTTCATATTTTTTAATAACTTCATCACGATCTCCATCTTTTCCAATTATATATGGATTTCCAAAAGGAGATCCCCTCCCAATATAAATATAATCTTTCCTGGGATATGTTTTAATGTTTATAACTATTGTCTTATGAACTTTGCTCATCTTTACTAACTACTCCCCTTTTTCCAGTGATTTGTTCAACCCAATCTAACCATCCAGATCCCTTACATTTTGGACAAATATCTAATCCTGTAACCCTTTGTTGATCTCTCGTTTTTAAATATAATTTGAAATCAACAATCTCTTTTATAAAGTTTACAGCAGATATTCCAACACAAAAAGATAATGGAATAGATAGAAGAAGAAGAATTACTCTTCTATTATCATTAAATATTTCTATCCAAATCATTATATTAAGTATAATCACTGGAATTATATATGACCCTTCAAATACAAGTTTTTTAATTCTAGTTTTCATTTAGAATCCTTTTTGTATATTCTATCAAAAAGTTCCCTATTTGATACCATTTTATCTAGTTTCCATACTGAATAATCTTTTATCATTTTTTCATAACTCCAGATGCAGTTATAAAAAATATCCTGAATTGTAATATTTGTAAATCTTTCTCTAGGAAAGGACATAACAAATTTTACCATCCATGGATCTCCGTTTTTTAATGAAGTCTCTATAAAATTATCAACTGTTTTCACGTGTCTCTTAATTAGTAAATCAGCCCATACTCTTCTAAAGGATCTTATCATTAGATAATTTCCAAGTAGAAATAACAATATTATCATTCCCCATCCAGAAAACAAATTATATGTTTTTGGATTTTGAATGACAAATGTAACTGTTAACATTATTCCTCCACTTCCCATTCCTCTAATTTAATTGTATCATGTGGATAATTATTCCAACATGTAAAATCATCACTAGATAAGTTTTCAATCATTTTTTCATACATTTTTGTTCCCTGAGTTTCTTCTCCCTCTTCTTTTTTAATAAAGTCAATCAAAAATTTCCAATCTGAAACTAACTTATCTCTCTCTTCGTACATTAATTTTACTGCTTTATCATATGTTTTTGCTATTTTCAAAACATATCCAAAGTCGGCTGCTGATTTACAAATAAGATAAACCTTCATATTTTCAACCTTGTGCTTTTGTTATTCCTTTTACCCAGTCAATTGTTCCATTACCTTTACATCTATGGCATCCAGATCCCTTACATGATCTACATATAATCATTCCTTGTTTTTTAAGTTCTGCATCCATTAAATCTAGTTTTACTTCTTTAATCATAAAAAACAAATGGTATAATCC
>Ga0255347_1006526_pt1 | contig 12646 bp, 6 predicted proteins | sample wastewater_treat_2_FD_192479 | JGI IMG/M metagenome (GOLD analysis project Ga0255347, IMG submission 192479) | Wastewater microbial communities from Lulu Island WWTP, Vancouver, Canada - plant24 | ecosystem: Engineered > WWTP > Wastewater > Unclassified | place: Canada: Vancouver, British...
GGAAGGAATTATAAGGCTCTTTGTCCTTTTCATGCCGAAAAAACGCCGTCTTTCATGGTTTCCCAGGAATTGCAGATCTATAAGTGTTTCGGGTGCGGAGTCGGTGGAGATATTTTTAACTTTGTGGAAGCCATTGAAGGTGTTGATTTTCCGCGGGCATTGGAGATATTAGCCGATAAGGCAGGTGTAACGCTTGTTAAATCGAAGGATTATGACGCTCAGAATCAGATCAAAAAGAAGATTTACGAGATAAATGAAATCACGACTAGGTTTTACCAATACGCTCTTCTTAAGCATAAAATAGGAACAAAGGCTTTAAAGTACCTGAAAAAGGAACGAAAACTGAGTGAAGATTCTATCAAGGCATTCAGACTGGGATATGCCCCGGATTCTTGGGATGCTCTTTATAAGTTTCTTAGCAAAAAAGGCTTCAAAGACGAAGATTTAGTTTTATCGGGAGTTGCTGTAAAGAGAAGTTCCGGAAACGAGCTTATAGATAAATTTAGAGGCAGAGTCATTTTTCCTTTAGTTGATGTGGACAACAAAGTTTTGGGATTTACGGGAAGGACTATTTTCGATAAAGAACCGAAGTATCTTAACACGGGCGAAACTCCCGTTTTTCATAAATCTTTTTTCATTTTTGGACTGGATAAAAGCAGATTGGCTATAAAGAAAACAGGCGCAGTTTTTGTTGAGGGGCAGATGGATGTTATAAGCGCCTATCAATGTGGAATAAATAATGTAGTGTGTATTTCCGGTACATCCCTGACGGAAAATCAGCTTAATATATTAAGTAGATATACTCAGGACTTAACTTTTTGTTTTGATTCTGATTTTGCCGGAATAGAAGCTTCTTACAGAGCTATAGAGATGGCGGAGAAAAAGAATTTTAATGTCAGGGTTGCGCTAATCCCTGCACCTTTTAAGGACTTAGATGAGCTAATAAGATCTGATCCCGTTACGGCAAGAAGAATTATTGAAAATCCTGTGCCTGTATATGATTTTTTTCTTGCTACGACTTTAAAAAAACACAATAAAGAAACTGCTATCGGAAAAAAAGAAATAATGGAAGATTTAGTCCCGTTGTTTTCAAAAATATCAAATAGAGTTTTACTGGAACACTATGTAAAACAAATATCTTCAGAATTAAATATATCCGAAGATACCATTTATTCCCTTTTTAGAGAGAGTTTGCCGGAGCGAGAGGAAAATTATGAGGATTTTAGGGAGGCAGAAGAAAAATCTCCCGTCAGAATGTATGGACCAGAAGGTCACTTTATATCGCTTGTTCTCAAAGCCCCGATAGATTTGACAAAAGAATCCTTGAATAAACTGAAAAAGGAAGATTTCCTTAACGGGAATATCGCAGAAATATTTTCACATTTACAGACTTATGTGAAGGACAGAAAAAGAGATATTAACATCAAGACTTTTTTGGAAGGTCTCAACGAGAATTTGAAAGGTATTGCCTCCGAGCTGTATATGTGGGATTTTACTCAACAAACTGAAGATGAGGAACGCAGAAAATTACTGGGAAAAGGTTTGAATGAACTGACTGATAGAATTAAAAAAGATTCTGTCAGAAGACAGTTGCAAATTATCTCGGGTGATATTAAAATGGCCGAAACCAAAAAGGATACTAAGGAGGTAGAAAGGCTTACAAAAAAGTTCGAAAAATTGTCAAAAAGCCTTATATAGAGTATAAATTTCCTGTATCACATTAATAACTTATATAAATTTTGCCTCATTAGAGGACACGTTTATTTATCGGATTAAATAATAAAAAATGCCAAAGAAACCAATAAAAAAAGTAATTTCTAAAAAAAATCCCGTAAAGGAAAAGGAAAAGAAAAAGGGAAAAAACAAGAAGAATGAGCATGTTAATAAGAAAAAGCAAGTCACACCCAAAGTTGCAGCAAAAAAAGAAAAAGTAAAAAAGGAAATGCCCCGAAAACTAAATCCTGAGCCAGAGGACGAGGATTTAGAGTCCGCTTCAAAAGAAAGAAGATTAAAGATAAATTCACAAGACTTAGCAATAAAAAAGCTAGTAAAAAAGGGAAAAAAACAAGGTTATTTGACCTTGGACGATGTTCTGCTTTTCTTTCCGAATGCCGAGGAAGACATCGAAACTTTGGATTTCCTTTACGAGAAACTGATGGATTCCGGTATAGATGTTTTTGATATCAGTTCAGAGAAAGAAGCCGAGAAAGTAGCCAAACTTGAGGAGATAGATCTTTCTAAAATTAAACTGGATAAAACAACCACTTCGGACCCTGTCAGAATGTATCTTAAAGAAATAGGTACCTACGATCTTTTGTCAAAGGATGAGGAAGTTGAGTTGGCAAAGAAAGTGGAAACCGCAAGATTAAGAGAATTAACTGCGGAAATGCAGAAATCACTTGGTAGAAAACCTACTTCAAGGGAAATATGTGCCGAAATGGGGATAAATGAGAAGGTTTTAGCTGATATTGAAGCGAATATGAAAAAGTACACTCTCGAAGAAGGTGAGCGGGCAAAAGAAATTCTGGCACGAGCCAATCTAAGACTTGTAGTATCAATAGCAAAAAAATACATGGGAAGAGGTCTTCAGTTTTTGGACTTGATTCAGGAAGGAAACATAGGTCTTATGAGGGCCGTAGATAAATTTGACTGGAGAAGAGGCTTCAAGTTTTCTACTTATGCAACATGGTGGATAAGACAGGCTATAACCAGAGCAATTGCCGACCAGGCAAAGGTTATACGAATTCCTGTCCACATGGTAGAGACCATAAATAAGTATAAAAAAATAGAAAGACAACTGGAGCAAAAATATGAAAGGGCTCCTACTCCTGAGGAAATAGCTAAAGCCATGGGTATAGAGCCGGAAAAAGCTCACGAAATTATAAAAATATCCCAAAACCCGACTTCTTTGGAAACTCCTGTCGGAAAAGAAGAAGATACCCGATTAAAAGAATTTATTGAAGATGAGGTTACTTTGTCCCCGTTTGAATCGGCCAGCAGAGAATTACTTAAAGATCACATAGGAGATGTTTTGCACACTTTGAATGCCAGGGAGAAAAGGGTGCTGGAACTGCGTTTTGGGCTTAAAGACGGAAGAACAAGAACTCTGGAGGAGGTTGGTAAGGAATTTGGAGTTACAAGAGAGAGAATAAGGCAGATAGAAGCCAAGGCTTTAAGAAAATTAAGACACCCGTCAAGAAGCAAAAAACTTAGAGATTACCTTTAATCGGCAGTCTTAAAATAGCAATCGGGATTAGAAAAATATCTCTGAAAAGGGTATAATAGCCCGTAGTTATGGAAGGAACAATTTACTTAAACAAAAATAAAAAAGATCAAAACCAACCCCCTGAAGAAAGAAAGGAGCAGGAGGAACTTGTTGCCTCTCACAATTTAGTAAATATGCAGGAACAAAGTGTGTCGGAAGATAAAAATATGTCTGTAAATGCAAGTAAAGGCGAAGATGAAGAGGAGTCATCATGGAAGCCGGGTTTTTTACAGCCCGAAGAGAGATTGATTCAGGAGGCTTCGGAAATAGCAAACGCCTTATCGCCGGATAAAGTCTCCGCCCATTTTGAAAAGCAGGGTATTGAAAAAGATTTGTCTAAGACGGGGGAGAATTTTCCTAACGGAAATAATAGTTTATCTCTGGAGGCAGAAAATATTAAAGCAAGAAGCAGTGTTCCTTACGGTTCCGGTCTTAGCGCAAACGGTATAAATAGTGTAAATGTTGCAAACAAATCTCCAGAGGGTCTTTCGGAACCGTTTTTTGACTACTTAGAAAGATTTAAAATCGCAGTAGTTGAAGAAAATAAGAGGGCTACTAATCCGATATTCGTTGATGAAATAGCCACCAAAGTGGCTCAATTTTATGAAAGCGTAAGAAGAGTAATTGACTGGAAAGAAGAGCATCTGGTAAGAAGGGCCGTAATAGATAGAGTTCTCAAAAGAAAGTTTGTATCAAAACTGTACGGCATTAGCATACTACCGGACGTTAATCCCGAAGAAGCCGCCGAACCTTTTGTAATGGAGCTTGTGAGGACAGGATATTTTCCCAACGGCAAGATCGCCCGGGAAAAAATATACGAAATTCAGAAACTATTAACTAAATACCTTTATATACTGAATAACGCACGTATAGAAAAAGTGGATACGGAGAGCGGAAACAAAAAGGAAATAAAAGCAAAAACAAAAGAAAGAGTGAATTTTTATAATTGGGTAATAAGTATAGCTTCGTGTGAGATAGAAGAAGTATTGGATCCGTCGCTGAGAGAGACTGCTCTTTTGGACCTTATGACCAGATGCCTACTGGATAGAATAAAAGTTATTCCTGCTGAGGAAATCTCAGAAGAAGACAAGTATATTCAGACCTACATTTCCGTTCATAAAACGCTGTTTAACCTGGATGAGCCGATAATCAGTTTTCATGTTTTAAGATACAAATATCCTGAGTTTTGTGATTCACACTTAGAAAATTCTTTACCGGAGTTTACCGATAAGATTTTTGAGGTCCGAAAAGAAATAGAGGGATATCTGAATTACCCCAAAGCTTCGGAGTTTTATGTTGTTGCCGATAAATACGACGCCCCCTATCTGCTTATAGGTGACGCGATGAACAGACTAGCGGATAACATTGATGAAATTGATAGAAAAGTTCTGGATAAACCATCTTTCTTGTCTGCGATAGAAGTTTCCTATAAAGAAAGATTAGCCACTTTGAAAAAGAGATTATCAAAACTGGCAATTTTTTCTACACTTTCTATTTTCGTGGCCGGATTTGCCAGCCTTTTAATTTTTGAAATACCTATCGCTAAGTTAGTGCGCGGATATTTTAGCCCGTGGGCAATAGCTGCTGATTTAGGAATTCCTACCGCTTTAATGTTCATTCTTGTATGGATGATCAAACCTCCTTCGGACGATAATTTGGATGTTGCCAAAAATGAGGTTGAGAAAATAGTTTACAAATCCGATGAATTAGATGTTTATGAAATTGAGTTGAAGAAAAAAAGCAGAAAATTTATGGATATTGTTTTTGCCTTTTTCTATACAATCGGCGGACTTTTATCTCTTTGCGCGATATTCTGGGTTTTTAAACTTGCCAATGTACCATGGACATCCATGTATATAGATACCGTTAACGTTGCGATGATTGTTGCCTCTGCCATGGTTATAAGAAGAAGGTCAAAAGAAATCACTGTAGTTGAAAAAGCCAATATGGTGGAATTTTTCCTGGATTTTTTCTCTATCCCATTGGCTAAAATAGGTAATTGGTTTAGCGAAAAGTGGCGTGAATACAATGTTGTAAGTGCTTTTTTTACCGCGTTAATAGACCTTCCTTTTTCTACATTTGTTGCTGCAATTGAAGGATGGAGAAACTTTATTAAAGAGAAAAGAATTGAGATAAAGTAATGAGGTAAATAAAAGAGACACAGTAAAAGTAGTTTCTTTCAGAAATTATAGTAAATCATAGGAATCCCCTTCGTATTCAGTGGTTAATGTAATTGACGCAACGGGCAAAAATTAATAAACTAAATTAATGCCCAAAAATTTAGACACTTTTTTTTCACCCAAATCCATAGCCGTAATAGGAGCTTCCAGGTCATCTGAAAAAGTCGGGGCTGTAATATTTAAAAATCTTATAGCTGCGGGATTTAAAGGTGATATTTATCCCGTAAATCCAAACGCAAAAAAAATATTGGGGAGAAAATGCTACGGTGATTTAACGGATATTCCCGGTTCTTTAGATCTGGTAATAATAGCAATACCCGCTGATTCGGTTTCGGATGTTTTGAAAAAAGCCGGGGAAAGGGGTGTAAAGAATGTTGTGGTAGTCTCATCTGGTTTTAAAGAAACAGGTTCAAGAGGTAAAGAGTTGGAAGAGAATCTCGTAAAAATGGCTGAGGAGTACGATATAAATTTGTTGGGACCGAATTGTTTAGGTTTTGTCAGCAACGAAAATAATGTTAATGCTACTTTTGGAAAAACGGTTTCCCTTAACGGGAATATCAATTTCATCACTCAATCCGGAGCTATAGCAACAAGTGTTTTTGACTGGTGCAATTCCGTTGGTTTGGGATTTTCAGACTTTGTAACTTTAGGAAATAAAGCTGGTTTAAACGAGGTAGACCTATTGGAATATTTTTTTGAAAAAAATGGAAATAAGGTGTCTTCTTTGTTTGATGGTATTGAAAACGACAAAATGAGCGCTTTCACGCAAATACATCCGCTCGGAATTTATTTGGAATCCGTTCTCGATGGACAAAGGTTTATTGATATTTCCAAAAAAATTACCAAACACGACCCTATCTTTATTCTGAAGCCGGGCAAAACTTCCGCAGCGTCAAGAGCAATGCAATCTCACACTGGTGCCATCGCCGGCTCCGACGATGTGTTGAATTCAGCATTAAAAGAAGCGGGAATAATAAGATGTCAGACCTTGGAAGATTTTTTTGACCTTTCCAAGGCCTTTTCCTGGAGTAATATACCGGAAAGTCCAAAGGTAGTGGTAATATCAAATGCCGGAGGCCCCGCCGTTATAAGTGCCGACAGCATAATAGAAAACGGATTGGAAATGGCGGAAATTGATGAAGCAACAAAAAGAAGATTGACCGAGATTCTTCCCGAGGCGGCAAGTGTTGAAAATCCAATTGATGTTTTAGGCGACGCCTTAGCAGATAGATTTGTAAAAACTGCGGAAATTGTCCTTCAGAGCGGAGGGTGTGACTCTCTGCTGATTTTATTAACTCCACAACTTATGACAGAAATTGAAAAAACAGCCGAGGGGATTGTGGAACTTTCAAAGAAATATCACAAACCGATACTCTGTTCTTTTATAGGAGGAGATTTGGTGGAACGGGGTGAAAAAATTCTTAATGCGGAAAAAATTCCTAGTTTTAAGTTTCCTGAGAGGGCAATATATGCTTTATCTAAAATGTGGGAGTTTAGAAAGTGGCAGAATGCGGAATTTTTTCCGCCGATTGACATTTATGATGCCCTAAATTTTGACTTAGTTCCTGAAAGTGTTGATAAAATCATAGAAAATGCGCTAAATAAAGATCAGCCTGCTTTGGACAGCATAGAAGCAAACCAGGTTGTTTCACTCGTAGGGGTAAGTACTCCTCCTACAATTCGTGCCAATACAGTTGAACAGACGCTGGAGTTTGCTAATATTTATGGTTATCCGGTGGTTTTGAAGCTTTCCTCTCCCCTGCTTTTGCATAAGAAAAACGTAGGCGGTGTTATCACAGGAATTAAAAACGAAGTTATGCTAAGAGATGCTTGGAATGAGATCTCTTTGCGAAAAGGTAATCTTGAACCTTCGGTAAGGAGAGATACCTCGATACAGGTACAGAAAGAGATTTCCGGACAAACAGAGGTTTTAGTCGGCATAAAAAGAGACGAGTCTTTCGGCCCGTTTGTATTGTTTGGGGCAGGAGGTTCATTGGCGGAGCTAATATCGGACAGAAATATCGGATTTTTACCTCTTGATAAAAACAGGGCAAAACATCTTGTGGAGAATTCCAAAATATACAAAGTCTTGAAGGATAATGATGGTAAACCAAATTTTGACCTTGATGAACTTTGCGAAATAATGCTTAGGCTGGGGAAGATTATGGAAGAGGAACCAAGGATTGAAGAAATGGAAATTAATCCGTTGATATTGAGTGGGGAGGATGTTTGGGCTGTTGATACAAAAATTATCCTGAAAGACAGAAAAGAAGAGCATAGTAAAATTACATTCAAATCCGCCCGAGCTTTATCTGCTAAAAAACTTACGGAAAAAATGTTTTATTTTGATTTTGAATCCGAAGATCCGATGAAAATAATTCCGGGGCAATACATAAGTGTAAAAGTTTCTGACACACGTGTTAATTGTTATTCGGTGGCTGGTTTTCAACCTCCGAACAAATTCAATCTCCTTGTTGATATAAGTCCCGGAGGTCCCGGATCAAAGTTTTTTGAGAGTTTAAAAGCCGGTGATGTTATTAATTATTTAGGTCCGTTTGGGAATTTCGTGCTTAATCCGAATGAAAATGTTGATAACGTACTCTTCTTTGCTACGGGATGCGGTTTAGCTCCTTTAAAACTTATGATAGAAACAATCCTTGCAGACGAAAAGGAAAAGAGAAAAATAAAATTATATTTAGGAGTAAATAATTTTAGTGATGTTTTTTTCAAAGATTATTTTGATGAATTATCGGGAAAATATAGTAACTTTTCCTATCAGATAGTGGTGAATAATCCGGATCCCAATTGGAATGGACCTACCGGATTTATAACCGAACTTGTGAAAAAGGATTTTCCGGATGCTTCAAAATGTGCCGCGTATTTGTGCGGAAATAAGTTTATGATAGAAGATGTTTCAAAGATTTTGACGGAAAGAGGATGTCCTAAAGAGAGAATATACACCGAAAAATATGGCAAATAATTCTGAAGTAATATCAATAAAAATAGGAGGGCCGGCGGGAACGGGTGTAAAGTCGGTCGGATTGATGCTTGACAAAGTTGCCGCGAGGTCGGGGTTTCAGATTTGCGATAATAACGAATTTCCTTCGCTTATAAGAGGCGGCCATAACGTTGTGCAGGTAAATTTTTCTTTAGATGAAGTAACTGCTCCGAGATTAAACTCCGACTTTTTAATAGCTTTTGATCAGCTGACCATTGATTTACATCATGCTGAGTTGAAAAAAGGCGGGGGAATAATTTTTGATTCAGATTTTGCTGATGTCTCTAAAGTAAAGAAGGACATTTCCCTTTATGGGATACCGTTGAAAAAACTCGCCAACGAAGCGGGAGAAAAAGAAATTTTTGTAAATATAGTAGCCTTATCTTCTGCCTTGGGAATCTTAGGCGGAAATTTGGAAACGTTTAAAAAATTAATTGAGGAGGAATACGGGGATAAAGGGGAAAAAATAGTTCAGGCCGATAAGAAAGCTGCAGATTTGGGATATGAATACGCTGTAAAAAATTACAAAAATAGTCTGCATAATTATCTGGGATCCGTGGATTCTTTCAGCTCCCCCGTTTCTTATATGATTTTAAATGGAAATGAAGCGGCTGCTCTGGGGGCCATTTCCGCGGGTATGGGGTTTGCGGCAATATATCCCATGTCTCCAATAAACAATATTCTCCATGTTTTAGCCGCCAACCAGGAAAAATTAGGTTATGTACTAAAACAGCCGGAAGATGAAATATCCGCAATTAATATGGCTATAGGAGCTTCATATGCCGGAGTTCGTTCTGTGACCGCAACATCGGGCGGAGGATTTTGTCTTATGACTGAAGCTTATGGGCTTGCAGGGATGACTGAGACTCCGGTTGTTATTTTTGACGGGATGAGAGGAGGTCCTGCTACAGGGCTTCCTACCTGGAGCGGACAGGGGGATCTTCAGATGGTTCTACATGCTCATCAGGATGAATTTCCGAGGATAGTTTTAGCGCCCGGAGATGTGGAAGAAACTTATAGGCTTACCGTGGAAGCCTTCAATTTAGCCGACAAATACCAGACACCGGTTGTAGTTCTTTTAGACAAAAATATCTGCGAAAATGAGAGAACACTTTCGTTCCCCGATATTACGAAGACGGTGATTGACCGCGGTAAGTTTGTGAAGGAAAAAATTGCCGATTATCTGAGGTATAGGTACGAAAATGACGGTATATCTCCGAGAAGTATTCCCGGAGTGGGCAACTTTTTTATAACAAATTCTGATGAGCATAACGAGGCGGGATATTCTACAGAAGAGATAGAAGACAGAAATAAAATGATGCAAAAAAGGATGAAAAAATTAGAAGCATGCGCGGAAAATGATATGTCTGCCCCCGAGATTTTCGGACCTTTGGGTTCTGATATAACAATCGTTTCTTGGGGAAGCAACAAAGGAAGCATCTTGGAAGCTTTGAAGAATTTTTCAAATGTTAACTATGTGCATCTGACCTGGATGAATCCTTTTCCTGATAAATTTTTAGCTGGTGTACTATCCGGAGCAAAACATGTTGTTGATATTGAATGCAACTATACCGGGCAGTTGGCAAATCTTATCAGGGAGAAAACAGGGATAAAAATTGAAGATAGATATTTGAGATTTGACGGAAGAATTATCTATCCCGAAGAGATAATAGAAAAATTGAATTCCGTAAAAGGAGTGAAAAAGAGATGACTTTAGAGGAATTGAAAACCCCATATGATCCCAACTGGTGTCCGGGATGCGGAAACTTTAATATCTGGACTGCATTCAAAAACGCTGCTGTGAAAGAAGGTTGGGATAACACTAATACAGCTTTAGTTGCGGGAATCGGCTGTCACGGTCACATAATTAACTTCATAAAAATAACATCTTTTGAAGGATTGCATGGACGGGCAATTCCCGTTGCTTCAGGGATAAAATTTGCGAACGGTAATCTGAATGTTTTTGTAAATGTCGGAGATGGGGACTGTTTCGGAGAGGGGGGAAATCATTTTATACACGCGGCAAGAAGAAATCATAATATTACAGTGCTTCTGCATGATAACTCTTTATATTCGTTAACAGCCGGTCAGACTTCTCCGACTACCGGAAGGGGGGTGAAAACAAAATCTACCCCGTCCGGAAATCCCGATGATCCTGTATATCCTTTGGCCTTAGCAATAACTGCGGGAGCGACTTTTGTCGCCCGGGCTTATTCAGGCGACATCGAAAAACTGTCCGAGCTTATCATTGAGGCCAACAGACACAAGGGTTTTTCATTTATAGATATACTCCAACCATGTGTAACCTTGAACAAAGTTTGCACCCATGCTTTTTTCAGGGACAATATTTATTATCTTGGAGAAGATTATGATTGCACCGATAAACAAAAGGCGTTGATTAAAGCCTGTGAGTTTAGCGAGAAACACATTCCATTAGGTATTTTCTATAAAATTGAAAAATCCACCGCCGAATCTCAATTTCCACAAATAGCAGAAAAATCTCTTATAGACCGGCAGTTTAACTTAAATGCGCTCGATGAATTATTCAAAAAATATGTTTGATTTTATTTTAATAAGATTTAAACTTTAGTTATGAAAAAAACATTCTCAATTTCAAAAGCTATTTCTTTTGGGTGGGATACTTTTAAAAATAATTGGAAGTTTTGGGTAGTGGTTTTCTTTATATATATTGCCGGGAGTACGATGGGAGGGGGTTTGAACTTGGGTAAGAATTTTTCTTCGGGAATAAATAAATCGGTCGATACTGATAATATAGATTACAGATCAACACGCAGAATTGTTTCTTCCGGTGGCTATTTTTATGGATATGGGGGCAGAAAAGCAATTGCTTCGAAGAACCCTGTTTTAAAAAATTTTCTTCCCGAAGGAGTTTCAAAAAATGTTCTCGGTGTGGCATCTTCTGCCGAGTCTTCTGCCAAAGGTTATTTAGCGGCAGAATCGGTTTCCATGTTCCCATATAAGTACGGGCAGTCTTCATTGGTCGTTATTATTTTGGTCCTGGTATCTTTGATAATAGTTGCTGTTTTTACTACTATGCTTTCGTTAGTATCTATTATATTCAATATGGGTTATGTAAGTCTTACTCTGGATGCTGTGAGAGGCAAACAGGTCTACTACAAAACTCTTTTAAGCCAGGTGAGTTTTAAAAAGGCTGTTAAATTGATTTTATCTCAGATGCTTGTTAGTCTGATTGTTGGCTTCGGCTTAATTTTGCTTGTAATACCGGGAATATGTTTCGCGTTAAAATATTCCATGGTTCCGTATTTAATAATAGATAAGGATTTAAGTATAGGTGATGCTTTAAAAGAGAGTTCGGAAGTTACAAAAGGAGTCAGGTCAAAAATTTTGTTAATGTATATTGCTTCAGGTTTATTATTCCTGCTGGGAATCATTGTTTTAGGAATAGGAGCAATCCCCGCCTTTATCGTCGTATCTCTTGCTCAGGCTTATGTTTACAATGTTCTTCTTGGTCAAAGCACACCGAAAAGTAAGCCGGAAGTTTCTCCCGTAATTCCTCCATCTCCGGAGAATTTGCTGGCTTAGTATTTAAAAAAATCACTGAAAAATAAAAAAATAAAACCCCGGATTGTTTTATATCTGGGGTTTTTATTTATCTGCATCTTTGAGCAGTCTTCCGATTTTTTAACTGTTTGCTTGTTCTTCTCCTCTCATTGTTTTTTCATATTTTTCAATTAAGAGCCTATCTTCCTCGTCCGGACTAAGCTTTCTTTTTCTCGGTATGCCTTCCAGAATTTTCGGGAGAGTTAGTTGCTCATCCTCTTCGTATTCTGTAATGCCGGCTTTATGTGATGTCCCGAAAGGCAGATGAGCGTCTTCCGGGTACATGGGCGCGCTTAATCGTAATACCAATCTTGGATAGCAGGATGCGAAATGCCGGCAGAATTTACATTGATGTGTGTCCGGTGTTTTTGGCCATTCTTCCGGATCGGAGTTGGGTTTAACCTTGGCTCCTATTGATTTCATGAAACCTGAAATCATATTGAGCATCTCTTCCTCATCCTGTTTTCCTCTGGTTGTTGTCACAATCGTTCCTCTTTCTCCGCCGAGAAACCAGAAGGTAAAAGCATCAGGCGCCTTTCCGAATATCTTTTCATACAGGAGCCAGTACATCGTAGCCTGCATGTTATTAACTAAGTCTATTTGATCATTGTTTTTACCGAG
>Ga0255347_1006529_pt1 | contig 12643 bp, 9 predicted proteins | sample wastewater_treat_2_FD_192479 | JGI IMG/M metagenome (GOLD analysis project Ga0255347, IMG submission 192479) | Wastewater microbial communities from Lulu Island WWTP, Vancouver, Canada - plant24 | ecosystem: Engineered > WWTP > Wastewater > Unclassified | place: Canada: Vancouver, British...
GGGGTGGTTTCCATCCAGGTGTATTCTGATTTGGGCCCCGGCATCGGATCTGGTTTCGTAATCGACAAAGACGGACATATCATAACCAATTACCATGTCGTTGAAATCGCCCGAGAGGTCGAAGTACATTTCCAAAGTGGACTTAAGGTTTATGGCGAGGTCGTTGGCATTGATCTCGATTCCGATCTTGCTGTTATTAAAGTGGAAGTGGATCCGGAAGCGCTGCACCCGCTGCCTCTGGGTGATTCAGATCAATTACGTGTTGGTCAGACCGTGGTTGCAATTGGTAATCCATTCGGTTTAAGTGGCACAATGACGATGGGCATTGTTTCTGCCCGAGGACGAACCTTAGAATCGATCCGTCAAACCGAGGCAGGTGCCTTCTTTTCCGCCGGAGATTTAATCCAAACGGATGCAAATATCAACCCTGGAAATTCTGGCGGACCTTTGTTAAACCTTAATGGTGAAGTAATCGGTATTAACCGTGCTATCCAAACAACCGGGCGCGATATCTTGGGGTCAGCGTCCAATACGGGAATCGGCTTTGCCGTCTCATCTAATATTCTGAAGCAGGTCATACCAATCCTGAAAGAGGGCCTAACCTACAATTATCCCTATCTAGGCATTTCAAGTTTGCAATCTCTTTCCCTTGCGCAAGCGAAAATTCTTGGATTGCCAACCGCTAATGGTGCCTACATTGTCGAAGTTGTTCCAGGTGGCCCAGCAGATAAGGCTGGATTGAAAGCTGGCAACCAAACCACCTCAGTTGCGGGACTATTTGCCGGTGGAGATTTAATTATTCGTGTCGATAATATGGAAATCCTTGAATTTAGCGAATTGCTCAGCTACTTAATGTTGAAGAAAAAGCCTGGCGATACAATTGATGTGGTGGCGTTGCGCAATGGTGTGGAACAAATTTTTACAATCACCCTGGGGGAACGCCCATCCAGCAGACCCTAATAGGGTAAAAATGAGAACCATCACAGGTACATTCTGTGATGGTTCTTTATTTTAAAATTTTTATTTTTTGATATTTGTCGACAGATACGATAAAATTAAATAACAGGCTAAACCCGGTGTTCAACTTCCAATTGATCTTAGTAAACAACATCCAATTTTATATTTCTACAATACCAATGGAGGCAACAATGTTTTCTGATAAAACCTTAAAAGCACTATTGGATTATTCATCTCACGAGGGGGTTTTAAGTGTCTACCTTAATACCAACCCAACGGAGGTGCAAGCCGAAGCAGCGAAAATTCAGCTTCGCAATCTGTTAAAAACCGTTGACCTCAAGGATGATGCTCAGATTGTGGAGCAATACATCAATTTAGAATATGACTGGACTGCAAAAGGCGTGGCTGTGTTTTCAGATAAACGCGGTGGATTTTTTGAAGCGTACCAATTTGATCTATCTTTTCCTGATAAAATATTGGTAAGCCACCGTCCTTTTATCCGTCCGCTGGTGCAGTTGATGGAAATATATACAGGCTGGGGTATCGTGCTGGTCGACCGGCAGGGAGCCCGACTTTTCTCCTTTAACTTGGGAAAATTGGGGGAGAGTTCCGACATTATCGGTGATGAAATAAAACAAACCAAGCGCGGCGGTACCGATACTTTGTTTGGAAGGGGAAGCGGCTCGGACGCAAGTGGAAAAGTTGAAACCACCATCGAACGCAATATTAAATACATTATTGAGTATGCCATCGATTATTTCAAACGCTTCCAGATCCGCCGGATACTGATTGGCGGATCCGATGATAATGTCGCCAGATTTAAAGAAGAATTGCCTAAAGCCTGGCAATCTTTGGTTGTGGGTGGTTTTCCGATCAGTATGACCGCCAGCCACCTGGAGATTCATGAGCAGGCTGCACGCGCTGCCCTGGAGACACAATTGAAAATCCATCATGAACTGATTAATCAGGCGATTACACTGGCAGCTAAAGGGGTCAATGGTGTTACTGGTTTGATAGATACATTGAATGCCATTCATGAAGGACGGGTAAAGACATTGTTAGTATCCCAGGACTACGAACAAGCGGGCTACCGCTGTGCAAGCTGCGGTTACCTGACCGTTCAGGAATTGGCAAAATGCCCTTTCTGTGACGGACATTTCGAACGCATCGATGATGCTGTAGAGATGGCTGTTCGCGAGGCGATCCGAAATAATGCCGAGGTCAAAGTGGTCAGCGACAATCCAGAACTGGCGCAGGCTGGGCATATTGTCGCGATTTTGCGGTATTAGACAAAAAGGACAATTTGAGAATTTCTCCGGGAGCCCTTTTAGCTCCCGGTTTTTTATCCATTTTATTATTGCCTAATTGGTTTGATAAAAACTGCCTTTATCAGGGACTAATATAATTATCAAAAAGGGAAGTTCGTGATGATGTAAAATGGTAAGTGAGTCACTTTTTGCTTTTCACACTCATTGTTCTAGAAATACGATAAAGGGCTGGCAGCATTAAAAAAGTAAATAATTCTTACTATAAAACTTCGCCCGCATTAGAAAACTATATGGAGATCTGACCATGGCAATTACGCTTTATCAGGTTGATGCTTTTACCAGTGAACCGTTCAAAGGCAATCCGGCCGCTGTTTGCCTGCTAGAACGTCCAGCAAAGGTCCGCTGGATGAAAGGCGTTGCTAGGGAGATGAATCTGTCTGAAACCGCTTTTATTTTCCCTGTGCGCGATGGCTGGCGATTGCGCTGGTTTACTCCTAAAAAAGAAGTGGATCTTTGCGGTCATGCTACCCTGGCAGCAGCGAAAGTTCTGTTTGAACGCAATCCCAACTTGCGAATTAAACCACTCCTATTTAAAACTCTCAGCGGTGATCTTTTAGCCCGCTGGGTGGATGGTGCCATTGAATTGGATTTTCCTGCTATGCCTTACCAACGTTTTTCATACGGAAGCCATATTGAACAGGCTTTGGGGTTCAACCCTCGGGATGCTGCTTTTTCAGGAAATTTTTTCTTGTTTGAAGCCCCAGATGAAGCCACTATTCGCAAAAACACGCCAGACATTGCAGCCATTGAAAAACTGCCCATGCCCGAGGTCATCATCACCGCCCGCAGCCAAAACCCAGAATTTGATTTTATATCGCGGTTTTTCGCGCCCCAACTTGGCATCCCCGAAGACCCAGTAACCGGTTCTGCGCATTGTTTGCTGGCGCCCTTTTGGGCAGAAAAATTGGGCAAAACTGAATTTAACGCGTATCAAGCCTCTGCGCGTGGGGGAACACTTCACATCCGTCTGGAAGGTGAACGGGTAAAGATCCGGGGTTCTGCTGTGATAATTTTTAAAGGTGAACTTCAGATTTAATTACCAAAACAGAAAAATGATTTTGAAAATTAAGATCGCCTTTGGTGGTGTAAATTCAGTAAGCGGAAACAGATAGATGTTCGGCAGGTTCAAAAAACAATAGAAAGCATAAATGGGTTATTAAATTGAAGGGTTAATTGACCCTACACCGCCCTAATCAGGCTGTTTTAAGTATAATGATGGTCCTAAAAGTTGGATTGAGAAACGATGAAACGAATTTTTATTATCGCTTGCACATTGATAATCATCTTCAGCCTGTTGCCGGGTGGAATTAATATTCAAAGTACATCCGCTTATGCACGCAGTGATTATTATGAACCTCCCCTTTGTCTTCCCGGCATGCCGGATGACGGAACCTGCCTGTTGTTGGGTCCAGCCCAGGTTGTCGCAGAACTGAAAGCCTCGGGGTTCACCTATCCACCCAGAGGGCTGCCAGCAGCCACGCCGCCTTCTGAACTGGGCATCATGCCGGTGTTTATTGCTCAAGTCAATGTCCCTGAAGACCAGCCAGCACCAATTTATGCCAATCTTAATGACGCAATTGCCGGTGCAAACCCCGATAGTTATATCGCTGCCGGACGAATGCGTTATGTCAGTTACAACGAACGCTGGGATGATGATCAGGGGAAAACTTATGTTCATTTAACATCAGGAGGTTGGACACGGGCATCGCCAGCAGCCTACCCAAAATTTCAGGGATTGGAATTTTATGAAAACCCTAAAAATGATTTCGGTTGGGTAATTGAAGAATCAGAATCCTACGTTTCACCGTCCTTCAACGCAAAAACAACCGGCATCACTTACGCCAAATACAGTCAGATCCAGGTTTATGATTCGGTGGAAGCAGAAGGCTATGTTTGGTACCAAATTGCTCCAGGAGAATGGGTCAGCAGCCATAAAGCCAGGGTGGTCAACTTGCGGTTCAACCCACCCGAGGGCGTTGACGCCAATCGCTGGATCGAACTGGATCTTTTTCAGAAAACGATCATGGCTTATGAGGATGGTCGGCTGCTGTTTGCAACCCTGACAACACCAGGCATTGAGCCTTTTTATACCAAACCAGGCGTCTTCACCATTTATGAAAAGAAAGCCATAGCCGATATGTATGGCTCATTTGAAGCGGACCGCTCCGATTATTACTTTTTCCAAGATGTCCCCTGGCAAATGTATTATGATGAAGCCCGTGCTATCCACACCGCCTACTGGCACACATTTTTTGGGCATGAGGGTTCACACGGATGTGTCAACCTCTCCCCCGGAGATGCCCAATGGATGTTCCTGTGGGCAAATGAAGGCGATTATGTTTGGGTGCATGACCCCAGCGGTAGAACGCCCACCGACCCCAATTTATATGGACCTGGTGCTCCATAAAAGAAATGTTGGAAAAATTAAATTAATGCCCAAGATTTTCAGTCTTTAGTTCAGTTTTGCTGCTCATATAAAGTTTCGGCTTAATCAAGGGGTGATTGTGATAGCCAGGCTATCTAAAATAGCATCCAATTCTGGAAATCCCGTCGATTGTCGCACAACCAGGCGCATGTCGCGTGCATTATTTACCGGCAAAAAGTTTAAATCAACTTCAAAGTTTAACGGGCTGCCAACCGTACCCACAACCAATTGTTTGCTAATAATTGCTTTGCCACGCTCATTCAGTAACTCAAAGATAACCGGGTTATTATTAACAGGAATTACCGTTCCCGAAACGCGTAGCGGCGGAGTGTTGATCACAGCACCTGGCGCTGGTTCGGCAATCGACAACCAGGGTTGTAAACCTGAACCAGGTTCGAGCAGGGCTTCACCATTTTCAATTAGAGAAATTTTGACAGAGCGCAAGGAAAGTGGCCGGTGTCGGTCATCTTGCGTGGTAATTGTAAGCATTGCCGTGATGCTTTCGATTGGGATCTCAAAAGGCAACCGTGTTGAAAATTCAAGTGCTTCTTCTTGCGAACCCACGTTAATTAACTGGCGGGCAAGCAGATTCTGATGGCGATCGATAAGTGTCAGCCTGACCAATCCATCTTCGCCAGGCTGGATTAAAGCATGCACATCGATCGGTGAGATTAATTGCGAATTTTCCCCGGGAACAAAAATGGAAATTGGTTGTGCAGGTTGTGCGCTTGCGGAAAGTGAAAGCAGAAAAAATAAAGCAAGCACAGAAAGTAAATACCGGTATGGTTTCATAGGGGAATTATACAATATCCACAGGTGATAAAAAATTATGGAATATTCGCTTTCTTCCTGCTCCATTTAGAGGATCCACAGTGATGATTGTTTTTTAAACCCTGATAATACAAAAAGGGGCTGTCGCAATTGAAATATCGTGACAACCCCGATTGAACAATCTACAACCCCGTTTACAAATTGTAAATCTCCGTGTATTTCTTGCGCAAATATGCCATATATGGGGCAGGATCAATTTTATTTCCCGTGGCTTTGAGCATAATCTCCTGTGGTTCGTATTTACTGCCGTATTTATGAACATTTTCTCGCATCCAAGCGAGGACCGTTTCAAATTTCCCTCGGGCAATCTCATCCGGGACATTGGGGTTTTCCTCAAGCAATTTGTTCCATAATTGCACCGATGCCAAATTCCCCAGCGCGTAAGTGGGAAAATACCCAATCGACCCACCACTCCAATGGATGTCTTGTAAAACACCCAGGGCATCGTTTGGTGGTGTTATACCAAGGTATTCTTGCATTTTGCTGTTCCAGATTTCCGGCAAATCGCCAACGTTCATCGTCCCTTCCATCAAGCCAATTTCAATTTCCAGGCGCAGCATAATATGCATGTTATACGTTGCCTCGTCGGCTTCAACCCGAATGAAAGAAGGTTCAACCCGGTTTATCCCCCGATAGAAATCTATCAGGCTAACATCAGCCAGATATTCAGAAAACAGCATCTGGAACGAGGGATAGAAATATGACCAAAATTCTTTGCTGCGACCGATTATATTTTCCCACAAGCGGGACTGGGATTCATGAATAGCCAGTGAAGCCGCTCCGCCAAGGGGATGGCGCTTATATTTTTCGGGCACGCCCTGTGCATACATGGCATGGCCCGATTCATGCATGGTACCAAACAAGGCGGAACCAGCATCATCCTTGAGATAACGGGTGGTGATGCGCACATCACCAAGCCCAAACTCCGTTGTAAAGGGATGCGGCGCCACATCCAGACGTCCACGCTGCCAATCGTAACCAAAACAGGTGATCACATGTCGACCAAACAATTCTTGATGTTCATCATTATAGTGATGCTTAATAAAGGAATTGTCGGGTGGTTCTTTTTCAGCAATTTCCTGTAAAAGCGCAACTTGTTGCGGACGTAATTTCTCAAAAATTTCTTTTACATCCGCCGTTTTCATTCCGGGTTCAAAATCATCTAAAAGTGGGTCATAAATATGGTCATATGGTGTAAAAAGTTCTGCATACTGCTTTCTCAACTCGACCAATGTTTCCAGATGCGGTTTAAATATCGAAAAATCAGATTGAGCCCTGGCTTTTACCCAGGCTTCATGCCCTAAAGTTTGTGCTTTGATGGTTTCCATCAGCAAGGGTAAAGGCACTTTTACTTGCTTTTCATAAGATTTCTTTACAACTTTTACCGAGCGTGCCTCATCAGTATCTGCGTTTAAATCACCGACTTCATCCTCCAGGTCGGTAATTAGTTGGCCAAAGGTTTCGGTGGCAAATTTTTCGTGCAAAATCCGCCCCAACGCCGCCATTTGCAAACCTCGCTCTTCAGCACCTCCTGGTGGCATATAGGTCTGCTGATCCCAGCCTAATACCGCCATTATGTGTTGAAGGTCGGTAAATTCTGCAACACGTTCAAATAATTCCTGCATTTTTGGTGAGTATTCTTTTTTCTCAGACATATGCCTCCTATAGATTGAAAAAGAAGTTTAATTTCCCGATTAGATAATCAGCCCTATCCAATTTTCCAACGCAAAGGTTTTCCATCCAGCGCTGCCACCACTTCAGAAACCATGTCATAGCCTACCCTCAATTGAGCTTCTCGTGTTTGCGCTCCAATATGGGGCGTGGCGACAACTCTCGGGTGCGTTGTTAAGGGATCTCCTGCATCTGGGGGTTCTGCCTCGAAAACATCTAACGCTGCCCCAGCGACCTTTCCTGATTCAAGCCCAGCTAACAGCGCGCTTGCTTCAATCACACCGCCGCGTGATACATCGATAATCAGGACGCCATCTTTCATTTTGCTGATTGCTTCAGCATTGATCAGATAATGCGTCTCGGTAAGATGCGGAATGTGTATGGTAATTATATCGGATTGCTCAAATAACGTCTCTAAACTTACCAGTTCTACACCAAGGTTCTGAATTTCTTTATCTGGCGGAGGATTCCCATAAGTAATCACGCGCATATCAAAAGCCAGTGCTCGTTTACAGACGGCTTTCCCGATATTGCCGCAACCAATCACACCCAGTGTTTTCTGATAAAGCTCAACCCCAAGCAAGTCCTTTTTTATCCATTGACCAGCTTTCATACCTGCATCAGCTTTCGGGATATTACGAATCAAACTAAACATCAAGCCAAATGTGTGTTCTGCAACGGAGATGGTTGTGGAAACGGGAGCATTAACAACAATAACGCCATGCGCCTTTGTCGCTTGAAGATCAATATTATCTACACCCACGCCCATCCTCCCAACCACTTTCAAATTTTCAGCTTTAGAAAGTACCTCATCCGTAATCTTTGTTCGTCCACGAATGATAATTGCGTCCATTTCAGGGATTACTTCCAGTAACGCCTCGGGAGAAATGCCAGTTTTATCAATTAATTCAACCTTGGTCAGCAAATCAGGGTCATTTATTTCGGAAAGGCCATCTGCAAGCAGAACTTTCCAGCGCATGGTATTCGTTCCTCCTGCTTTTATCTTTAAAATTAATCGTCCATTTTACCTTAACTTATTGAGGGAAATTGTTCCTCGCCAAAAAAACGCTATTTACAAACGAAATATTAATTTTTCGAATGATTAAAAAATTAGGTTGGAAAGTTTTTCATTAAAATTCTGACATCACCCCGACGAACAGTAATCCCCACCTTATCAAGGTATTCCAAAACAGCCACTGCGTACCGTCGACTGGTATCGAATTGGTCTCGTAATTCTGCCAAAGTGATGCTCCCCTTTTGCTGAATATGGTTGATTACCGCCTGTTTCATCTCGTCGATCACTTTGGGAAGAAATAAAACATCTTCAGCAACCCAAACCAGTTCTTCTAATGCAATCAAAGCTGCTAGCAGTTCCTCTCCGATCATTTCTTGACTTTGTTTATAGGAGGGGGGTGTATAGGGTTGGGCTTCAAAATCTTTTAACAAACCATCGATCTTAACCTTTTGTTCAGAAGAGAAACGAATTTTGTGCCCGCTTGCCCAAAGAGTGGTACCAGCTTCAACCAATAAACCTTCAGATGTCAGAAAGCTCAGGATGTTATCAAAGTCCTTAGAATTTAATGCAATTTGTGATTTAAGCACCTCACGCGGCATACCTATACGCAAGGGATACTGTTGATGGTATTTTTCTAATTTGTTAATAACGTCTTCCTTAATCCGATTGAAACTAACCCGGGGAATGATTAAGTGGTCAGCCTTGACAAGAAGAAGTTCACCGCTTTTAATCATTTCCTCGGCTATAGATTCCGCCAATTCTTTTTCCAATCCGCTTTGTTCAATCAGTTTTTTCAGAGAAGTTACTCCCAATTTCAGTGCGGTTTGCAGAAGAATATCCTCAGGCGTACCCATTAAAAGCTGTTCTAAAGTTTCTAATCGCTCTTTGTTAAATCGCCGATGTCGTCGTTCAGGATGAGCGTCTAAAACCTGTCCTCCTCCAATTGTTGCAGGCGGTGATGGGCGGCGTAAGATGAAACGATCCCCCCGAACGGTAACCAGTGATTTTTGGAGCATAAGCTGAAGAAAAGCCTCACCCCCTGGCGGACACTCGTGAGTGCCCAACACACGCACCCTGGCCATTACCTCTGCAGATCCGATGAAGAGTTTAACTTCTGAATTGTGCTTCAATGGCGCACTCGCATCTGGCAAAATTTTGCAAAACACATCAATCATTTTCGTAGTTTGATAATCGCCAGGGTGAACGAGGACGTTGCCCCGAAAAACTTCGTCAACGCCAACTCCGCTTACGTTGACCGCGGTTCTCCCACCCGGCAAAGCTTTTTGTTCCGCTTGTTTATGAGCTTGCAGACCACGAATCCGGCTTTTGACACCCTGGGGGAGAATTTCAACCACATCCCCCACTGAAAACTGTCCATCCAGTAAGGTACCGGTCAGGATTGTTCCAAAGCCCGGCAGGGTGAAAACCCGGTCTACCGGTAACCGGGGCCGATCCAAATCGGGTCGGTGAGGATATTCTTGGTAAATTTTTTGCAATGCATCTACCAGCATATCAATCCCCTGACCGGTCTTCGCGCTGACCCTGACGATTGGCGCTTTCTCGAGAATAGTCCCTTTTAAAGCTTCACGCAGATCTTCTTCCACCAGGTCCAACCAATCGGCATCTTCAATTAAATCAATTTTCGTAAGCGCTACCACTCCAGCAGGAATTTGCAACAAATCGACAATCGCTAAATGTTCGCTGGTTTGTGGCATCACCCCCTCATCAGCGGCCACCACAAACAGGACCGCATCAATCCCCCCCACACCAGCCAGCATATTCTCAATAAAATCTCGATGACCAGGAACATCAACAATACCAATCTCATGGCCATCGGGAAGCCTGATCCAAGCAAAGCCCAAATCAATGCTCAAGTTCCGGTCTTGCTCTTCTTTTAAACGGTCTGTATTGATCCCGGTCAGCCGTTTGACGAGGCTTGATTTCCCATGATCAACATGCCCGGCGGTGCCAATGACTTGCACGTGTGTTCCTCTCTTAGGTTTTAACTTTTAAGAATTTTGTTGTATGTTTCAATGGATTCCCGAACAGCCGATAATTGAGCTTGCATGCGTCGAATGTCATCCCTGGTCAGCTGGTCAAAAGTATCATTTATCCGTTTTATCAGGTCTTCTAAAGTGCCAATTTGTTCGGTAAGACTATCTATCGCTCGATTCATTTCCCGATGCTGTTCGTCCTGTGCAAGGGTGTAATTAGACCAACGTTTCTGGTCATCAGATTTAAAGGTTGTCCATTCTTGCCGAAAACGGTCTTCGGTTAACCGTTGCACTTCTGTGATCTCGTTCACCCTGCGGTCAAAGCGTTTTGTAACCTCATCCAGGGAACCGATCGATTTATTTACAACGCCATGGGTTTCCTCGAGTTTTGAGATTTCGCCTTCCAATTCGTGAGTGATGTTCTCCATCGCTTCAAAACGTTCAGACCAGGCTTTAAAGGTCCGATCACGTTCAATCTGTGCAATGTTGACCGTTTCAATAAATGCAGTTTGGGCTTCTTTTCGTTCTGATTCAGCATCTAGCAATTCTTTAATTCGAATTTCTAACTTTCGCACGTTATCGCCCGCCAGGTCTTGTTTTTCACGAGATTCGTTCAACCGCTTTCGGATCGCTGCAGATTCACCCTGTAAATCAGTTATCCGCTTGGTTTCCTGGCGCAGACTTTCATCCAAAATTTTTAAAGAGCGTTTGTATTCTTCATCAAAGCGATTGGTATCGATTATCTCAGCTTTTAATTCTTCAATCAGCCTGGCCAAGCGAATGTCTTCGACCTTTCGTTCTTCCAAAAGTTGAGGGAATTGATCAAAACTGGATATTTTTTTCTTTATATCAACGATATCGACATTCAGGTCATCAATCGCTTGATTGTGTTTTTCTGTCTGTAAAGATTTTTCAAGGGAGGCGTTTTTTACATCATCGATTTGACGCGTTAAATCTTTACGCAAATCGCCAATGTCAACATCAAATTGGTTCACACGCGCCATTAGCGTGTTTATACGAGAGATTTCGCTTTCCAAATCGGTTAGCCGTACCCTTAATGAAGCATTCTCTGCTGCCAGATCTTCAATTTTGTTTTGTAGGGCTGCCAGTGCCGTTTTATCGCTGCGTCGTTCACGTTCTAACCAATCAAGACGCTTTTCAAGTTGTGGCAAATTTGCTGTGTCATCCATGATTTTCACCTGTGCCTATTAGGATAAAACCTGTAAACCCCGTAATAATTGGGGGTTATACAGTGGTTGTGCATAAGCATTATACAAGATATCCTGTTTTTCTGTATGGGTTCAATACATATGAGACGTTTCGGGGATCAACGAAGGGTAGTACTGTTGAATATACTCATAAGGTGTCAGGTTGTCCAGAGCACGATGGGGACGGACTTTATTGTAGATTCTTTCCCATTCTTCAAGCACGTTATTGAGGGTTGGCGAGGCAAAGTCAATCGGATAAGCTGAATAGAATTCGTCCAAATGGGTTCGATGGGCTCGTTCAACTCTGCCATTCAGTTTAGGTGAGCGGGGCGGTAACACAAACAATTTCACGCCCAGTTCTGCACAACTTTCCTCAAAATGCTTTTTGAATTCGCTGCCCCCATCCACCTGAACCGCTTTGACCGGGAAAGGCATCCTTTTGATCACAGTGGACAAGAAGGCTTTGGCATGGGCAGAAGATGCGCTTGGAAAGGTTTCAATCACATCCCAACGTGAAATCACATCTCGAGCGGTGAAGTGTTTGAAGTGGATCTTGGGGAAAGGGTGTATATCTAACGTATCAATCTGTACCAGATCGCCCGGCGCATCGACCCGATAATCCTTGGGTTTGCGGATCGCATAGGGCCTTTTTGGCCGTCTTTTGGTGTAACGGGGTCTATAAAGCACGTTATCTTTCAGATAGCCCCGCTGTTGGATGTATTTCAAGATCCGTCCGATGGTGGATACCGAAAGGTTTGTCCCTTCTCTCCTGGCTAATACAGCTAATTTCTCCTTCCCCCAGCGAGGATACATCGCTCTCAACTCCTGAATAAGGGTGATTTCTTTCAACCCCCACTGACGTTGCCGCACACGCTTCGGCCTGCGTCTGCGCTGTTCTAATCCCTTGAGACCTTCGCTTTCTAACCTCCCATTCCAACGGTACAGGGTGGCTCGTGAAATTCCTATGGTATCAGCTGCCTTCCCTGCAGGCAGTCCTTGTTGTCTGAGGGCCTGCCAGGCCATCACCATCCTCAGCCGATATTTGGCTTCCTCGCTCAGCTTGGGTGGCATACGTTTGGCTAGCTGGTAAAATTGTCTTTGCAGATAAATCTGCCGCATCGGGGCACCTCCTTTGTTGGTTTTCCACCCTTAAGGATCTCCCCATTGTGTTTTTTTATCTACTCCTGTGTCTCATATGTATCTGAACTTGCTCA
>Ga0255347_1006535_pt1 | contig 12631 bp, 18 predicted proteins | sample wastewater_treat_2_FD_192479 | JGI IMG/M metagenome (GOLD analysis project Ga0255347, IMG submission 192479) | Wastewater microbial communities from Lulu Island WWTP, Vancouver, Canada - plant24 | ecosystem: Engineered > WWTP > Wastewater > Unclassified | place: Canada: Vancouver, British...
AGCATGACATTTGTGAAGTGTATTCAGAAGTATTAAGCATGGCAGGATATAAAGTTCAGGAAGCCGCTGACGGTGAAACAGGAATGCAAAAAATAAGAGATGAAAACTGGGATGTTCTTCTTTTGGATATAATGCTTCCTGGAAAAGATGGTTTAAAGATTTTAAAAGAAATAAGAGCCAATCCTGAATTAAGAAAAGGTTTGGTTGTTGCTCTCACCAACTTAAACAGCGAAGGTATCATTAAAGAGGCTTTTGATCAAGGTGTAGATGGTTATTTGATTAAATCAGAGATTACACCCGATAAAGTTGTTGAAGAAGTAAATAAGATTTTAGCTGATAAGGAAGGCAAATAGTTATAATTTTTAAGTCTTTTCCCGGATTATGTGAAAATAGTATTTTTAGTTGTTATAGAAATGAATAATACTATTTTGAGTAAATGTTTTAATCATAAACGTTCTTATTGTTGCAAATAAAGCATAGACAAGGATACAAACCCCAAGTGAAAAACTTTTAAACCTTTATAAAAAGTATCTTAAAAATTTTTTAAATCTTGAAATAATTTCTTGACATTAAATGTTTTTAATCCCATACTTACAATAAGTAAGCGTAAAGTGAACGAGCATTTATTTTTACCTGTTTTGTGTTTGTGTTTGCATCAGGTAAATATTAATTAATAAAATTAACCGAAAATTTGAGGAGGTGGGAAAAAACAGAAGAAATAAATGAGTAAACTGATAAAAAAATCTTCTCAGCTGAAAGATTCAGCAAAAAATTCAGGTTTTACACTAGTAGAACTTTTAGTTGTCATTGCCATCATTGGGATTTTATCCGGTATTCTTATTACTACTATTGATCCCGTTAGACAGCAAAATAGATCAAGAAATGCTTCTATTAGAGCCGCTATTAGCAAAGCCGGACACGCAGTCAATGTTAGTAAAGCCGCAACAGGAAGTCTTCCGTCGGGGACGCAGTTAGGACAGGAACTTGAAAACATATCCTTTCAAACTCCCTGTACAAGTACTTCTTCATTAAACTGCAAATTTTCTGTAAGCGGTACCAGTCTTCCTAAGATTTGCGGAAGTGATTATGTAATTCCAACTTCAACCGGCACTAGTCAATGTTATATGCACATAGTTTCATATGGAAGTTCCGGGGGAGGTAATCTGACTGCGGGTAAATTTAGAATAGTAGCGGCAAAATTTCCGATGAGTTCTTCGGATGCCAATGAATTGTATGTGTTTGATTCCCATTTAGGCTTATTGGAATGTGGTACGAGTATTAGTTATACAGGGACAACGGATTTAGCGGTTGTAACCACTCCTCACACTATTTATAATTGTAACCAAGTTGCGGAAAAATAATTTTAATAAGCTATGTTTGTAAGTAAAATGAAAAAAAATAAACGAAAAGGTTTTACTTTGATAGAAATGTTAATAGTTATTGCTCTTATAGGCATACTTGCTGGAGTTGTTATAAGTGTAATCAACATTCCAAAAACACAAGCCAGGTCCCGTGATTCTAAAAGAGTTGGAGATATAAAAAGGATTCAGACTGCTTTAGAACTTTATTTTTCGGATAATAGAAAATATCCAGTGAGCACTAGCTGGAAAAATGTTCAGAACATCTCAGAGTTATTACCCTACATTAATCCCCTGCCCGTGGATACCGGTGAGTCCATTTCTGATACCAGTCAGAGGTGTTATGGTTCTCCCACCCGTGAATATAAATATGGGACTAATTCTTCCGGAGGCGGATACGTGCTTGTGGCGACTATGGAACTTATCGAAAGTGCCAGTCCGAGCAAATGCAGTTCTATTCCTAATTGCGAACCATCCAAAGGATTCCCTTGCTCCGGTGGTGCCTCTACACAAGACTATTGTTACTGCGCTCAGAACCCTATGTAAGTATGTGTAATGATGCAGGAAGATTGAAAAATGTGGATGAGAAGGAAAAGTAACTCTTTTGGATATTATCAAGAAGGATTAACTATTGTGGAGCTTGTTTTTGTGATGGCTTTGCTTATAGCTATTGTCACTGCAGTAACGGTTTTAATTCGCCCATCGGATCAAATTAAAAAAGGCCGTGATGATAAAAGACTTTCTGATATTTTACTTCTGGACAGAATTATGAGTGAGTTTCTTCTGGATAATAAAAGATATCCCGATCAATCCAACATTATTAGAAAAAGTAATGTTTTACCTGCCGGATCCTCGGATTTAAGTAATTCAAATCCCGGCTGGATATATGAAAACTTATCTTCCTACACGGAAAAGCTTCCTATAGATCCTCTAAATGATGAAGATTATTTTTACTCCTATATTCATGATGATACCGGTTATGAAATAAGTGTAAAACTGGAGTATTACAAAGAAAAAATGGAAAATGATAATGGAAATGATAATTTTTCATACGAAATAGGCACCAATTTAAATCTTCTCTCACGTTGAACATTAACTTTATGTTAAAATAAATTGATATGAAACTGCCTAAGTATTCAAATGGTTTTACCCTTGTGGAGATTATAATCGTTGTTTCAATTATAGCTATAATATCAGGCGGCATTGTTCCTTCTTTTTTCCGCTATATTGACAATCAAAACTTAAAACAAGCCAAGGAACAATTAAAAAGTGATTTACGAACCATTCAAAATAGAGCTTTAACCGGAGCTTTATCTGATTATGTATTTTATGTAGGAGGAAAGAAGGAACCGGTCAGATATTGGGTCGTGTACTTTCAAAACAATAGTGGTACTTACTCTGCCTCCATAACTTCCAGAAGTTCCGGGTGTCCACCCTACCCCTCTTTTAATCAAGCAACCTATAATCTTCCAAACGATATAAAATATTATGGTGTTTCTAGGCTTTGTTTATATTTTTCTATAAAGAACGGAGATATAAATAAAAGCCCATCGTTAGCGGCGGACTGTATAGAAATAAAAACATCTTCGAGTTCGAGCACTTCAGAGAGGGTTTGTTTTAATTCCGCAGGTTTAATTTATTAATTTTTTTTTAAAAAATAGCTATGAAAAAAGATATTAAAAAAAAGATGGATTTACAGAAAGGATTTACCTTGGTTGAGGTTGTTGCCGCCTTGGCGATATCGGCTCTTGTAATAACTGCTCTGATTTCTCTTACTATTTCAACCTTGAGAACTTCTCTTGATAGTAAGCTTTTGCTCGAAGGCACGAAAATTGCCAATAGGGAAATTGAGTTGGTAAGAGCGTATAGAGATAATAAAGATGTAAGTTGGGTTGATTTTATAAATAATGTTAGAGCATGCAGTTCCGATAATCCATGCCATATTGATCCTTCAGGCCGCCCTGCTTCCGGAAAAAATTCTCAGGGAACAGGAGCTGAGAAAGTTGAATGGTTTTTTAGCGTTGCTGATGTTGACAGTGGGGGTCCTATACCTGCTGGAAATTATCCCAGCACAGTAAGAATCTCTGTTTCTGCAACTTGGAAAGTCGGAGACAAGCAAAAAGGTTCTTATATTTACACCGATCTTTCCAATTGGAGAATGAAATGAAAGATAACATGAAGAGAAAATTTGGCATGAACATGAACATAAAAAAAAATCAAGACGGATTTACGCTAGTGGAAATGCTCTTAGTGGTCTTTCTTCTGGCTTTAACAATGGGGCTTACAAGTGATATGCTATTGTCTTTGATCCGCTCAAATACGAAAACCCAGGTTATAAATGAAATAGAACAGCAGGCTAATTTTGTTTCTTTGAAGATAGAAAAAGAATTAAGGGATTCGGTAGACGTAAAAATTCCCGGCGGGGGAACAAGTGGTAATAGTATTGAGCTTACTTTAAGATCCGGTTCTACGGTTAATTACAAATTGTCCGGTAATGTTTTAGAAAGATCTCTAACCGGGGTATCTGGAACTTTTATTCCTCTTACATCCAACTCCAGTCCCGGCGGTGTTGCCGTTTCCGGGAGTCCAATTTTTACTATTACTGGGACTAACCCAAAAGTAGTAAAGCTTAACATGGTGTTTAATCAAGCCCAAAGCGGTGCCGGATCGACATATAAAGGTTCGGTAAAGCTCGACACGTCAATAGTAATTAGAAGTTCTTATTGATAAATTTTTTGAAAACAGCCGGAAATTGGAATATATGTTGTTTTAGGGGTAATTAAAGGTAGCTAAAGGTAAAGATGATAGAAAATAAAAAAGTAGAAAATGTAGAAAATAAAGGTAAAGGTGAGGATTTCTTTTTTCAGAAAAACGGGCAAAAAGGCCAGACCTTGGTAATAACTCTTTTTGTAATGGTTATAGCGTTGACAGTTGGTGTAATAGTTTCCAGTCGTCTTATAAGTACTTTGAGAAATGTTTCCGAGTCCGATAATTCTTCAAGAGCCTTGGCGGTGGCTGAGGCCGCGATAGAAAATATTTTGCTTCTTTCTCAGGAAACATTGGAAGATTATATAAATTACAATAATTGCGGGAATGATTGTGTTCTGGAAATATTGGGAGAATCAAATTATAGAGCTCGGGCTGATGTAATTCTTAGTTTTGCAGGGGCCTCCAACGAGCCTTATGTTGTCAAAGTGAAAGAAGGAGAGGTTTATCAGCTTTTTCTTGATGGCTACGGGTCAAATTCCGTTGTTAATGTGTGCTGGGATAATAATTCTTCGATATACGCATCATATATTTATGGGGATTCCGGGTCGGTTTCTTTAGAAGTGTATGCTTATAATCCGGTAGGATACCCGGAGAATGAAAACGGATTTTCGGAAGCAACTCCTCTGCACGGGCACACGAATTGCTTTTTGGTTGATACCGTCGGGGCACCCAAGGCTCTGAGAATTAAACCATACAACGAAGAAACGTTCGTTTACTTTGTACCTGCTGAAGGTCAAGATATTCCAAGTCAGGGCATTTTGATAAAGTCTGTCGGGAGATCGGGGGATGCTGTTAAAACCGTGGAAGTTTTGAAGACAGCAGGGGCCGCACCTGGATATTTTGACTATGTTTTGTATCAAAAATCAGCGAATGACCCATTGTCTAATAGACATAATTAAGGTAGCATTTTATTATGCCAATAGTAGGACTTAATATAGGAAAAAAGAACTTTAAGGCCGTAGAATTGGAAGGTAAAAAAGGGAAGGTAATCCTAAATAATTTCGGTACCTATACGAATCATAAATTTTCTCCGACCGGAGGCTTTTTAGATGATCCATCAGGTGTGGCGGCCTCTCTTTCCGAGTTTTTTTCTGAAGTCGGTTTCAGCACGTCCAGTGTTATTTTAAGCTTGGATGAAACTTATGTTTTTATGACTGTTGTGGAGATGCCTAAAATGAGTGATGAGGAGTTGAAAAGTTCAATAAAATACGAAGCCGAACAGCATATTCCTTTTCCTCTTAGCCAGGTTAATGTTTCTTACCAAAAACTCAATGAAGTCTTTTCCGAGAAAGGGAAAATGGCTGTCCAAATAGTTGCCGCAAGGAAAAACATTGTTGATAAATATATCGAGATAGTGAAAAAAGCAAAATTGGTTCCCCGAGCTATTGAACCGGAAACTATAGCTCTAGGAAGAGCTCTTGGAGATAGTCCTGATTCTCCTATGGGAACAATGATTGTAGAGATGGGTTTTGAGAGTAGTTTAATGGTTGTGTGCTATGGGGGAAATGTTAGATTTACAAGGGCAGTTCCGATCGGAGGGGATCTAATGACTAAAACCATAATGCAGAATTTGAATCTTGATTATGCTCAGGCTGAAGAATATAAGAAGGTTTACGGCTTGGATGAGTTTCAGGGTGAGGGAAAAGTTGCCGGAGTTATTAGTCCGGTTGTGGATAATTTGGTTACCGAAATTAAACGGGCAATTCTGTTCTTCACAAATCATAATCCATCTGCTACTATTAAAAGGATCGTAATGAGTGGAGGAACTGCCCTGATGCCTAATCTGCTTTCTTACATGGCGAATAAACTTGATTTAGAGGTTGTATTGGCCAACCCTCTTAGTGGTATTGAAATATCCCCCAAGTTAGAGAAAAGAAAACAAGAATTATTTGAAGATGCCGCCGGATACTCTTCTTCAATCGGATTGGCTTTGAGAGGGATAAAAAATGCTTGACGATATAAATTTAATTCCGCAAACCGAGGTAGTAGAACAGAAACGATCTAAAATTGTTTCTTCAAGTACGGTTTTTTCAATTATTCTCCTCATAGTAGCTCTGGGAGTCTCAGCATATCTGTATAGTACTTTATCAAAAATAAATTCTGATATAAAAAAAACCGATGCAGAAATCGCGTCTCTGAGAAGTGAGGTACAATCCATGGCAGACGTTGAAGTTGCGGCCAGAAATTTGGACAAAAAATATAGCGCACTTAAATCACTTTTTGAAAACAGATCAAAATATTCTCTTCTTTTAAAAGAATTTGAAGCTAGAAAGCCTGATGATGTATCAATTCAAAGTTTTGATGTTAAACCCGGGCAGATAAGTGTTTCTGGTACATCGGGGAGTTATATTTCGGTAAAGGCCTTTATGGATAATTTATTAAATAAGGATTTTTTAGATGGAAATCCCTCCCTCAAGGATATTTTTACGAGTGTTTCTTTAAATTCTGTTAACCTGGATAAATCTACAAATAGTGTGAAGTTTATGATCGTTGTGAATTACCAGGAGAAAAAATTGCAGGGTTTGTAAAAATGTCTGAAGAAAATAAACAACAGATTAACATGGACATAAGTAATTTTGCTTACAAGTTGAGGAATGTTATTGTGAATTTTATAGTTCCTATTTTGGCCTTTGTCGTTACAATTCTTCTCGTTGTACTTTACGTCTACCCTTCTATTAAAAATCTGCCGGTTAAAAAGGAAGAATTAAACGGAAAGATTTTATTGAAGAACACTTTGTCCAATAAGGTATCCGATTTAAAAAATTTGATTAGCTTTAAGGACACATTGGATGAAAATCTGGAGATTGTAAATAAAGTTTTGGTTCCCGAAGCCGATGTTCCAAGGCTTTTGGATCAGGCTACACAGATAAGTCAAAGAGCCGGAATGGACTTAGACAGGCTGTCTTATTCATATGGCTCTAAAGCGGAAAAAGGCGACGGAAGTGAGGGTTTTGATGTAATAACTGTTTCTATGGGTGTGAATTCCAGTTTTGAACAGTTGGTTTTGTTTATGGAATTAGTTGAAAAGGCGGCAAGATATGTAAGTGTCTCAAACTTCAGGTATTCGGTAACTGAAGACACCGAAGCAGGAGGCTCAAGAATATCCAGTTCTTTTTCTCTTGATTCACCTTATCTTTTTGTAGAATCTTCAGCCGTTACAGATGAGCCTATTGGTATAGATATTAAAAGCTCGGATTTTGTTGAATTCATGAATATGCTTAGAAGTTTGGATTATTATGATTTTGTGAATAAAAATATAGAAGCACCGGAAGAAAAACCACAGGAAGGAAATACTACTGAGACAGCCGAAGGTCAGATTCGGGAAGGGAAACAGGAAGTCCCTGCAGAAACTCCGGCAGAAGAATTGATGGAAACTCCGGCGGAGGCAGTGACAGAAACACCGGTGGAAAATCTGGTAGAAAATCAAGCACCCGTAGAAGAGGAAGTTAACGTTGAGACGCGATAATATTCAGAAGCTGTATATTACAGAGTCTTTTGAGTGCTGTTTTTGATAATGCTATTGGAGATTGTTGAATTTTCCGGAATTATTTTTTCTCCACCTCTCTATTTCTTTGTGGTTTCCTGATAAAAGTGTATTCGGAACTTTTAATCCGAGAAAGTTTTCAGGGCGTGTGTATTGCGGATATTCTATAAATTTTGATTTTCCCCTCGAAAATGAGGAAAAGCTTTCATATTTTGTGGCCTCTTCTTTTTCCAGAACACCGGGAATTATTCTTGTTACACTTTCCATTATTGCGAGTGCGGGTATCTCACCTCCGCTCAAAATATAGTTTCCTATGGAAATAACGTCGGTAGCCAGGTATTCTTCTACTCTGGCGTCAATACCTTCATAGCGCCCGCAAATAAGCGATATTTCATTGCATTTCGATAACTCCTCTGCCTTTTTCTGATTGAAAGTAGTACCTCTTGGCGACAGAACGATAATTTTTCTATTTTTTTCTATCGTATGCTTTCCATTTTTTATCATTTTTTCCATTTCTTCTCTCCCGTATATTTCTGATAAGGCCTTGAATATAGGTTCAACCATCAAAATCATACCTACACCGCCTCCGTAGGGCTCATCATCCACAGATCCATATTTATTTATTGAAAAATTTCTGAGATTCCAAAGATTATATTCGGCTAGGTTTTTTTCAACTGCCTTTTTAAACGGCAGGTTCGCCAAATGTTCAGTAAAAAGCTGGGGGAAAAGAGTTATTATGTCGAATTTAACCATCAAAAATTATCGGAGTTTTATTCACTAAAATTCTGGGGCACCTCTTCCAACACTATTTGGATTCTTATATTATCTTTTATCGCTTTCGCTTTGGCCAGATTTCTTAAAGATTTTATTGTTTTTCCTTCCTTTCCGATTACAACCCCCATATCGTCTTCCGCAACCTTGATATGATAAAAGTAAATTCCATCATCTTTTTCTTCTGTAACTTTAACCTCCTCCGGTTTTGAGGTTATCTGCCTTAGTAAAAATTCCAAAAATTCTTTCATTTGTTTTCTCCTTTGGATTCTTCTTTTTCTTCCTTTTCTTCTTCTGCGATTTCTTTTTCCTTAGTTTGATTTTCCTCATTTGTTTTTTCTGTCGTCACCGCTGTCTTTTCAGTCTCTTTTTTCGCTTTTATCTCCTTAGGATCGTATTTTACGAATTGATATTTATTTTCTATCAGCTTGGTAACAGCCTCCGTTACAAGTGCTCCGTTTTTTCTCCATTTCTCAAATTTTTCCTTGTTGTAGGAAAATTTCTTCTCTGCGTCAAAAGGATTGAAATAACCTAATATATCAACATATTTTCCGTTTCTTTTATCTCTGGTATTGGAAACTACCAGCTTGTAAGCCGGTTGATTCTTTTTTCCTATTCTTGCTAGTCTTATTGTAAGTGACATAGTTGTCTGATTGTAGCAGAAGGATTTTTAATTGTCTATTTTTTTCAGGGCTTTTTCTGCGGCGTCCTGTTCTGCCTTTTGCTTACTTTTCCCACGTCCCTCACCCCAGAGGTCATTGTCTAAAAACACCCCGACTTTAAAGTTTTTTTCATGGTCGGGACCCCATGAATCCTCAATTTTATAGGTCGGGGTTATTCCGTATTTTTCCTGGGCTTTTTCCTGAAATAGGGATTTTGCGTCTTTATACTTTTCCTCTTCTATTACTTTTTCAATTTTATAAAAAAGTTCTTTTTCCAGAAATTTTCTGCAGAAATCAAAGCCTTTTTCAAGATAAAGAGCGCCTAAAACTGCTTCAAATGTATTGGCTAATATATATTCTCTGGTTCTTCCTCCGGTGCTTTCCTCTCCATTGGAGAGGAAAAGCATTTCTCCGTAGCCCAATCTCTTTGCTTCTGCTCCTATTGAAGATGTGCACACAATAGCGGATCTGTAATTGGTCATATCTCCTTCGGGTGAGTTTTCATATTTTTGGAAAAGATATTCGGAGGAGGCAAGCTGTAAAACTGCATCTCCCAGAAATTCTAATCTCTCATTGGATTTATATTTACTGTTCGGATGCTCATTTAAGTAAGATCTGTGGGTGAAGGCGGTTCTAAATAAATCTTCATTTTCCAATTTTGTATCTAAAATTTCCTGTACTTTATTAAAATCAAATGCCATATTTTTCCGCTTCTCTGAGGAAAAAGCGAAAGGCCCATTAGTCTTGAGCGCTTCGATTTTTTCTCAGTTAAAATTTTTTACTGAGTTTTCTCTTCCAGAACATCTATTATATCCTGTATAGTCTCGAAGCTCTTAGAGTGTTCAATGAGATCAATATGAAAATTTTCCTCTAACTCTTCTAGTATCTCCAAAAGCTCCATTTCGCCTATGTTTAAATCGTCTTCGATAAACGACTCGGCATTTACCTCCGACGTTTCTAGTCCCGTTTTTTCATTTATTATTTTTCTGATTTTTCCTAAATAATCGGTCATTTTTGTTTTCCTTCGTTATTAATATTTTTCTACTGATACTCCTTAAAACTGGTTGGTTTTTCAAATACCTCCTTTGGCAAATTATCTTTTTCCGAAGGCAGATATTTTTCCACTACCGTTCCCATTACTCCGTTGACAAATTTGTGAGAAGTATCGTTTCCGAACTCCTTTGCTATTTCTACCGCTTCGTCAATCACCACCTTTATAGGTGTTTTTTTTCCGAATAACGCCTCGAAAATAGCTATTCTTAGTATTACTAAATCAATTTTAGCTATTTTGTCAATGGGCCAATCAGGAGCACACTCTTCAATAATTTTATCTATCTCGTTTATATGACTTCTTACTCCATCTACGATGAATTTTGTCAGTTCGTCGTCATAATCTATACCCTCCTCTTCCAGCATTTCCTTGGATGTGGAAATACACTCTTCAAAATTTGGTTCGGAGAAAAGCCACGAAAAAATGGACGAGAGGGCCAATTTTCGAGAGGTATGCCTAGGATCAGTGTTAGATATCATTTACAATTCAACAGATTCCTCCACATGAGGTCTCTTGTAACCTTTTTTATTCTTCGTAGGAACCACCTGGATTTCCTTTCTTTTGTAGTGAGAGTTTCTCTTTCTTCTCACGCGCCCTTTTGATGATCTTCTTTTTGGTACTGCCATTTTTTAACTTTCTCAAAAATAATTGGTTGGAGCAATTCTAGCAGGTTTTTGCCCGGGGTGAAATATACATAGTAATTAGGAAGGTGTCAAATGAAAAATGAGGGAAAGAATAGAAAAAGAAAAGGCCGGTCATTTTTTAGAATAAATTCTTAAAAAGTGACCGGCGTAGCGGCTATGCGAACTCAAAACTTACGTGTGACATAAAACGCTCTTTTGAGTTCTCTCTGAAACTTTTCCTTCTCTTCCCGTCTTATCTCCTCGTTTGTTTTCCCCCCGTTCCTTTCACGTTCGGAGATAGTTAGTAGTCCTATCCTGTACCTGTATATCCCGGATAGACATTCTTCCAACGTCAGCCCCTCGTCATTCTTCCAATGGCGAATTCTCTCAAATGGGGGTTGGGAATAAAAAGCGTAGTCATTAAGAATGGATGGGTCTTTGATGACAAACGTGCTCTCATCAAGCTCCATGTTAATTACTACAATTCCCTTTCCGTAAACCCCGTTCTTTACCACCTTGAATTCAATATCTACCTTCTCGGTGGTTTTTCCAAAATGTCTATCAGGTTCGCCTTCGGGGCATTTGAATGTGAGTGAAAAGGTTTTTCCAATAACTTTTCCATCTTCCACAATCTTCCTCGGAACTATATTTAGAGAGTTTACTGTGCGTTTTAAACGTTCCTCCCTTAATTTCGCACTTGTAAGATCGAATCTTTTATGATTTAACATCTTTTCTCTACCTTTCTACTTTTGATATTTCCCTTAACGGGATTTTTAGAATGACATCTTATACCACAAAAGTTATTTTTTTTCAACAGGCTATAGGTTACAAGTGTATAAAGAAATTTGTTGTTTTTATTGCATTAATGTGAAAAAACTCTTTCCGAACGCTCTTTCTTCTATTATTTTTAAATCGGTTCCCTTTACTAACTCTTCCATGTCAAGGTTTTCTCCGTGAAAAAACACAACTACTCCATGCTCGTTTAATATTTTTTTCAGATTGGAAATAAGGTATTTTTGCGATGTGTCGGTATAAAATGGGTCAGAAAAAATCAGATCATATTTTTTATTCGTCTTAACAACATATTTAGAGGATTTTTTTCTGAAAACTTCGGATTTTTCCGTAAAACCGCAATTTACAATATTTTCTTCTATGGTTTTTACGCTTACCGGATTTTCGTCCACAAAATCGCACCATCTTGCCCCTCTGCTTAAGGCCTCTAACCCCATGTTTCCGCTTCCTGCAAAAAGATCAAGACAAACTGAACCTACAACTTTATCTCCTATAATTGAAAAAACCGAAGATTTTGCAATTTCCTGAACTGCTCTGAAATTTTCAATATCAGGAGTCTTTAATTTTTTGTTTTTAACTATCCCTGTTGTTATCCTAATTTCCGGCTTTTCGGGCCTTTTATCCTTATTTATTTCGGGCGAATCTAGCCCGTGCTTAATTTTTATTCTATCCGCTTTCATGTTAATTTGAGGTTATATACTCACCTTTTCTTTGTGTCAACTTTTCCAGAAGTTTAGGATATTTCTTAAGAAGTGGAAAATATTTTTGGGCTTGGGTTTTTGCTTCTTCCAGCATTTTCAAATTGTTTAAATTGGCAACTTTTAATTTTTTGAACCCGTGCTGCATGGCGCCGAAAATGTCTCCCTGCCCTCTCATTTTCAAATCTACTTCCGCTAAATCTATACCGCTGTTTAGTTCTTCGAGGTATTTTAATCTTTTGTAGGAGTTGCGTGAATTATTGCTCATAAAGGCAAAACAGTAACCTTCTTTTTGTGCTCTCCCTACTCTTCCTCTTAGTTGGTGCAAACTCGCCAATCCGTATCTTTCCGCACTTTCAATTACAATTATCGTCGCGTCCGGTACGTCTATCCCGACTTCTATCACAGGAGTAGAGACCAAAA
>Ga0255347_1006546_pt1 | contig 12615 bp, 10 predicted proteins | sample wastewater_treat_2_FD_192479 | JGI IMG/M metagenome (GOLD analysis project Ga0255347, IMG submission 192479) | Wastewater microbial communities from Lulu Island WWTP, Vancouver, Canada - plant24 | ecosystem: Engineered > WWTP > Wastewater > Unclassified | place: Canada: Vancouver, British...
GACCTTCAGAGGTGATTCGAAAATATCCACTTGGCTGTATCGGATAGTCGTGAATGAAAGTTATGATTATTTAAAGATATGGAAAAAACTGCCGGTGGTTTCAATTTCAGCAGAATCAGGTATGACAGAAAAAGAACTTTTCGACAGTATTGATTATTCCAAAAACCCGGAAGATAACTTGATTATTGAAGAAATGAGAGAAAAATGCTTAAGAGGTTTTCTAAGATGTATTCCTCAAAAAATGAGAGTATGTTTCCTCTTGAAAAATTGCCTTGAATTAAAAAATAAAGAGATTGCACAAGTACTTGAAATTTCTGAAGCAAATGTAAAAGTTCTATTGCATAGAGGCAGGGAGAAACTTAAGGATATGTTTGAATACAGATGTAATCTCATAGATCCGACAAAACCTTGTAAATGTTATTTATGGATCAAGTTTATGAAAGACAGGGGATTACCCTTGCCGAAAGAAGGAATAAATTATCGGAATAAAGAACTGGAGACGGAACATTTCAGGAACATGAATGTCATGAAGCAAATAGAGTTCTTATATAAAGTTAAACATGAGTATACATACGAGGAATTTATTAATAATCTAAAAAAGTTGTCGATAACACTTTGAATACTGTAACCATAACCCCTTAAGAGAAGTCTAATCAGTAAAAGACTACAAATGGAAGGGGTTTTATTATGAGTGATTTGTTAGAAGCAAAAATTCAATTATTAAATGAAGGTGTCAAGTTTAAATCTACAGTTGAAGGTAAGCCAGAGATTATTACTGACTATTTGCCGCCATACGGTGATGGCTTAAGTATTTTGCCTCTGGAGTTGTTTCTTATCAGCTTTGGCACCTGTGCCGGAGGAGTAATATTGCCCTTGCTCAGAAGGATGGGTAAACATGTACAGGATTTCAAAATACTAATCCAAGGCAAAAGAAGAGAAGAGCATCCCTTATGTTTTGAAAAAATTAAATTTACTATTTCAGTAACTTCAGCCGATGTTACCGATGAAGATATGAAAAAGGCCATGGAACTTGCTGAGGGAAAATTATGCCCCGTATGGGCCATGATAAAGGGTAATGTAAATGTGACATACGAAACATTTATAGAGCGCATTTAGGACATGCTTTAATCCTGGATTTTTTCCAATTGATTCCCTTGAATGAGAATTCGAGGGAACTTGTTTTGTCCAAATCATCGAATAGTTCTTTCTCTGTAATAACTGACAGGTAATAAGAACCAGATTTAAGTATTCTTTAATTTCTGTAAGCTTTATGATAGAATAGGTGAGAAGCTTACTCCTTGTGGAACGACAGCGGATAAGAAAAATTTATATGAGGATTATAATGAATCTATCAATTTTAAAAGACTGTACTCTTTGTCCGAGAGAATGTCATGTTGACAGAACTGCCGGCAAAAAAGGATATTGCAAGGCATCCGGTGAATTAGCGGTGGCAAGGGCTGCCCTCCATATGTGGGAGGAGCCTTGCATATCAGGTGAAGAAGGTTCCGGAACGGTATTTTTCTCCGGCTGCTCCCTGGGCTGTGTGTATTGTCAGAATTACAGTATATCAAGAGGTTTGGCTGGAAAGATAATTTCAATAGAAAGACTTGCAGAAATTTTTCTTGAGCTTCAGGCCAAGGGAGCCAATAATATCAATCTTGTTACACCCGGCCACTATGCCCCACATATTATTGAGGCTTTAAACATTTCACGCAAAAAAGGCCTCATTATTCCCATTGTATATAATAGCAGCGGGTATGAGAAGGCAGAAACCTTGAAGCTGCTTGAAGGATATATTGATATTTACTTGCCTGATTTTAAGTATATGTCGGATGAGCCTGCAGAGAAGTATTCCAACTGCAAGGATTATTCTAGGGTTGCGGCGAAAGCCCTGGAAGAAATGGTAAGGCAAGTAAAAGAAACAAAATTTGATGGCAGGGGCATCATGCAAAAAGGTGTGATAGTAAGGCACCTGGCCTTGCCGGGATATCTTGAGGACTCTAAAAGAATCATAAAATACCTGCATGAGACCTATGGTAACAAGATATACATCAGCATAATGAATCAATATACTCCGATAAAAAAGAACAAGGTATACCCGGAGCTTAACAGGAAGATAAGCAAGATAGAATATGAAGACCTTGTTGATTATGCAATCAAAATCGGAATAGAGAACGGTTTTATTCAAGAGGGAGAAACAGCTTTAGAAAGTTTTATCCCGGACTTTAACGGAGAAGGTGTATAACCTGAGACCTGTAAATGGGCTTGTCCGTTTTGTGGATTGAATGCAAACGATTTTAATGCTATAATGGTTACAGATATATTTATCTCATTGTAGTTAGTACCAAAATTTATTTTACAAATGAAGGAGATAAAGAAATGATTAGGGACAGGGTTAAAGAATATTTTATCGACAAGGATTACAATTGTGCAGAATCACTGTTACGGGCAGCAAACGATGAATATGAGCTTCAAATTCCGGAAGAATCATTTAAGCTGGTTAGTGCTTTCGGAGCAGGAATGGGCTGCGGGAAAGTATGCGGAGCATTATGTTCATGCATGGCTGTAATAGGCAAGATGAGTGTTACAGACCGAGCACATGCAACGGAAGGGTTCACAGACCTGTGTGCAGATTTATACGATAAATTCGTTAGGTCTTTAGGAAACACCATATGTGAAGATTTAAAAAAGCTTTACAGAAATGATGAAGTGAGATGCCTGAAGGCTGTAGAGATGGCAGCAGATGTCCTTGATAACTTCATTGCAGCAAATAACCTGTCAAGATAAACTCACTTAGAGAAGGAGTATAAAAATGAAAGTTTTAATTGTCGGAGGTGTTGCAGGAGGTGCTTCTGCAGCTGCCAGGTTAAGAAGATTGGATGAGAAAGCAGAGATAATTGTTTTTGAAAGAGGAGAATACATTTCATTTGCTAATTGTGGGTTGCCATATCGTATTGGCAATGTCATTACCGAAGATTCCGAACTGGTTCTTCAGACCCCGGAATCATTTAAGGCACGTTTTAATGTAGATATCAGGACACTTTCTGAAGTAATTAAGATTCTTCCTGAAGAAAAGGCCGTAACGGTTAAAAATTTGCAAAACGGTGAAATATACAAGGAAAGCTATGATAAATTAATCCTTTCACCGGGAGCTATGCCCATTAAACCGCCACTTCCGGGACTTGATTCGAATAAGGTTTTTACCCTGCGTACGATTCCGGATACACTCCGTTTAAAGAGCTACATTGATAGTAAAAAAGCAAAAAAAGCCGTTGTTGTAGGTGGTGGCTTTATTGGACTGGAGATAGCTGAAAACCTGATAAATGACAGTTTATCGGTAACCCTTGTAGAAAAGATGCCTCATGTCTTGCCGACAATAGATGAAGATGTTGCCTGGGATGTACATGATTATTTGATAAAATGCGGAATAGACCTTCGTTGCAATACCGAGCTTGTGAAGGTTGTAGATAAGGATGAAGGTATCGATGTAGTTACATCAAATGACACTATACATGCGGACCTTGTTGTCCTGGCAATCGGAATTCGTCCTGAAAGCAAACTTGCTATAGAGGCAGGCATTGCATGTAATGAACGCGGTTACATTATTGTTGACAGTGCTATGCGTACCTCTGTGGACGATATTTACGCTATTGGTGATGTTGTTGCCGTAAAAGAATTTGTAACAGGAACAAGCGCTAGTATTGCCCTGGCAGGCCCGGCAAACAAGCAAGGCAGAATCGTTGCTGATCAGATCTGTGGAATAGATTCCAGGTACCAGGGGAGCCAGGGTTCAAATGTAATCAAGCTGTTTGAAAAAACTCTTGCAAGCACGGGCATAACGGAGAGGTTTGCAAAGTCCCAAGGAATTGACTGTGAAAAAGTTCACCTTTATCTGAGCAACCATGCATCGTATTATCCCGGTGCGGAATTTATGGCAATCAAAATAATATTTGAAAAAGGGACAGGCAGAATCCTTGGCGGACAATTCTTCGGTGGTACGGGAACAGAAAAACGATGCGATGTACTGGCGGTTGCAATACGTGCAGGAATGAAGGCGACTGACCTTGTCAACCTTGATTTGTGTTATGCCCCACCTTATTCCAGCGCAAAAGACCCGGTTGTGATGGCTGGCATGGCAATAGAAAACATCCTGACCAATAAAGTAAAGGTTACCCACTGGAATGAATTAAACAAGCTGGATAAGAACAAGGTAACTTTCTTAGACGTAAGGACTAAAGGAGAATATGCTGATGGTCATGTCGAAGGCTTTATAAACATACCCCTCCATGAACTGAGGGACCGTTTAAATGAACTTGATAAGGAAAAGCCGGTCTATGTAAACTGTTTAAGCGGTATGAGAAGTTATGTAGCCTGTATGATTCTGAAAGGACATGGTTTTGACTGTACTAACATATCCGGCGGCTACCGTTTGTATAAAGTTATGACTAAGTTTTACAAGACCCAAGAAAACAATAGATAAGTTTGAGTCGACAAAAAATTACCAAAATTTGGTTAACATAAATTATTTTATGTTAACCTTTTTATTTTAATATTGAAATTTGGCCTTTGTTTTACCTTCAATTTGGTTAACATAAATTTATTTATGTAAACGTACTCAATATACAAATTATTGTATTGCAAGGAGAGTCATATAATGATATAATTTCTAAGATGGTATTAATTACCATAACTTTATTATAGTGGAGGAGCCCTATGAATAATAACAAAAAATATAGGACATATGAAAGATTCTTGTGTCTTTTCCTCACGATTTTAATCTCCACGTCCTTTATATGTTCTCCGGTTGTTTATGCAGTTTCACTTAACAATTCAACGATCAAAACAGTTACTAGTTCTCTTCCCGTATTGGACGGCACCCAGTCTGATTGGGCAGAGCCCGAAATTTATGAAGCATATGAGCTTGGCCTTACATATCCGGATATTTTGAATCAATTCAAGAAGGACATAACCAGGTATGAATTTTGTATGATGGTAGTAAAACTTTATGAAAAGTTATCGGGAAAGCAAGCTGTTGTCGGAACCGATCCTTTTGTAGACACGGATAGTCCTGAAATTCTTAAGGCATACAATCTAAAGATTGTATATGGAACCTCTGCAACAACCTTTGAACCCAATGCCAATATTGAACGGCAGCAAATTGCATGCTTTATCCAGCGGGCCCTTGATGCCGCAGGTAAAAAAGATACACCATTATCCATAACTGATTCCTTTCCTTTTAAGGACGCAGGCACCATAGCTGACTGGGCTATTGACTCCATGAAATTTTGCTATAAACATAAAATCCTTCAAGGCTATGACAATTTAATATCTCCCCTTGGAAAAACAACCAGGGAACAAGCCATCGCAATTATTAAGCGTACCTATGACAAGTTCAAAGTTACACAGATTACGGATTTCGACTTATTAAATCCTCCTCTTGATATGTCCCTGACTTCAGATGTTATTCCGGTTGGTATGTCAAACCTTACTGTCACGAGTGAAGAAGCAAAATATAAAGGAAGAAACTTCGAAGAAGGGGATATGTTTTTCCCCAAGTATGATACCAGACTGAAATTATATGTGTCTACAACTTCTGAGAAACCTAATTCCAAACCAAGTCTAAATATTATCAGTGACAAGGATAGCAGTCTTGATTTTGCTTCACTCTTGCTTCCTGCATTAAAACCGACAAACGAAAAATATACTTTTACTAAATCTAATGTAACGATTCCTCGTTTAACTTCAAGTGAATTGGGATTATACGTATCCTATGATCCGGACAAAGCCATTTATACCGATGCTTCACACTCTGCTTTTATTGATAAGGATGGAAGCAATGTCCGATGGTTTTATTTTGATATGAATAATGCACCGGGAGTTTCCAAGGTGGTATGGCAGGTTTCAACTGCCCCCTTTGGCGGATATACATATAATTGGAAAAATCCTACCGGACTTGTTGCATCGGGACAAGTATCCGCTTCAGCAAAGGAGTTTTCAATTAATTTTGCTGATTTTGCCGATAAGGATACGGTAGCTTCTCCTATTGTTCAACACAAAAAAACTTATTATGTCCGGGCTGTGCCTGTAAATGCTTCAGGTCAGCCTATTGGCGATCCCGGTGAAGGCATTGCCGTTTTATATGGGAAGAAATCAGCAGCAGCTCCCACACAAGGCAACATCACACCGAGCTTTGAGCTATGGACTCCCAAGGAAACCCACCAGGGAAGGTGGAATCCGGAATTTTATGATCCACCCGTAAGACTTGATGAAGTCGGATATGATTCAGAAAAAAATTTGCCCCGCTTTTTCCACTTCCATGGTATTGACCCGGATGTCCATACTTTGATAATCCAGGTATCTGCATCTCCCTTCCCTGTTAATGGAGGAGCATGGCCGGAAACCCCATCCTTGGTTTATGAGAAGGAATTTAAACTTCCTACCAATACTTTTACATTCGACCATGGTTTTTCAAATGAAGAATACCCTGCTACGGTTCCCGTAAACTTTTGGGATTTTGCTCCATCACCTGGTGAGCTAAAAGCGGGAGACTGCAAGAAATATTATGTGCGGGGCATAACCTTGAAAAACACAAACAATCCCGGTGAAGTTGAAACTGCATATTCTCAGCCAATGCTAGTAAATTATTTCAAAAGGGAACCAATTACCGTAATTATTCCCAAAGTTGAATATATCAAGGCTGCCTTGCCGGAAGTAAAAATAAAGAGTTATACACCCGCTCAATGGGAGGAATATGATTACATGCACCATTATGTTGTCTACCGCCAACCCGAGTGGTATGAAATTAAAAACACTTGGAAAAACAGCGTAACAGGCGCAACACTTGCCCCTTATTTGCTGTATGAACAATCCGGTACCACATTAGAGGAATATACCAATGAAATTATACCTTCAGTGCTCCCGGTGGGTGCAGAGGTTTACTTCCCTCCTCCTAAACATGAAGACAAAGCCTGGTATGAAGAGATGTTCGACATGGTTAAAGCATTCTTCGAAAATTTGTGGGATGCTATCACTACAGTTTATCAGATGGCTCAGGAAGCATATAACGGACTGAAGGCAGCCATTATAGAAAACTTAGCATATCTGTGTCCTTTCCCGGAACTGCGGAAAGAGTTTAAAGCAGCCCTGGAACTCTGTGCCAATGCAGGGCTCATGGCATTGGGTCTGCCGCCGACTATACCAAACATGGATAAATTAATAAATGAAGGTGTAGATTATATGGCAGAGGTAGTTCTCACCGAAGCCGGCATACCTCCAAATGAAATAACAAAAGGTATGGTAAAAGAATTGGCTGAAGAAATCGGGAAAAAGGTTGCCGAGTCGGGGGACCATAATGATACAAACCCCATAGATTCTCCATTTTTAAAACTCAATCCTAAGAAAATGTATCGTCCTGCCTATATAGAGCTGGAGATTAAGAATCCTTCCACAAAAGTAGCATCAGTTCCGGGCAGTGTAGATTTGTATGTTACCTTTGAGATGAACGGTAATTCAAGTTTTAGATTAACGTATGACACTCACTATGGAGAGGGTCAAACGGATGCCAATTATTATGAATTTATGAATTATTTGAAACACTTCGTATATGGTCTAAGCGGAGGCATAGATATATTTAATACAGGACAAACCATTGTCTATGATGTGTTTGAGCCTGTATTGGGCTGGAAAATCCCGTCACTGTGTCCCGGTGAAGCGAGAACCGTGCGCATATATCTTGCTCCGAAGGAATTCGGCAGACAATCCCGTTACCCTCATGGGGCATATATGATAGAAAATGACTTTTATAATATGTATTTCAACAATCCAGGTTTAAACCATTTCACCCTGCATGAGTATTATCCGTCACCTGTTGAATATATGCAGGAATACATGAAAGGATATGTTGACACGTCACGGGCCGATATTTATCTTTACGAGGGTGAGTCAATCAGCTTGCTGGGACCTGTTACACCACGTTCATATTATACTTACAATAAAATCGACAAACCTGTTAATTCATACTGGTCAAAATAGAAAGGTCAAAAAGACCCTTCTGCCTGCATAATGCGGCTTTCTGCCTTGGAAGGCGCTATCCAGGGGATACAAATTTGCACACTTTGAACAATATGTACAAGAGCGTTTCGGCATGAGCATTGAAGAGTTATATGCTCTGCAAAGCAATAACAGGAACAAAATCCGGCTAAATGCCTTCTCTATATTTTTAATACTTTCGACTATCGACCATTTATGCTAACGGGCTGCAAATCATAATTAAGGAGATACATATGAGAATAGAAAAAGTCACCATAGATGATGCAAAAGAACTTCTATCTATATACGAACCCTATGTAAAAAATACTGCTATTACATTTGAATATGATGTGCCTTCATTAGAAGAATTTAAAGGCAGAATCAAGGACATATCATCAAAATACCCTTATATAAAGGTGGTAGAAGATGGTGAAATATTAGGATATGCATACGCCCATGCCTTTAGGGAACGTAAAGCATATGACTGGTCTGTGGAAACAACAGTATATGTAAAACAGGGCAGGCACAGGATGGGCATTGGAAGATTACTATACAGCGAATTGGAAAAGTCCCTAAAAAACATGGGGATCCTTAATATGAATGCCTGCATAGCTGTTCCCGTGAAAGAAAATGAACACCTTACATATGACAGCTATAACTTTCATAAAAGTATGGGCTTTTCTTTGGTCGGAAGATTTCATAAGGCCGGATACAAGTTTAATACCTGGTACGATATTGTTTGGATGGAAAAGATGCTTGGAGAGCGCAATGACTTTCAAAAGGAAGTACAGTTTGGTAAATGGGATATTGAAACCAAATAACGAGAGGAGTGTATAATAAAATGTCAAGACCGGCAACATTGTTCACCTGTACGAGTAGCACCGCTTTTATTAAATTGGGTTAATTCAAACATGAAGGGCAATCACAAACCTTTTCTGCCAGAGCCCTATGATTGGAAAACTTACGGCGATATGAAAGTGAAGTTTTGGGAGAAACATCAAACCACCCCGGCAGTTACTGTGTCAGCGCAACATCCAGCCATTATGACTGGGCCATTAAAAAGATAAAAAGGCAGATAAAAAAGCTACGTTTTCCTAAATGACAGGAAAGAAAAGAGACCGCAAATGCGGTCTCAGACTAATGTTAAAATATACACCTTATGTGTTATTGCTATGAATACCTCATATTGTCATCCTGAGGGCTTTAGCCCGAAGGATCTCATGAGATCTTTCGCTTTCTCTCAGGATGACATGGAGAGATTTGTCCACTATTTGTTAATTTCTACTTTTCCACCCGTATACGACCCGTCATCATAATTCTGGCCTAATATGATGCCGCTTGCATCCAATCCCCGTTCATTCAGTCTTTTTATAATAGCCTTCTTGTTATTGTCCCTTTCAAAAGGATTGGTTGTTTCAATTACACCCTGTACTACCTCATACCATTTATTAAAAGGAATTCCGATTCCCATTTCATTTGGCTTCCAGTTTGCAACCAAACGGGTTCCGGGGCACAATAATGATATGTTGATATCCTGAGTATTGTAAACGTAGGTTGTTAAATCCTGGCATACTGCCTGGAGTCCTACTGTTCTTAAGTTATTTGTGTAGCCGTTAAAATATCCGTGGCCCTGTATCATTCTCATGACATTGTAGGTATTGCTTACAACTATTACAACATCCGGAGCCTCTGTGAAGTTTTCAAGGGGCATTGCTACCATACCTGCCGGTTCTTCTTTTAAAAAAAGCATATTGTCGCTGATGTTTTTTGATGTTTCCACATCTTTATAAATATGTTTGTTGAATCGAGCCTTTCCCGATGCCATTGGTTCCGGTATATCCTTCATTTTTATTGCCATAGCTCCATTAGGACAAGCCTGGTTTTCTTTTGTTAATTTCATTACTTTCCCTTTGCTTGCAAGCTGAATGGAATTGCAGTATGTAACCTTCCGGTCCAGTTGTGGAACATCGAAATTGTCAAATTCAGCCTTGTCAAAGAAAAATTTAACTCCTACCGGTTTACGGTCCAAATCCAAATATGATTCAATAAGTTCAACACTTTTCTTAATATCCATATTTCTCTCCTTTTATTGATTATCTTTTTTATTTGTGTCATCCTGAGAATACATTATGCCATTCTGAGGGTACCTCATGTCATCCTGAGCGTGCCTTATGTCATCCTGAGCGTGCCTTATGTCATCCTGAGCGCGCCTTATGTCATCCTGAGCGCAAGCGAAGGATCTCATCATGCTTCTGCTTCATAATGAAAATGTTATGTTATCAGTCTATTTAATTGCTTTTGTTTTTCCAGATGCAAACAAGAATCCCAAATACCTTATAAGTACATATAAACATGCTACAGCAGCAATTATTTCTTCAACAGTTACTAATGCGGGAAGAAATGATATAGGATTTCCGGATTTGGTTAAGAATCCGTTTGTAAGCTTAAGCGCTATACCGCTTATAACCAGTGGGAATGTAAATCCCGAGTAACTTGGGTAAAAGGGCAGTTTTAGCATTCTTGGCATATAAAGTATTACTCCCCAATATAAAACCTGGGCAGCAATCAGCAAGATATATACAAGAACTGTGCTTTTGGTTTCAAATGAGTTCAAATATCCTGCTAAACATAAGCTTGTCGGTGCTGCTAAAATTGTAATTGTAGGAATTGCAGGCTCAGGTATTCCTTTTACTACAAAAATCCTCTTAAGAATAACAGGAAGCAATACTGCCAAAGAAACCAAAGCAAACCAGAATATAATCCTTCCTAATGCTTGCATTCCAACTGCACCGGATGAAACGCTGGCTACGGCAATCCCTACATAAGGTATAAACCAGCTTGGGAAGACTTTTTTGATATTGTAGTTGTTATTTAACACAAATTTTTGTGTGAACCAGATTATTAATCCTATATGCAAAATAAGTCCTGCAAACCAAAATAAAGAAGCTAATCCTCCGTTAAATGGTTTAAGATATGTTGCCAACAGCATAATTGTCATTGAAAATGTCGGAAACACACTTGCTACCACCGGATTCTCCAAAGCTTCTTTAACTCCTTTTTGAAACATTATTAATTTTAGTATGACTAATACAAGAATAATAGCTGATACGAGACCAAACAAACTTCTCAGGCCTTCGCTGTGGGACTGAATCAGATTGCCTAATGCGGCCAATCCAAGCATAAGCCCCGTAATTGGTAATGGTAGTTTTTTTATTAGTTCTTTCATATAATGCCCCCTTCTTATTTATCGTAGAAATTTTATCATATGCCAATGAAAAAGTTAAATAGATATAACTTATCCTAAGGAGATTAAATATTAAATAATCTTATAAAGATTTAATTATTTTTATAATCCAATAGCAAACTCAATGTAGTTTTAATTATATTTTTGAACAACCAAAATACATAAAGAAACTTATTAATACGCTGTTAACAGCTACTTGAGTTAACTGGAAATAAAAGGTATAATATATAAAACTGTAGTATTCATAATTTTTAAGGGGGAAAGGACAATGAATTTAATAGAAAAGGATGCTAAATTTTTAAGAGATAATTTGGATGTTTTATTCATAGCATTAAATCCACCATTGCAATCCAATAATAATGGTCATTATTTTTCAGGTCGACGATCTTCTTTTTTTAAGCAATTATATCTAAGTGGATTGATTGTAGAAAATATAGATAAATCTATAGCGGATGATTTAATTTTTGGTGAGAATAAATATAATTATAAAAACAAAGAATTTGGTGTGATAGATTTAAAACCATTAGTAACAGAAACAAATTCAAATAAAGTAAAAGTAAAGAAAGAAGATACTGAACTATTAATTAGTAGAATAAAAAGATATAAACCAAAAAATGTTTGTATAATTCATAGCGACGTTATGAAACATTTTAGAAAAGCAACTGGAATAAAATTAATCTATGGGTATAATGGAAAGGTTTTAGAAGACTTAGATACAGAATTTTATTGTAATTATTTTCCTAATGGTAACAATATTAAAACTGAACAAAAAGTAAAAATATATGTGGAACTAAAGAATTCTTTATGATGTATGAGCTTTATATCTTGTTATAAGTCTTCTACGATATACCAAACATGATAGATTCGGATAACGATAAAAATGGAGAGATACAATGGAAAAAATAATCACACCAACTGGAATAAAAGCTATTATTATAAGTAATAAAAAATCTGGCGAGCTACCAGATTTTCTAAGCGAAAAAGAAGTAGACAAAGTCAGAAAATTCCATTCTTCAATAAAAGGATATAAAGCTACTCCACTAATCAGCTTGGAAAATTTGGCTAAGGGACTGGGAGTTTCTAAAATTTTTGTAAAGGACGAATCATACAGATTTGGATTAAATGCATTCAAGGGTGTAGGTGCGACTTATGCGATAGCAAGAGTTATATGTGAAAAATTAGGTGTTCATATAGATGATGTTAGCTTTGATTATTTTAAATCACCTGAGGTTTCAGAAAAAATCAAAGATATGGTATTTGTTACGGCAACCGATGGAAATCACGGAAGGGCAGTTGCCTGGGCTGCCACTCAGTTAGGGTGTAAATCTATTGTATATATGCCA
>Ga0255347_1006547_pt1 | contig 12614 bp, 11 predicted proteins | sample wastewater_treat_2_FD_192479 | JGI IMG/M metagenome (GOLD analysis project Ga0255347, IMG submission 192479) | Wastewater microbial communities from Lulu Island WWTP, Vancouver, Canada - plant24 | ecosystem: Engineered > WWTP > Wastewater > Unclassified | place: Canada: Vancouver, British...
AAAGGGCTCTGAGCCACGGGAATATGCTCTGACCCCGGAACATGCTCTGAGCCACGGGAATATGCTCTGACCCCGGAACATGCTCTGACCCCGGAATGCGCCAAAAACTGCTGATATTATTTTTTTTAGCGAAAAAATAATTTACATCTTTTTCCTGAATTATTAACCTGAAAAAATAAGAAAGTAACCATTGTGGTCATTACCTGTCATATCAATAAAAAATAGAGAGGTTATTAATGCTTAAAGTTGAAGAAAACAGGGTTGTTACCTTCGATTATACCCTTACAGATGATTCCGGAGCTGTGCTTGACACATCAGAAAACAGCGAGCCGCTTTCATATATTCATGGAAGCGGCGAGATTATACCCGGTCTCGAAGCTGAACTTCTTGGCAAAACCGTAGGGGCAAAATTTAAAGCTACTATCAAGCCTGAAGACGCTTATGGTCTGAGGCTTGATGACTGCATCAGGAAAATTCCAAAAGAACAGTTGTCTCATCTTTCAGGCATTGAACTGGGAATGCAGCTTCAGGCATACGATGAGCAGGGGATGCAGATTCTTACTGTAGTTGAAATAGGCGACAGCGAAATCACACTCGACGCCAATCATCCTCTTGCAGGCCAGACTCTACATTTTGACGTGGAAATTGTCGAAATACGCGATGCAACTGACGAGGAGCTTGCATTCGGGCTTCACGGCTGCGGTTCCGGCTGTGGTACAACCTGCGGTGACGACTGCGGATGCGGCGGCGGTTGCTCCTGCTGATTTCCGGTTGATATATAAAATAAAAACGGCATAAAGTGCCGTTTTTTTATGCTTCCGGGTTTTCTTAATTCAGCAGCGCGGCCGCTTAAAATATGCTTTTACCTGAGAAATAATCAAGTCCAGCATACTACGGTTGATCCCCGGAATAAAATCAAAGTTTTTAATTTATAGTAGTTTCAATCTGCCATTAACTGACAATCTTTGCAAAATGAGAATAAATTTTATTTGTCACTGAACTGCTCCCGGATTCGGCAATAATTCTAAAAACTGGTTCAGTGTTCGATGACCTTAGATGAACCCAGCCGTTTTTAAAGGGCCCATCTTTTTTAAAATCTATTCTTAGTCCATCAGATGAAGATATCTTTTCATCTGAATATTCAGTTTGAATTTTTTTAAGGAGCTCTGCTGATACGGACGGATTTTTCAGGACAACCTTTCCTTTTTTCATAAAATAGAGCGGCATATCATCTTTTAATTGCGAGATCTTTTTATTGCGCAAAGCCATCATCTCAAGAATATAGGCAATGCCTGCGAGGCTATCCCTTCCGTAATGGATTTCGGGTGAAATAACTCCTCCGTTCCCTTCGCCTCCTATTCTGGCCCCTCTTTTAAGCATTTCATCCACAACATTGATCTCACCGACCCTTGCCCTGTAAAAAGGAACACCATGACGCGACGCAACATCTTCGACAGCCCTGGTTGTTGAAAGGTTGACCACAACCGGCCCTTTCTCCTTTGACAGCAGGTGATCGGATACAAGCGTAATCGTATATTCCTCACCAAGAGGATTGCCTTTTTCATCCACGATCGCGAGTCTGTCCGCATCGGGGTCTTGCGCGAAACCTATGTCGGCCCCATGTTTTTTTACTGCAGAGCTCAACTGTTTAAGATTTTCAGGAAGCGGTTCGGCCCCGCGGGGGAATAAACCATCGGGCGTGCAGTTGATTTCTGTAACCCTGCAGTTAAGCAACTCCAGCATCGCGGGTGTTATAAACGAACCGGCTCCGTTCACTGAATCGATTAATACATGAAATTTCTTTTTCTTTATTATATTTACATTAACTGCGGACAGAACAAGGTCAATATGAACAGTAGAGGCGTTCAGCATTTTATCTAACTTGCCGATGCCGTTCCAATTGCGGTAGGACACAGGTTTTTCCATGAGCTTGAAATATTTTGCAATGTCCGATGAATTAAGGAATCTGCCGGACGCATTTATCAGCTTGAGCGCATTCCATTCCACCGGATTATGTGATGCGGAGATAACAATTCCGCCCGCGGCGCCAAGTTCCTCAACCATAACCTGCACCGTAGGCGTGGGAACAATGCCGAGGTCAATCACATCACAGCCGTTCAGAAGAAGTATTGATATCAGATTCATTGACAGGGCCTCCCCCGTAGGCCTTGAGTCCCTGCCCACAACAACAGTACCACGCTTGCAGTACATCGCGAAAGCCTTTCCGGCCTGCGCAAGAAGTTCAGGAGTGAAGCTTTCACCGACGATGCCACGTACGCCTGAAACACTCTTCATAAGCACGCCTGACATTGCGCTACCTCCTGCTTCTTCTGGTTTTCCTTCTCCTGACGCCGCCTTCAACGGGCTTTTCAGGCTCTCTTGCCTTCCTGGCAATCGCGGCCTGGGCAGGTATTCCCCCGGCCCCGAATTGACCCACCTCTGCATGAAACTCGTCCCCGACAGGAATCTGATTCTGCGGCACGGGGACCTCTTCTTCAACCTTTCTTACTTCCACCTTCAGTAAGAATTCAATTATATCCTCTTTAAGGTTGCCAAGCATATCAGCGAAAAGCCTGGCGCCTTCAATTTTATATTCCACCAGAGGATTTTTTTCACCATAACCCAATGCCCAGATCCCGTCCCTCAGATGATCCATTGCCAGAAGGTGCTCTCTCCACTTGTTGTCAATAACCTGCAGAGAAATAAGCCGTTCAATTATTCTCATGTCAGAATGGCCGTTTTTTTCCTCTTTCTCGTCATACAGCCTGTTAATTCTTTCAATCAGAATATCCAGAAAATCATTATAGTTGAGTTCAACGGGATTAATTTCTGAATAATCAAGATCAATTGTGAATTTCATTTTAAACCATGACTGCAGTCCTGAAAGATCCCACTGCTCAGGATGCTTCATGCCCATTGTAAAGTTTTCAATTTTCTGTTCAACCGCTTCTGATATGTAATTCCTTATCTTATCCGAAATATCCACACCGTCGAGAATGTCATTCCGTTCTTTGTATATAAATGTCCGCTGTGAATTCATTACGTCGTCATATTCAAGCAGGTGTTTCCTTATTTCAAAGTTCCGGCCCTCAACCCGTTTCTGTGCGCTTGCAATGGCTTTAGTAACCATGCCGCTTTCAATCTCCTGCCCCTCCTCCATGCCAAGCCTGTCCATGACCTTTCGTATACGCTCGGACCCGAACAGCCGCATAAGATCATCTTCAAGTGAAAGATAGAAGCGCGAAGAGCCTGAATCACCCTGGCGGCCTGAACGTCCCCGCAACTGGTTGTCGATCCTGCGAGCTTCATGTCTTTCAGTTCCGAGGATGTGAAGTCCGCCGGCATTGACCGCTTTTTCATGGTGAACAAGCCAGTCTCTCCCACCCCTGACAATTGCTGTTGCCCTGTTTTTATCCTGCCCCTGCATCGATTCTATCAGGGATTCAGCGTGATCAAAATCAGATTGCATTACATGAAGCCTGAATTCATCCCACGCGGCGGTATCATGCACCGCTTTATGATTATCAAGTTCATCAAGATAGGATTTCTTCCCTCCAAGTACTATATCCGTTCCACGGCCTGCCATGTTTGTGGCAATGGTAACAGCGCCAGGTCTCCCGGCCTCTGCTATAATCTGCGCTTCTTTTTCATGGTATTTGGCATTAAGTACATTGTGTATAACGCCCCGCGACCTCAGCACAAGGGATAGTTTTTCAGATTTTTCGATCGATATGGTTCCAACGAGTATGGGGCGCCCCCTGTTACTGTATTCAATTATTTCATCAACGATAGCGTTGAATTTTTCACGCTCAGTTTTGTAAACCTTGTCGGGGTAATCTTTCCGGATCATCTCGACATTTGTAGGTATTACTGCAACGTCCAGCCCGTAAATTTTTTTAAACTCAACAGATTCAGTTTCAGCAGTACCGGTCATTCCCGAAAGTTTATTGTACATACGAAAATAATTCTGAAAAGTTATTGAGGCAAGCGTCTGACTTTCGCGCGCAACAGTAACATTTTCCTTCGCTTCCAGCGCCTGGTGAAGCCCGTCAGAAAAACGACGCCCGGGCATAAGCCTTCCCGTGAATTCATCGACTATTATTACCTGTCCATCCTTGACTATATAATCTATATCCTTCTGAAATACTGTATGGGCTTTAAGAGCCTGGTGTATGTGATGAATTATATCAATATGGTTGTTATCGTAAAGATTATCGATTTTCAAAATTCTTTCGACGCGGGCTACACCCTCTTCTGTGAGTGTGGCGTTTCTTTCTTTTTCATTTATTTCATAGTCAACTTCACCTCTTAACTGGGGAATGATCTTATTAATCTGCATATACTTCTTTGTTGATTCCTCGGCAGATCCTGATATTATGAGAGGAGTCCTGGCCTCGTCTATCAAAATCGAGTCAACTTCATCAACTATACAGAAATTCAGCCTGCGTTGAACTTTAAGGGTTTTATGCTCCACCATGTTATCACGAAGATAATCAAATCCGAATTCATTATTCGTTCCATAAGTTATATCACAGGAATATGCTTTCTGTCTGTCAATGGGCCCAAAGTGATGTTGAATAGTTCCAACTGTAAGCCCCAGGCCCCTGTATATCGGTGACATCCATTCAGCATCGCGTTTTGCCAGGTAGTCGTTGACAGTGACCACGTGAACTCCTTTGCCGGTAAGGGCATTCAGGTAAACCGGGAGAGTCGCGACAAGAGTCTTTCCTTCACCGGTTTTCATTTCCGCAATCTGCCCCCTGTGCAGAACAACTCCCCCCATCATCTGTACGTCAAAATGTCTCATTCCCAGAGTCCTTATGGAAACTTCACGGACTACGGCAAAAGCCTCGGGCAGTATACTTTCAAGTGATTCACCTTTCTCAATCCTGTTTTTAAATTCCCATGTTCTGGCAAGCAGCTCATCCTGCGTCAGTCTGGAAATTTCTGGTTCAAGGGAATTGATCCGGTCAGCAAAGGGCTGAAGTTTTTTTCTGTCGCGTTCGGGTTTAGTCCCGAATATGGTGTTGAGTATTTTTTCAAGCATAAATTTTTATACCACCTGTATAGGATTTATTTTAAAAATATCAGAGAAGACTCAAAAAAAGGTGAATCACACGTTTAATCTGCATCCATAACAGAAGAGATTAACCATAAAAAGATTATGTAACATATAAATATGAACAATTATTTATCAACAAATTTATTGACCCGTATGTGGCCGCGGCACCGGGCTGCGTCTGTGATATAATTCTGCAATTTTTCCCTTGAGAAGTTCTATGTTTGAACCTGTTTTTGCCGAACCGGCGACGGCATCGGGATATTTATTGCAGATCATATTGATTGTTTTTTCGTCAACAAGGTCCGTTTTGTTAAAAAAGAGAATTACCGGTTTATCGCGTACTTCAAGGAGGGCAAGTTCAGCCTCTACGGTCCTGATATTATTTTCAATGTCCGGCGCAGAGGAATCAACAACGTGAATTATATAAGCTGAATTTTCTATGTCTTCAAGGGTTGACCTGAACGACTCGACAAGATAAGCCGGCAGGTTCTGAATAAAACCCACAGTATCGGTTAAAAGCGTCTTCACGCCCGGTTCTATGTAAACTGATCGCGTGTATGAATCGAGTGTTGCAAAAAGTCTGTCTTCAACAAAAAGATCATCCCTGGCTAGCAGATTTATCAGTGTTGACTTCCCGGAGTTTGTGTAACCTACTACGGCGCCCAGAAGTTCACTTGATCTTAATCTTCGCGTACGTTTGCGATGCTCCCTGTGACGCTTGAGCTTTCTGCTCAGTGTATCAATCCTTCGGAGTATATGCCTGCGGTCTGTCTCAAGCATTGTCTCTCCGGGGCCTCTTGTTCCTATACCGCCTCCGGTCCTGGAAAGCGCTTCGCCAAGACCTTTCAGCCTTGGCAGAATATACTTCAGCTGCGCCAGTTCAACCTGTATCTTTGCCTCTGCGCTTCGCGCCCTCTGGGCAAAGATATCAAGGATTATTTCGTTTCGGCCCACAACGCGGCACTTAAGTTCTTCTTCGAGATTTCTTATCTGGGCCGGCCTGATATTGTTAAGGTCAAAAACAATAAGTTTCAGATTATGCTCAGCGATCATAGCTTTAAGTTTTTGAACATAACCTTTGCCAATAATAAAAGCAGGATCAATTGCATCACGCCTGACGGTAATGGAATCCATTACTATTCCTCCGGCAGTTTTTACCAGAAGTTTCAACTCTTCAAGCGAATATGATATCCTTAGATTATCCGCTCCCCGCAGATATGGCGCGATAAGAAGGGCGCGTTCATCTGCAGATGACGAAATTCTATTTACCGAGGCATCCATTGAAGTCCATTTTCATACCCGGTTTTATGCCGTTTTTTTTAAACCAGCCGGCATTTACCTCAAGGGCATATTTCGCGGGTTTCTTGGAGGTGTATACTTTTGAATAATCGAGGGGTTCCATGCGGTATATCTCGTTTATAAGACCACGCGCTGAAATATACGCGATGTCCAGAGGTATAAATGTATTTTTCATCCAGAAAGCAAGGTTTCTTTCGTTTTCAAAAACAAAGAGCATACCCCTGTCATCGGGCATGGAATATCTGAACATCAGCCCCTTTTCCCTTTCTGAGGGTGAATCGGCAATTTCAACTTTAAGAGAAACTTTGCTTTTATTTTTAATTATGAATATGCTGAATAATTCTCCCTGTGAATAAAGAGGATTTATTAATATAATAAGAAGTGCATATATCAGAATAGCAGATTTAAAATTCATTATGATATTCCATCCTGATAACCCTGTTCGGCCTCTCATCGCATTCCATGATTACTGCAATTTCAAATCCTATCATGTCAAGGTAATTATACTTAAGTCCCACATTATACAACCAGTCGCGTCTGTCTCTAAAGTCCCAGAAAACACGTTCCATCTCAAACTGAAAACGGAAAAATTCACCAAGCGGAATGTCGATCGAAGCGAAATATGAAGTATTATCAGGCTTGTATTCAGGCTGAGTCGGCGTCCTTACGCCGATGCTTAAATATTGTTCAGAATCGAAAAGATATATCGAACCGGTAAATACAAAATAAGGGCCGTATATAACCCTGTTCAGATCGTCCTCCACGGTTGCAGTCGTATCCTCTTCGCGACCTGCACTTCCCGTATAGAAAGAATCATATCCCGCTGCCATGGCAATGGGGAAAACCTCCCACCCGTCTGTAAACTTAAGCCGTGCAATTACACCCGGCACATTGTAATGGGGTGTGTCTTTTCCGATAGCGTTCTGAACATCAAAAGAGACTCCGAGAAACAGTATATCGTGAAGTCCCAGGAATGTTTTGAATTCCATACCGCCATTATCATACTGAAGAAGTGAAAGTTTATATGTTCCTCTTGAAATTGTGAACGCAGTCGGCGTATCAATAACTACCGTCTGTTTTCCCTGCGCAGAAAGGCCATGCTGAAGCAAAAATATCATCAGCGCGGATGCCATAATAATCTTAACGTATTTCATAGGATGCCTGTAATTTTTTAATGGTTGATTTAACGGCTTAAAACACAAAACACTCTTAATGGCTTTATCGGTTAAAGTTTAAAAATATTTCAGATGAATTTAGCCGTAAATCGCGGATCAACAGCAGCCGTTCTGAATTTCAAAAAGTCTAACAATACCGGAACATGCAAGGTCAACCATCTGATTCATGCTTTTTATGGAAAACGGCGCCTGTTCGCCCGTACCCTGAATTTCTATAAGATTAAAAGACCCATCCATTACAATATTCATGTCCACGCTTGCCCTTGAATCCTCGGAATAATTAAGATCAAGAAGCAATTCATTATTAACGATACCTACGGAGATCGCAGCAATGTTTGTTGTAAGCGGATTCGCGCTGATCATTTTAGACTGAAGCATTTTGTTGAACGCAAGTTTCATTGCGATGTAACCGCCTGTTATGGATGCTGTCCTGGTGCCGCCGTCAGCCTGAACAACGTCACAATCAATAACCATTGAAATTCCCGGAATCATTGAAAAATCAACGGCTGCGCGCAGTGAACGGCCAATGAGGCGCTGTATTTCAACAGACCTTCCGTCGCGCTTTATTGTATCCCTTTTTTTACGCGAGGGGGTTGAATAAGGGAGCATCGTGTATTCTGCGGTAAGCCAGCCTTCATTTTTTTTAGCGGCATGTTCAGGGACATCACCAGTTACGGTTGCCGCGCATATTACCCTGGTGTTCCCGGCGCTGAAAAGCACAGAGCCCATAGCGTGCGGGCAGAAGTCAGTAATAACCTCAACTTTTCTAATAGAGGAATTCCCCCCTGTACTGGTCCTTGTTAAGCTCATTTTCAAGATCCCTGTTCTCTTTTCTAAGTTGTTTTATTTTTTCAAGGTCTTCAATCTTCCTGTCAATATTTTTATGATAGGGATTGTAATCTTTAGCTTTATTGAACTTTTCAAGAGCAGTATCGATATCGTCGGAGATAAAATATTTAATCCCATCTTTATACTCTTTTTCAGCGTTAAACTTGTCGCGCACAGTGATAATTTTGGGGATCAGCTTGAATGTGATATTGAACGAATAGACCGGGCCGAAATCACCATTGTCCGAATATGATGTGTCAATGACAAATGCCACGTCGCCTATGCTGTAATTGAATCCGAAACCGGCAGAATAAGTTCCAGCGTCATTAAATCTCCAGCCTCCCCTGAGAAACATAATTTCCAGATAGTTTAATTCGATCCCCATATTTATCCTGAAACTTTCATCAAAGCCGTATGTAAAATCATAAAGATCGCTGATATCGATAAAATTTTCAGTCAGATCAATATTGAATCCGAAAAAATGCGTCAGTTTATATGACGTACCTATACGTACCATTCTTGGAAGCGAATCACCATCAACTCCCGTGCCGAGATTAAGAAGAGAGATCCCCACGTTAAAATTACGTACCGGAGAATCAAAAGGAGAGAACAGATACATGCTTTTAAGTATACCTAAATCGACAGCAGCCGAGTTAAGGAACAATGTATCAATCTTCTGGTATATGTATTTTATACTTCCCCCCGCGTAGAAATTGTTAAAATCATATCCGTAGCCTATAGTAAAACAGCCGTTAAAAAATTGAACCCTACCCGTAGTATTGCCATCAATATCGATTCTGTCAAATGATGGCACCCAGAAAAGCGAGTTCGATGCCGCGATCCATCCATCGTACAACCTGACAGCCGCACTGATGTTCTCAAACCTTGAATCTAAAATCAGTTCCTGATGAAATATTGAAAGTACGGGATATCGCAGTGTCCCAAGACCCGCGGGGTTATAATATAAGGAATTAATATCATTGATTTCAGCCGTAAAAGCTTCAGCCATGGCCATTGCCCTGCTTCCTGTTCCAATTTCGAGAAAATCGGCTCCCGAAGTCCCTAAGCTTCCCTCAGAATGTGCCAGTTCTGCATGCAGAAGAATTAATAATAAGATAATTCCTTTGAAAATTCTGTTCTTCACTTTTGAGGGACTCCTGTTCCGGCCCTGGCGCTGCTTAAATATATCATATATTATGATATTAAACAATAAATACGAGCTTAGCAGATGTTTAACTTTTTATCAAGAATTTATTTTCACAGAAGGAGTCTTAAAAAACGGTTTTCGCGGGAAATCTGCTGCTGTCGCATGATTCAAGAGAAATAATCTCAATATTGCTGTTTATATCATCAATTACGGCATTTACAGCAGCCAGTTCCTCGTCCGGGCAGACCAGAAGCGATTGATCTAAGCCAACCCTGATAAACAGAGAATCCCTGTTAAGCAGCTTCTTAATTCTGGATATAAGGAATGTATATATAAAAATGAATTCCCTTGAAGAATAGTTATCGAGTTTTATAATTGAAAGGCTCATTCCTGATTTGTCTGAATAATTCGCAAGCAGCTCAATCAATAGAAGTGTATCCCTGTAATTGTACTTCGAAACAGAAGTTTTAAGAGAATAATTCATCATATATATTGCCAGCGGTATTGAAGCATAACGGGTCAGGCTGACGAAAATATCTTCAGGTGTAAGCCTGCTGTCTCTATCCAGTGCAATTATCAAAACCGGTGAAATGATATCATCGTAGCCGGACATCTTCTCTTCGCAGAAAGTGTCTTTAAACGGTTCCCTGCAAATACTGCTAACCCTGCATATATAAAAAGAAGGAATATGGCCGGACGGGGCGGATCCATTCTGAAATTTTTTGGCAAGAAAATTATCGTTTTGTATAATTTCAGGCGTAAGGATAATTCCCGCGCTATTATTTTTCAACTGTTCAATATATTTATCCCTCAGGCTGAAAAAAACTGATGATGTATAATCTTCTTTTATCATGTTTATATCAGTTCTGAAGGCATTATCAGTCAGATTATATCGCATGAAGATAAATTTTTCCATTCCGGCCTGTTTCATGCCGGTTATTATATAATCATTCAAATCATCAATTTCATCGTAAACATCTATATCAAGATCAAAGGGATCAAAAAATGATGTATTGTTTGCAGCCTCCTCCATGTGCTTAAGCCTGTAGATCATTTTTTCAATTTCAAACAGGGCATTTTTTTTCAGCGATAAATCAATGCTGTCATCGCTTTCAGAGGTCTTATTTGCAGTCTGTTTTTCGTTGCTCGAAATTCTGTTCAAAAGAAAACCGAGTTCACTGTTGAATGTTTTTTCGCGTAAAAATATAGGGGTTCTGCCGGTATCAGAAGGATATTCGAGGTCAAGATCTTCGACACTTACTTTGAGCAATTGTGTTTTATGCAGATTCTTCATAATAGATTAATTAACGGTGTTAAATTCGCATTACTTAAACACAATTACAGCATTTAACTGTTTATTTTGACTGTATAAATCACCGAGGGGGCTTGACACAATGAAGTCATTTTTCAGAAAGCGCCGAGCTGACAGCGATTGATTTTTATCTCAAGTTTTTCACATGCACAGGCTACATCGATCTTCCTGATCTTCAGTTCGGCTGCGATTTCCCAGGCAGCCTGGCATGAGAGCTTGCCATCCTCAAGATCGAGATATGAAAATATCATGTCTTCAAGTTCTTCCGATACTGTTTCAGCCGGTTTAACAATTTTATTCCCGGAACTGCAGCCAAATAGACCCATCTGACATTCACAGATTTTTACCCCGGCTTCGTCAATGGCTATACCAAGAATATCAGGGAAAACAGACTCCTTTTGTGAAATAGCAAAAGCGCCTGCGCATGTAATCCTGTTATTTTCAGAAGCGTGTTTAATTATTTCGATAATATTTTTTTCAGTCATTTGTATTCTCCTCCAAAACATATTTGATGGAATCACCCCAGAGTTTTTCAAGCTGGTAGTAATTCCGCATATCTTCTGTGAATATATGTACTATAATTGAACCGAAATCAATTATTATCCATTCGGAATTATAATCAGTCTTTCCGAACTGTTTTAATCCTGCGTCATGCAGCATCTTTTCAACATCTTTTGCAAGGGCCCTGCAATGGACATTTGAATTACCCGTTGCGATTATAAAAAAATCAAGATAACTGTTCACATTTCTCAGATCAAGCAATACCGGAGAATCAGCTTTTTTAAGATTAAGAAATTCAATACAGGAGAGCCCCACTTTTACATCTGCATCATCTGAATAATTACTACTTACCGGTTTCACTAACCATATCCTCTCCGATAATAATTAAAATATTGGTCAGCTGAGAAGTATCTGTTACAAAATAAATTTTGTCAATCCCGGTCAGCTCTGCGGTTCTATTTGCCGTAAAGATATCACACTGCCTGCATATTATTACAGAATTTTTAAAATTACCATAAGTTGATGTGCCGAATTCTGTGACAGTCAGACCATCGCGGATAAGATCATTCCTCATTTTTCGCGCAAGCCCCTGAACGCCGGTAGCATTGAGAATCTTTATCTTTGCCGGAATTTCCGCTCCCCCTTCCGCGACAAGTGGAACGAGAAAATCCTGCTGATAAGTCTTAAAATTTATTTCATCCATAGTGTAAAAACCCGCATTGATTCCCCCCGGCAGCAGAGTTGACATGACATTGCCTTTGCCGGATATTAGCCGGATTATTGAAAAGACCTCCTGTGGAAGAAGGTTGGTCCGGAAATTTTTAATTATTTCATTAATATAATCCTCATTCAGGACAGTCAGACGTTTTTCCCTTTCATAATAAAGCGTCAGAAGCACATCAAGGACCCTGTCATATTTAAGATAAATTGAATCCATTTCCGCACAGTTTATATAGTCGCATGTTTTACGGCCATCCAGGTAATTCAACCCGGTTTTCCCCCTGGCGATGCACTTTGCCTGATCAAGTGAAAAAATATTGATTCCATCTATAAGATCGATTGTGCGTATAACATCCGAAGCATATATTTTTACGTAAAAAGGCACGTTAAGCTGGAGATCTTTGCTGAGCGTGTATCTGATCCTGTCGAAATAATAAAAATCGACATCGGAAATTTTCACAGAATCCGATCCGCTGTCATTCATCATTATCCTGTAATCAGGCGGTATAAAGGTTATCCCTATGTTGTTGTTAGCAGGATTTATGCTGACCAGGGCATAGAAATTAAATG
>Ga0255347_1006551_pt1 | contig 12607 bp, 10 predicted proteins | sample wastewater_treat_2_FD_192479 | JGI IMG/M metagenome (GOLD analysis project Ga0255347, IMG submission 192479) | Wastewater microbial communities from Lulu Island WWTP, Vancouver, Canada - plant24 | ecosystem: Engineered > WWTP > Wastewater > Unclassified | place: Canada: Vancouver, British...
CTCTATTTATATTCATATAAACTGTTATCGTTTAAAAAAATGTTAAGATGACTTATATAATCTAAATTAGATTTTGTCAATCTGTTTTTTACTAAAACAATCAATAATAAACTTTTAAAAATCTAAATATATTTTATTAGATATAAATAATCTAAAATATTTTAAAAAATAGTTTAAATGATTTATAATAACCCAAGTGTACTTATCGGCAGATTTTTTGAAAAAATGAGAAATAATTGAGCGGTGTTAAGCCGCGAAGGCATCGCGCCTGAAGGCGCTCCTACCAATTTTTAATACAGTTTTTTTCTCAGCCGGTTAATGCTGAGGCCAAGGGTGGCTATGCCGAGGAGGAGAAGTGCCAGCACCTGGGGCCATAAGATTGATATCCCTATGCCACGCAGGAGGATGCCGCGAGCAATGACGGCAAAATAGTAGATGGGCATGAAGTAGGGAAGGTACTGGATGAGTCGTGGCATATTTTCAATGGGGAACATGATGCCGGAAAGGGTATTCATGGTAATTACGATGAGGAAGGTCAGGATCATTGACTGCTCCTGGGTGTTGGCAACGGTGGAGATAAAGATCCCCAGGCCCAGCGTTGAAAAGAGGTAGAAGCAGGATAGGACCAGCAGCAGGGCGATGCTTCCGCGCATGGGAATGGCGAAGACGAGGTATCCCACGATGAGGATAAAGATGACATCAATGAATCCAATGATGATGCAGGGAATGAGCTTGCCCATGATCAGCTCGCTCGGACGGAGCGGGGTGACCTGCAGCTGCTCCATGGTGCCGATCTCTTTTTCCTTGACGATGCCCAGCGCGGTGAGGTTGGTGGTGACGATGAGCAGGATCATGCAGATGACCCCGGGCACCATGAAGTCGGCGCTGGAGAGGTCCGGGTTGTACCACAGCCGCGTGCGGTTTTCGATGAGCTGGGTGCGGCCTTTCCCCCTTCTTAGGTTCTCCAGGAAATCGCCGGCGCGGAAAGCGGCAAGGTCGATCGATTCCATGATCAACCTGGAGGAAAAGGTCTCGGTAATGATCCGGGCATAATTTAACGCGATGGTGCCTGAATTTGATTCAGCGCCGTCAACGATGAATTGAACGGGGGAGGGGGCTCCCCTTTTCAGTTTCTTTTCGAAGTCCACCGGTATCTCAATCCCCACTTTTATGCGTCCCCGGTCAAGCAGCCGGTAGATCTGATCGCGGTCCCGGACCTCGAAGTCCACCGCAAAGTAGTGGTTGTGGGCGAAGCGCCGGACGTACTCCCGGCTGAGCGGGGTGCCGTCCCGGTTAAGCACCGCCGCCGGGATATTGTGAATGTCAAAGGTGGCGGCATATCCGAGAATGATGATCTGCAGCGTCGGCGCCAGGAAGAGCAGGGGATAGAGCTTGCGATCCCGGCTCATCTGTAACAGCTCTTTTACGGCGGTGCTGATAATTCTTCCCGCTCTCATGGGTCAACCCGCTCTTTTCTTGAACTTAAGGGCGCTTGCAGTAATGAGCGCCAGCGCGAAGAAAAGCAGTGTGATCGCCTCGGGATACAGTATCGCCATTCCCGCCCCCTTTAAAATGATGCCCCTCAGTATGACCATGTAATAGCGGATGGGGAAAAGATAGGTGACGAGCTGTATGGCCCGCGGCATGCTCTCGATGGGGAAAATGAACCCGGAGAGAATGATCGCGGGCAGCATCGAGGAGAGAAATCCCATCATCCATGCGGTCTGCGCCGTCTGGGCCACCGTGGAGATATACAGCCCCATGCCCAGGGAGGCTGCAATAAAAAGGGCGGAGAGGAGAAAAAAGGTAAGCAGGCTTCCGCGGAAGGGAACCGCGAAAATGAGGCGTGATAGCAAGAGTATCAATATCAGGCTGACAAACGCGATGATAATGTAGGGGATGATTTTGCCCGCCATCAGCTCAATGGGTTTCAAGGGGGAGACCAGGAGTCCTTCCATGGTTCCCATTTCCTTTTCTTTCACAATGGTGATGGAGATCCGGATGACGGTTATGGACATGAGAATCATGCCGATGAGGCCGGGGATGAGGAAGATGGAGCTTTTCAGCTCGGGGTTGTACCAGATGGCGGGCCGGAGATCCACGCCAAAAAGCCGGGTGGGAAAATGCATTGCCCGGCTCGCAATCAGCTTTTCCAGCATTTCTCTGGAGAAGATGGCCATGATGACGCTGGAGTAACCCATGATGATATTGGCGGTATTGTTGTCCGCCGCATCAATGATGATCTGGACCGGGGTTGTTCGGTCCCGGCGGATGTCTCGAGCGAAATCCAGGGGGATGTGGAGGGCGACCTTTGCCCTCCGCCGATCAACCGAGGAGGTAATCTGTTCCATGGCGTAAAGGCGCTCAACCAGATCAAAGTAGCCGGACTGGATGAATTTGTCGCTGAGCCTGCGTGATAGCTGCGATTGATCGCGGTCGAAAACGGCGAGCCTGACGTGGCTAATGTCCAGGTTGATGGCAAAGCCGAAGAGAAAGAGAACAAACACCGGGAAGATGATCAACATGAGCAGGGCGATCCGGTCCCGCCCGATGTGGAACAATTCTTTGTACATGACCGCGCGTATTCTTCTCAGCATGGTCGACTGCCCCGCATAGCGGCTTATTGCCCGCGCTTGGAGAGGGCCACAAAAACATCTTCGATGGACGGCGTGATCGTGTTCATCGCCTTGAGGTGTATGCCGTTTTCCTGCAACAGGTTTTTAAACCGCGGCATGGCGTCCTCGGCATTTTCCACACCCAGATGGATGGCATCCCCGTAAATGTTGATGTCTTTGATCGATGTCTGGTTTTCCAGAAGCCGGAAGGCTTCATTGATCCGGCTGCACTCGATTTTTATGATGCTGTAGAGATTGAAATTGTTTTTTATTCCCTGGGGGGTGTCGTGGGCAACCAGGTTTCCCTCCCAGATAAAGCCGATCTTGTTGCATCGCTCCGCCTCCTCCATGTAATGGGTGGTAACGAAGAGGGTCATGCCGGCGCTCGACAGATCATAGAGAAAGTCCCACATGTTCCTGCGCGAGACCGGATCGATGCCGGCCGTGGGTTCGTCGAGAAAAAGGATGCGGGGGCGGTGGACCACCGCGCAGGCCAGGGCGAGCCGCTGCCGCCATCCGCCGGAGAGATTGGCCGCGGGATACTTGAGGTATTGCTCCAGGCCGATCGTTTCAAGGGTTTCCGCCCGCCGCCGCGCGGCCTCTTTTTTGTCCGCGATATAGAGAGAGGAATAAAAGGTGAGATTTTCCTCGACCGTGAGGTCCCGGTAGAGCCCGAAGCTCTGGGACATGTAGCCGATGATGGTTTTAATGCGTTCGGCCTGGGTGGCAACATCGTATGATCCCACGGTGGCGCTTCCCGAGGTCGGTTCGAGAAGCCCGCAGAGCATGCGGATGGTGGTGCTTTTCCCCGACCCGTTCGGCCCCAGGAAGCCGAAGATTTCACCTTCCTCGATGGAAAGATTGAGCCGGTTGACCGCCGTAACCTTGGCAAACTTTTTAGTGAGTTCATGCGCCTCAATCGCTTTCATGCAGTATGCCCGGTTATCTGATGTTTGGATTCAAGTGACTATGGACGTTGACCTTCGACCGTTAATCATTTTAGAGTACTGGAGTATTGGAGTAATGGAACATGATGCTGGATACATGCACTGGAGGGACGCACTCCGTTGCGTCCGATTAAGAAACCGTAAGAACCAACACCACTTTTCCACGGATGGTTCTCTTTTGCTGTAGACCGTGGACCATTGACTGTCGACTATGGACTATGCTTTTATTCTCCTGCTTCGATGATGGCATCCGCCGGCATGCCCACTTTAAGCTCCTGGTCCGGATTGTCCGCCTCGATCTTCACCCCGTATACCAGCTTCACCCGCTCCTCCTTGGTCTGGATGTTCTTGGGGGTGAATTCCGCCTCCGGCGAAATATAGGTGACTTTTCCGATGAATTCCTTGCCGGGAAAGGAGTCTATCATGATCTTTCCCGGTTGACCGAGCTTTACCTTGCCCAGATTTTTTTCGGAAATATAGGCCATCACCCACACGTGCTTGAGGTCAATGACCGTGGCCAAGAGGGTGCCCATGGAAACGAACTCTCCGAATTCAACGTAGCGTTCGCTGATCACGCCATCGATGGGGATGACCGCGCTCGCGTCTTCTATCTGCCGCTCGATCAGTCTGACCTGCGCTTCGACCGCCTCTTTCACGGCCCGGCCCGCATCGATCTCTTCCCGGCGCGAGCCTTCAACCGCAATCTCGTAATTCTTTTTGGCAATTTCGTAGCGCTTCTGCGCCGCCTCATAAGCGGCCTGGGTTTTGTCCCGGGTGCTCCGGTCAACCACTTCCTGGTCGAATAATCGTTGGATGCGGTCGTATTCCCGTTTGTTGTCTTTGAGCAGCACCTCTGATTCCAGGTAGGATTCGTACGCCCGCTGGACTTCTTTGTCCCGCAGGCCCTTGATCAGCAGCGTGAGCCGCGCGTCCGCTTCCGCCAGCCTGGCTTTTGCCTCGGCAAGCTGGTGGTCAAGCTTTTCATGATCAATTTCGGCCAGGACATCACCCCGTTTCACCCAGTCGCCCTCATCATAATTCAGTTGCAGTATTTTGCCCGACGCCTCCGCCCTGATGTCCACCTCGGTTGCCTCAATGGTTCCGGTCGATTCAATGAGATTGGTGCCGGTACGGTCGCACCCGGCCAGAACCAGAACAGACACGGCGACGGCAAGGGTGCGTGCAATGGCGCTTGGGTGGATTTTCTGCCGGTGTGTGGCTACCATGGGCGACATCTCCTTGATTTTTGTCATGATTCATTCAGTCGTTCGGGTATGTGGGTAGTATCTTGCTTAATGGCGGCGCTAAAAAGCTTCCAGCTTATATCTAGCTGCTTTACCACATCAAAGGTTCCTCCGCTTAAATGGTAGAGAAAGGCGGACGGCTGGAACAATCCCAGGAACATGGTGGCCACGCGGAACGGCTCAAGATCGGCGCGAATGCACCCCTGGCGCTGTCCTTTTTCAATCACCTCCGCGAGGGCGTCGAGAAAGTCGTTGATCAAATCGTGCAGCTTTGCCTTGAGGGCGGGGCTTTCGCGGTAGACCTCTTCCGAGAAAAGAATATGAGGGATGACCATGAATTCCTTTACCAGCTGGATCTGGCGCATGAGCAGCCTCCTGATCGCGTTTAGTGAATTATCGGTCTCTTTCATAACCTCATCAATGTTGCGCTGCATCCGCTCCACGATCATGGTCAGCACCGCCGCGATGATCTCGGATTTATTGGCGAAGTGGCGGTACACCGCGGAGGGAACGATGCCGACAATACTGGCAATGCGCTCAATGGTCATGGAGCGCACCCCCTGGCTGGACATCAGGGTGAACGCGGCGCCGACGATTTCCTCGCGCCGTATCGCCGTAACTTTTTTCTTCGCCATGACGACGCCCATATTGTGAATTATAATTCACAATTATAGCAGAGACGCGGCGCGTTTGTCAACCGGGCGATCACGAGGAAAGGTTTTTTAACGGGATGCAGGGGCGGAAAGCCGGAAGAATGAAACAGTTTGCAAAAAACGTGGTAATCATGATAATGAAGCGTATTTATCGGTTGGTAATGCGCAAGGGTATGGTTATGATTTCGCTTTTCTCCAGAAAATGGGCGGTTGGGTTGATCGTTTTTTGTCTTGCCATCCTGTTCTATCTGCCCGCCCTGAGAAACGACTTTGTTAATTGGGATGATGACATATATGTGTATGACAATCCTGCCATCAGAACGCTTGACATAAAAGCGGTGGCCTGGATGTTCACGACGTCTCGGGCAGGCAACTGGCATCCGCTCACCTGGATGAGCCATAGTGTGGACTGTGCCCTGTGGGGGCTCAACCCGTTTGGCCATCATCTCACCAACATGGTAGTGCATGGCTTAAACACGTTGATGGTCTTCCTGCTGGTTCTGCAGCTTTTGCGGGCGGCGCGCAAACCATCCGGTGAATTTGTGCCGGATGGGGCGGGGGCGATACGTACCGCCGGTATTACCGCCCTGCTCTTTGGGTTGCATCCCCTGCACGTTGAATCCGTGGCATGGGTGTCGGAGCGCAAGGATCTTCTCTGCGCCTTCTTTGTCCTTCTGAGCGTTAGGGCTTACGTCGCTTATGCGGCGGCACCTGGCGGAGGAAGAAAGCGGTTCGGGTTCACTGTCTGCGTTGTTTGCGCCGCTCTTGCCCTCATGGCAAAACCCATGGCCGTGAGCATTCCCCTCGTCCTGCTCGTGATTGACGCATATCCGCTGCGGCGTTTCAGCGGCGGGGCAGGGAAAACCTCGCGCGTTCTGCTTGAGAAAATCCCCTTTACGGTGATGAGCGCGGCTTCCACCCTGCTCACCCTCCGGGCGGCGCAGGCCGGGAAGTCCATCTGCAGCGTTGACGTTCTTCCCCTGCAGGCGCGCTTGCTCAACGGCATGCACTCGTTGGCCTTCTATCTGCAAAAGATGCTTGTGCCGGGCGGATTGAGTCCCCTCTATCTCTATCCGCATCCTTCCACCATCCGGTGGTCCGATGGTCGCTACCTGGTATCAATTATGGTAATCGTGCTCATTACTGCCGGTTGCTGGGGGCTGAGCCGGCGGGGAAAGCACCTCTTGAGCGCCGTCTGGGCATATTATCTGGCAACCCTGCTGCCGGTGATCGGGGTGGTTCAGGTCGGGATACAGGCGGCGGCGGACCGCTATACCTATCTGCCGAGCATCAGCATTTTTCTGCTTGCGGGAGTGGGGGTGTCCTGGTCCTGGAATGGAGCCGCACTGACACGCTATCCGCGGTTTTGGAGGGGGAGTATCGTGGCGGCCCTGTGCTTTGTCTTCGCTGCGCTCGGGATGCTTACCATAAGGCAAATCGGCGTGTGGCAAACCCCGGAGCGCTTTTGGAACTATGTGGTTGAGCATGCCCCGGTAAAAAACCCTTTGGCGTATAATAATCTCGGCAACGCGGTGGCGCGTGCCGGAAGGCTTGGGGAGGCGATTGCAGCTTATGAACAAGCGCTCGCGGTGATGCCCAATAATCTCGATGCCCTCAACAACCTGGGGATTGTCTATGCCAGAAGCGGCGATGTGGATGGGGCTATCGCCCAATATAAAAGAGCGCTGGCCTATGCCCCGGACTATGCCCGGGCGCACTATAATCTGGCGAATGCGTATCGCACCAAGGGTCTGCTTGAAGAGGCAGTGGCTGAATACGAGAAGGCTTTGAGCATCGATCCCGGTTATGCGCAGGCCCGCGACAATCTCGCGGAAGTCGCCGCCCAAAAAAGAATACAGGACCAAAAGATACGCGACTATGAAAGCTCCCTCGCGGCTAATCCGGCGGATGCCGTCCTGCATAATAAGCTGGGCGATTTATACATCAGGAAAGGCATGGTGGGGGAGGGGATTGCTCAATTGAAGCGAGCCATTGCGTTGCGGCCCGACTATGCGCTGGCCTATAATTATCTGGCCTGGATTTATGCCACCTCGTTACAGGCATCCCGGCGCAATGGGAAGGAAGCGGTGGCATTGGCCGGCAGGGCATGCGAATTGACCGGGTTTCAGAATCCCGATTTCCTGGATACGCTGGCGGCTGCCTATGCCGAGGCGGGTGATTTTGCGCAGGCCGTGAGCTGCCAGGAAAAGGCGATCAGCCTGGGCAAGGAAAAAGACCTGCCGGCGATGCGCGTCCGGCTCCGCCGGTATCAGTCCGGGCAGGCCTATAGATCATACTAACCGGTTGTTGAAAAAGTAATTTCTTCAGAAGGTTAAAAGACCCCTCCCTCTTTTGAGCCGCGAAGCGGGGCGGCGTTTATCAACTGCCTACAGAAAATAATTTTACAACCACCAGTGAGGACGTGCTTATGCCGCCCCGCTTGTTCTTTTCGGGAAACAAGCTTTACATGGCGTGAGTGAGCACCTGGATTTCGGTGGAGGAGGGGAGGCTTTCCTGGGTAAGGGTTATCTCGCTGGTGTTGAGCCTTTTTACCCCGGTTTTATTGAGAAGAAAATCATCGACCGTGGTGATGGGAAAGCCGCATTTGGCGGTTTTGAAGTGCATGGGAATGACCAGGCGGGGCTTTAGGGTATTCATCACGCCGGTTGCCGCCGCCGCGTCAATGGTATAAAAACCGCCCACCGGCATCATCAGCACATCCACCGTCCCGATCTCGGAGGCGGCCTCCGCCTCCAGCATATGCCCCAGGTCGCCCAGGTGGCATAACCGTACGTCGTCTACCGTAAAACAGAATATGACATTTTCCCCCCGTTCGCTTCCCCGCGTGGTGTCGTGGTAGGTCGGAACCCCTTTGAAGGTGATGCCGGAAACAGTGTGCGTGCCGGGGCCCTTCACCACTTGCGGGTTTCCCTCCAGCGCCTGCACAAAGTTGTGGTCGGGATGATCGTGGCTTACCAGCGCGATATCGATGAGATCGGGTATCTTCCCATAAGCCAGCGCCCCGTCATACCCCCCCGGCTCATAGGGGTCGGTGACGATTTTTATGCCTGACGCCGTGGTGATAAGAAAGGTCGCATGGCCGCACCATTTGATTTTCACTGTTGCCTCCATTCGGGCGTCTGATCATATGCTGACTGTCAGCTTTTCCCTGTCAACTGCAAACTGATAACTGTCAACGGCTCCCCGGTTATGACGATCCGCAGGTGCTGCAGTTGTGGCTGGAGCAGGTGCTGCAGCTGCTGCCGGATGAGCTGCCGGTAAAATTATTCCCGGATTTGAATGCAAAAGCCGACATGAGCTTCTTGACATCGCTTCCCTTGCATTTCGGGCAGGTGACGGGGGAGGACCGGTCGAGCACCAGCTCCTCGAAATTCTCTCCGCACCCTGAGCAGTGAAATTCATAAATGGGCATACATGCCACCTCCGTACGCGAAACTATAACAAGTATTTTCTTTTTTCGCAAATGGTTTGTACGCTGTCGTTAGTGACGGAGGGCCATGCCTTGTCATGGCCGCATACACTATTCGGACGCGACGGCGCGTCCCTCCATATAATCTGTGTTCGGATAAACATGCTTAAAATTTCTGCGGAGGCGGGTTCACGCGCGATTCATTCGCGGCTGAAAGCCGCTCCTGCCGGTTGTCAAGCTATTCGGCGGAGAGACCGGCCACCAGCATGCAACTTTTCAGAAATTTCAGCGCAGGCATCATCATTTTCCTTGAATTGTTAAGGGCATCTCTTATATAGTAGCGCTGTCTTTTTGGGGGACATGTTTATAGTGGCTCCCGATCATGCCCGTATCATCTACCCCGAAGCAGCCTTATGCAGCAGGAAGGCTGAAGGAGGCAGCCATGTTTCCCTACGATTCGATGCGAGACTTTGTGGCGGAACTGGAGAAACGGAACCGTTTTATCAGAATCAAGGAGATAGACCAGGATATTTATGAGTCAACCGCCCTGATTTACAAGATGCTGGAGCGGATGGGGGATAAGGCGCCCGGTTTTCTGGCGGAAAGAACCAGGATCGGGGGGAAATGGTTTGACACGCCGGTGGTGGGAAACATTTATAACGGCTATGATACGGTCGCGCTGGCCTTCGGCGTTAAAGAAGTTACCGATGTGTCCATTGACATGTACCATGCGGCGGTGGATCGCATACAGACGTTTTTGCAGCCGGACGGCAGGTGGAAGGAAATTCCCCCGGTGGAGATCGCGCGTGAAAAGGCCCCCTGCAAGGAAGTTATTATGCGCGGCGATGACGCGGATGTGCTGCAGTTTCCCTGGATTAAGAATAGCCCTCTTGATGCCGCGCAATATATCAGCGCGGGTTCATTTGTCATGCAGGACCCGGAAATCGGGAAAAATCTGGGTACCTATCGCGTCCATATCAAGGGTCCCCGGAAAATCGGGGCTTATTTCACCAGCCAGAGCCATGGCTATGCCATGATGATGAAAGCGGCCGACCGGGGGCAGGAGACCGTTCCCGTGGCCATAGCCGTAGGCATTGATCCCATTACCTGGATGATGAGCAGCACCAGGCTTGCCGACATGGGCGTTGATGAATTCGCCGTTTCGGGGGGATTCAGGGGGAAGCCGGTTGAGCTGGTTAAGTGTGAGACCAACGATCTGCTGGTTCCCGCCCACGCGGAATTTATCATCGAGGGTGAAATACCCATGGAGGTTGAGAAAGAAGGGCCATACGGGGAAATGTTCGGCTATCTGGGCAAGGAGGCCACCACCTTTTTTGTCCGGGTCAAGGCCATTACTCACCGGCGAGACCCCTGGGTTTTCAATATTTATTGCGGGGCCGGCTCGGGCTATTTTACCATGCCCTGGGATGTGGGAAACTTCGCGCGCATGAAGAAACTTCTGCCTGGCCTGGTCAGGCTCTATTCACCCCCCAATTCACCGACCATGGGTATTATCAGCATTGACAAAAAATTTCCTGGTGAAGGCATCGAGGCGGGAATGCTTGCCCTCGGGTACCGGATGTACGGTTTCAGCAAAAAGGTTTTGATCGTGGTGGACAAGGATGTGGACCCGGCGGACATTTCGCGGGTTTTACATGCTGTGGGGACGCGGTGGCAGCCCGGACCGGCGAGCCTGATCGTAAATCAGTCGTTCCATATGCCCATCGATCCCAGCCTGAAGGAAATGTTCTTAAGCAGCAAAATTGTAATCGATGCCACGCGCCAGCTACCCACTGAAGGAGGGCCCGAATCATTTCCGGAAGATCTCAGAACCGCGCTGCAGGAAAGGGTGCCGGAATCCTTTGCGGCGGTCGAGAAAAAGTGGAACACCTATTTTGCCAAATGAGGAGGGCTTTTAGACAAACCTGACGAGATGCCCCGCAGCCTTGCTACATGGCAATTCACTTGCCAAAAAACTTTTTTATGTTGTCCGAGGCCTCTTTGCGTTTCCTGCCGGTCTTTCTGCTCATGTCTTCAATAATAGTTTTTGGGGCGGTAATGTCGCTGTAAAGTGCCAAGAGCAGTATCTTAAATGCTTCCGAAGGAGGTAAACCTCCCTCCGGTTCTCCTATATTTTTCAGGTGGATATCCTGTATTCGCGCGCTTATCCGGTGTCCGACCAGTCCTGAGATGGCAAGAGTCACTTCGGCATCCCGGAAAATAACATCCCTGATAATCAACCGCCTGCTTCCTTTCCCCTTAACCGCATTATCCGCCCTGTCGGGCTTGCCGCCGTTGCCGTTGATGTTTTTCACTATCTGTTTGAAGTTATCGCTCCCCTTGATCTTTTCATAGTTAATTTTCGGGTGAATTAATTCTATTTTGTTAATGATAATGGTGCTTCCACTCAAGGATGATACATCCATGTCAAGATAGACAGAATCCGCCTTTATGGCATGCGGAGTTGAATAGCCTGTGGGGTTTCCCAGGTAAAAGTTGGAGAGGCGTGCTTCCCCGCTTAAAAGAACGGTTTGCACGCCCTCGACATGCACCTCCGCACCGGTGATTTCCGGACCGTAGGTGTTGACCGACCGCTTGATCAATGCCCCCAGGTTCCACAACCCGACGAACACAATTAGAAGAACACACAATACCAGACAGGCAACAGCGATGACCAGCTTTTTCATAATTCGTCGGGGAAATCGGAAAATGCATGGCCCGTGACCATGCCGGAAGATTTTATTGTGAAATGAAGCATTAATTCCAGCCCAGAATATTTGAAATTTCGGTCGGAGCGCATTCATGCGCGATGTATTCGCGGTGTGATGCCGCTCCTAGCGGTTCTTTGTATCTCTGAAAGAGAAATTCCCGGATTTTATTTCTGTGAGAGCCCGGGGAAGATTATTTTTAGGGTATCGTAACGGCGCCACGAATGCAACTTTTTTATGACGGCAGTAAAATGGCTGCATGCGTCCAGGAAAGACGTTTTACCAAACAATCTAAAATATACTTAAAAGTATCTAAATAGTATTAAAAAAACCAAAAATAACCACAAATCCCTTTCATATTTAACATATTGATAATAAAAGTATTTTTTATCAAATTTCTATAGCCTAGCTTCTTGATTGAATTACCGGTACAGGCAATAAGCTATCCCCATCACATGTAACCAATTGAAATGTTTGAATATTATAGCTAATTATTTCAACTCCTCATCTCCGTTTCCGGCCGGTATCCCTGACCCTCGGGGCGGTTTGCGGGAATGGCCGGACAGAAAATTTTTCAAATTTCTACTAGCCAAAGATGTTCGGATATGCTACTATGCATTTGCTGGTTGTGGAACAAGTCCCTCCTTGTTACGGCATTAAGTAAAACTTCTTGCCATCCATAACCAGCGTTTTTTTTATCCTCGCGAGCGCGGTATGTAGGAAGTTTGCATCAGGTCTTCTGGCAGGGGAATCAACGGATTATGAAGTGCGCGACATTTCTCCATAAAAGAGTGGGCTTGAAAGGGCTATAGCGGCCTGCTGGGGGGAACGTTCATGCAGAAATTGCCAAAACGCAAGGGTGCATGTCCCTACGCCCTCGCAAAAAAACAATTTGGGTATGATAATCCCCGCTTGCTTTCGTGAGTCCCTTCACGGAATTTACCCCGAGTGGAGTAGAGGGGTTCAGAGGAACATGCCCGGTAGCGTGCGGCAATACAGTCCAGGTTGGA
>Ga0255347_1006553_pt1 | contig 12600 bp, 8 predicted proteins | sample wastewater_treat_2_FD_192479 | JGI IMG/M metagenome (GOLD analysis project Ga0255347, IMG submission 192479) | Wastewater microbial communities from Lulu Island WWTP, Vancouver, Canada - plant24 | ecosystem: Engineered > WWTP > Wastewater > Unclassified | place: Canada: Vancouver, British...
GACCCCCTAAACCTTCTTTATATTTTAATTATAATATTAATTATTATAAAAATGATAGATAAAATAATTAGACTATTAAAAATTGCGACTGGAATACTTTTGCGTTCAGCACTTTTTTTCTTTAAGTAATATAAGAGTGCACTGATTCCAAATAGTAATAAAATTATTACTATCCACCAATAAATAATGCCGATTTTACCTTCATTTATTGTTAACCATCCAAACTCCTTATAGTCAAGGAAAAAGTAGGGGAACTCTGTAGCGCCGAAAGTACCGCCACAAAGGTGAACAATATACACAAAAATTACATAAATAAATCCGCTAGAAAGGCCTAGATATTTAGCATATTTTGGAATATCACGATTATCATCATATAAATATTGGCTGATAGCAAGAATCGGGACAATATTATGTAATGTTAAATTTTGCACGGAATAAAAATAACCAACGCTAAGATCAGGAATAAATGGACCAAGGAAAATAGCAAACACTAAAAAGGTTAATGTAACAGCGGTAACTGTAATATGCTGAAAGATTAAAACCGAGCGCGGAACTTCCTTTTCAGTTAAGTCGTAATATAGTAAAATTCCCATACAAACAGCGACAAGAATATTACTTTGGGTTGTAAAGTACATAAATGGTACGTGACCCGTGTAAATTAATAAACCATGCAGTTGCTGTGATATTATTCCGATAATTGCGGCAACGATAATACTAATCTTTAAGATAATGTTAATAGTGCGTTTTTTCTTAGTTTCCATAAAAAGATTATACTACAAATCAAGATATTATCTTGATGTTTTTATTGCAATATTGTGATAAAGTCGGTATGATTAAGACTAGGCCGACGTAGCTCAATCTGGCAGAGCAACTGAATCGTAATCAGTAGGTTGCGGGTTCAATTCCTGTCGTCGGCACCAGTCAAAATGAAAATGTCCCACGCATCTGGGACTTTTTTATTAATTAAAAGTAATGTTTATTAAAGTTTTTTAAGGGGAACGTAGGGTTTTTCTTGATAATAATTTTTATTAAGTTCCCGTTCTTCAACACTTAGTGAAAAATATTCTTCTTCATCATTAATGTTATTAAATATTTTTGAGGTTCTTGCATCAACGACATATGTGCCACTGAAAATACCGTGTAGCGCTTGTCTTTTATGTGTAAGTGCGACCGCCCCGCTTGTGAGTAAAAGCGGCATAAAAAAGCCGTAGAAATTTAAGCCAATTTCAACAATACCATAAAGTAAAGAGCGAATTAACATACGCCACCACACTACTTTATAGCCGTTTTTATCAACAACAGCAAGGCCGGTTAAAAATTTACCAAGTGTTCGACCATGGCCAAAGAAAAATGGCGCCGCGAGGATTGGTAATATTGTGCCGCTGAAGGCACTGATTGATAAATTTAAAACAATAAATTGCTTTAACACTTTTTCGGCTTTTTGATATGCTGGATTGCGCATTAAATCAGTTAAGGCATTACCGTAGAGATTTTTCCACACTTCATTTCTATCACCAGGCGAAAGATTAGCCTTAAATGAATAAGAAATTGTTTTATATGGAGTATCAAAATCAAAGAATGAATCATCCTTACCTTCTTTTAATACCATTGTGCGATAGTTAAATTCGACGCCTTCTTCATAGTACACTGATTTTTCATAGATAAAACCAGAATTTTCTTGGGTATAGAAATATTCTAGACCTAAAAAATAACGAACATAATTATCACGCTCATTAATATCTAGATTTAAAAAGGCTGTTGTCCGTGATTCTTCATAACTATGATACAAACCTGAATCTTTTTTAATATTATAAAACGCTAAATTAGCATTACTTCCGACCTTACTATTCGTATAAATAGCGTCTATTGCCATAAAACTAAAAAAGCCGAGCACTAACACTAATAAGAGATCGAAAAGAGCGGCTTTCATTCTGCGCCCGAAGGGGGCAATTAATATGTTTGAATATTTCCGTTTAGCGCGAATTTGATACATAAAGTAATTATAGCAAATATGTCGCACTAAGTTAGAGATTTGGTATCTTCCTTTGCTAAAAGTGTGCTTATTCGGTAAAATGAACAATATGGAAAAAAGTTTACAACCGACTGAGCCGAAAAAAAGACGGCGCAGAAAAAGACCACGAAGAATTAGGCAAAACTGGTTCTTCCGTTTTTTACGTAATTTTGTGAAGCTATTTAAGAAGCGTCCGCTTATTTATGACCATAATGAAGATATTGTTGGCCCAGCTATTTTTGTTAGTAATCATAGCGGTGCAGCAGGACCAATGGATCTTTCAATGTTTTTCCCGTATTACTTTGTACCATGGGGCGCGCATGAGATGCGCGGCAACTATCGAACACGCTGGAAATACTTATATTATGTTTTCTATCAACAAAAATTGCATTACGGTAAATTTAAGAGCTTTTTCTTAGCAACGATTCTGGCGGTAATTAATCCGTTTCTTTACGCAAATATGCGGCTTATCCCAACTTATCAAGATATTCGGTTCACAAAAAGTTTACGTGAAAGTTTAAGTTATTTAGATGACGGGATTCCTATTCTTGTTTTCCCCGAAGATTCAAGTGAAGGCTACTTTGACACGATTATTAAATTTAATGAAGGTGTTGTCGTGCTTGCTGACTACGTCGATAAACATCGTAATCTTAACATTCCAATTTATCCTGTTTATTACAGTAAAAGAGCACGCGAGATTGAAATTGGTAAACCTGCTTTCTATCGTGACTTAAAAGCAAAGGGTCACACCCGTTCAGAAATAGCGGATATTTTACGGAAACACGTTAATACATTATACGAAAATATTAAAGCCAGAAAAGCGCGAAATGCCAAAGCTAGAGAACGAGTTAAAAAAGGTTAAATTACTCTTAATATAACGACAAAAGGCGGCTAAATTGCCGCCTTTTTGCTTTGTTTTTAATTAGTTTAAGCTTGATAACTTGAATCGTGTTCTTCAACAACAACTGGTACAATAATTGGCCAATTTTTAGCTTGGACATATTTATAAAGTTCTTTACGGAATTCGCGTTCAATACCGATATGTTGCCGTGATTCTGTTTTGATTGTAACTCTAAAGAGTAAACCATCATTTACATCCATTAAGACAATTTTTTCCGGCATTTCAAGTACTTGTGGATTCTTGTCTTTAAATTTCTTCAAGAAGGCTCTAAAGTCCGCTGTTTCTAATTCTTTAACATTAAAAGGATAATCCATCTTAAATTCAATGATAGCGATGCTTGGATTAAGACTAGCGTTCATCACTACTTTAATGTCACCATTATTAATCGTAATTACTTCACCTTTCCAGTTTTGAATTTTAAGGCGCCGTAAACCAACATCTACGACAGTGCCAGACTGCCCACCGATTTCAACAAAGTCCCCGATTTTAAAAGTATGTTCTAAAATAAGGAACATCCCAGCGATAACGTCTTTAATTAATTCTTGGGCACCAAACCCAACGGCAAAAGCCACAACTCCAGCACCCGCTAGAAGGGGCACTAAATCAAGTCCTAATTCTTTTAAGATCATAATAATAATCCAGAATAAAAAGAAGAAACGGATTAGGCTATTGATAAGGCGACGCACTGTTTGTTTTTCTTTTGTTTCTTTAACCCCAAGTTTACGTTCAACGCGGCGTGTGCGGAAAATAATTAATTTAATAACAAGCGTAACTAAATAAGCAAGGATCACCCAAAAAATAATCATAATTGCTGTTACTAAAATTTGCGCAAGTGATTCATTTGCAATAAATGACGCAAACCAGTTATTTAATACTTCACGTAATTGTGCTGCTAAATTCATATTAATATACCTCCATTAACGCTTGTAATTTTAGCGAAATATGTCACTTATTTCCAATGTTATGTTAGAAAATTAAAAGTTTAATTAATAGATTATTTCATAATGGTCGTGATTAAGGCGATTAATCGTCACTAGTGCCGCTTCACTGCTTGCCCAATCGCTATGACCAAGCGCCACAATTCGCACTACCTGCGGATTAGTGTACCACCCAGAAATATACCCAAGATTAAAAGAAACAGTGTTACTTGCACCTGCTGGTGAAGAAGTTTCATAACTATAACCATCATTATAATAAAGGTAATAAGACGAACTCATGCCAAGCGAATTAGCGGTATCATTTGGTACTCTGGCAAATGTAAGATACATTTTTTCTTCAATATTAAAACCTTGTGGTGTGTTTAATTTAGGAGCTGCTTCAATTGAAAAACTTAGCGTTTCATAATCACAATTAATATGACAAACACCGCTTAAAGTACCTGCTTTTATAACAACCAGCGTATGTCTTTTAATGTGATTTCGCTCGTTATATAAACTTATTTCATTCGTGGAAACAGTCTTTTTATATTCACCAATTTGTACGCTGTATTCACTTACACCATCAACTTTATTCCACACGAGCACCTTACCGTTTTTTAAGGCAAAACCACTAATACGCGGTTCTTCTCCAGCGTGATAAATCACGCCATCAATATACACTAGGTTAAGTGTTGCCGCTTCACTATAAAGTATGTTGTCATAGGCTGCTCTAACACTAACAGTAAATGCTTCGCTAGTCATATATTCAGCATAATCTAGTAAATCAAAATTTGATGCGGTTGTTGTAAAACTGTGACTACCAATAGTAACGGCAAAATTATTATATAAGCCACTAGCGATTATTCCGACGATATTATCATCACGAACTAAAGTAGGAGTTTCTAGTTTTAAATTATCATCATACAAGTAATATTTAAGATTATGACTAATGACTTTAATCGTAAATGACGGCCCTTCTTTTAAAAGTACACGGCCTTTAAATGTAAATTCATGAATAGCGTTCCCACTTATGTAATCAGGAAGACTAATATAAGTCTGGGGAATAACGCGCGGATCATCACTGCCAACTTTTATTTCGGTAAAATTGGCGTTTGTCTCCCACGAAAGTTCGTAATCAGTCACTTTAAAATTCGTGTATGTTATTTCAAATGGGGATGAATAAAATTCATAATATACACCATCGATACAAATTATTGTAAAGGCGTCACTTGGGACACTGATAGCGTGACTATTATGCGCGGTAATCGTTACCACAGTAGCGCAAGTATATACTTTTGATAGAGTCATTAAATCTAATTCATGAGCATCATATACTGTTTTTCGTTCGTATTCCGCACCAGTGGAACCAACCATCACATTGTAATAAGTTGCTTCAGTTACAGCGTCCCACATTAAATAATTATTTTCAATGCGAATATTTTTCACCGTATCAAGAATGCGAAATGCCGTTGATGAAGAAGATTCAGAAGATGATGAAGTAACTTCACTAGTTTTTTCACTACTAGAAGAGACTAACTTTTCACTATGCTCACTGCTTGAAGAAGAGCGACATGCAGAAAGTAATGTCGCTACGAGTAATAGTGATATTTTAAATATTTTTTTCATTATGTTTACCCCCTTCTTTAAATTTATATACCTTGCTTTTATAAGCATTATATTTAGCGTGGCGTCCCGGGAGCGACTCGAACGCCCGACTTACAGTTTCGAAGACTGTTGCTCTATCCAACTGAACTACCGGGACACATATTTAGATTAATCTAAATAATACTAAATTTCAAGGTGACTATTAAAAAAGCCCGCTTTTTGTTAAGCGGGCTAAACCATTTAGGATTGGTAATTTATTTTAGTTATGCCTACTAGGCAAGTTTGACTGCGCCGGTAAAGGTGTAGTCAGCAGCAATCTCTAAAGTTAAGGTAACTTTATGATCACCAGCGGTTACTGGTATGTCTTGACCTTCGGAATCACCAAAGCTTAAGAACCAACCACTATAGAGTTCGGTTTCTCCAACTGCGAGGGCACCAAGTTTGACCTTGAATTCCCCATCAGTGAAGGTGTAGGTACCTTCTAAGGTTAAGGTGACTGCGCCTGCTTCGCCGGCAACTTCGCCTGCTACTGCAAGTGGAGCACTGTCTTTACCCCAGCCGTCTGCTAATGCACTGCCGCGGAGAGCAAAGTTTACTTCAGTAATAACGATCTTGGTTGTATCGAAGTAAATTCTATACCAACCTTCGTGTCCTTCAGTAACTGTAATGTTTTCACCAGTTTTAATGGTTTCAACTTCTTCAACGAGTTCTGTTGGTTGAGTAAATCCTGCTGGTAAAACGTTGTCTGGGTGTGAACCGAAGTTTAGACCCCAGTCGTTATTCGCACGGAGTTTGAAGTCACCAACTGGAAGTTTCACAAATGGAATGTAATAGAATGGTGCTTCTAAATTATCATCATTGTATGTTAATTCAATGTCTAAGTCACCATCATTACCCCAGTTGTTTAATCCACCGACGACGCCCCAGTTATCGATTGCACCTTCTTCAGGATTTGGAGTTGCAGGTGAACCTTCTGGTAAGTCACCAGTACGGGTAACTTTAAGCCATTCATAAGTTGTTTCAATTTCAATTAAGTAGGCCCCAGCGTTAACGATTTGGACGTTATCAAATCCGCCAGCAAGGAAGTTTTCATCGTTTCTGTCTTCTTCGCGGATTTTTCCGTATGAGAATTGTAATTCACTATCCCATTCTGCATTTGGAATCTTGATTTTGAATTCACCACGGAATCCGATAACGAGTTCGATTGAGTATAGGTTGCTGTCTTCAGCTTTTTTTAAGTAGGAACGGACGTCCCAATCAACACCTTCTTCACCAACTGCATTCCAGTTGATATAGCTGAAGTCAGGGTTCGCTAATGAACCGACAACGTGGAATGTACGTGTGTCTGGTACATATAATTTTTCATATTTTGGATAGACATCAGTATCTTCCATAATGAAGTCTGTTGGTTTAAATGGCTTCTTTAAAGCGGCATCTTTATACCAACCAAGGAATTCGTATCCATCACGAACAGGATCTTCTGGCATCTCGAGTAAGATATGTCCTGCTTTCACTTCAATTTCTGTGTGAATGACAGCAAGTTCATTAACATAGAATGTAACGTAAACATCTGAACCTTCCCAAAGGGCTAGAAGTTTAACTTCGCTGGTAACTGGGGTATCCCAGTCATAAGCTTCATAATCTTCACCAAGTTGTAATCTAGCTTCTTTATGCCAGCCACGGAATGTGAAGTCATCGCCTGGCTTGAATTCAGCTGGATCTGCTGGTTTAGTAGCCTTATCGCCTTCTCTAATTTGGAGGGTATCAATGTAAGTACCATCATAGTTTTTTAAGACGACACTGTGCTTTGCTCTCGTATCTTCTGATGAAGGTGGGGTAACAACTTCTGATGATGATGCTCCGCCTTTACATCCTGCGAGTAAGCCTACGGCTAAAGCAGTGGTGAAAAGACCTTTAAATAGTTTTTTCATTATTTTCTCCTTTTCTATTTTTTTGCCTAAATGGTTTCTTTGGCTTATTTATTATACAACTTTTCGCCCTTAACAGTCAAGAATATGCTAAGGGCTAAAGCTGTTTAATAACATAGTTATAATGCATAATATTCGAAGTATTTGCCTAAATGAGTGGAAATTGCCGAAATATTAGTTATAAACGGCTAATTATACTGATAATTTCTTTTTGCGGAAGAATAATATTAAGCCAACACCAACACCAACAACGGCGAGTGATGGGATAGTAATATAGAGCCAAGTAAGATTAGCGTCTTCACCTTCTTCACTTGGAAGCGTTTCACTACTTGGTAAGTCCGGAGTACTTGTCGCCGGCGGAGTGCTTGGTTCTTCGCTGCTTGAAGTAACTGGCTCTTCGCTTGAATCAGGCGGAGTAACACCTTCGCCAGAAACAGTCACGATTGTCGCATTGCTACTTAAGGAAACACTCTTACCGAGCACTGACCATTTTTCCATCGTGTTTGTCGAATCAAAGAGTACATATTGTCCTTCTAAATCGTTTATACGAACACGCGTACCTGCACCTAGGAAGTAAGCAGTGTAAGTAGTTTCGCCATCAACGACCACTAGTTTGATAAGTGTATCTTGGTACCCGATTTCTGAACCAAATTTGACACTAACATTGGCGCTGATTTCCGCACTTGTGGTGTAGTGGAATCCAGGGGTATCACGTTTAATGGCAATTAATTCTTTATAGCGTTCAAAGACATTTAAATTAGTAACTTTTTCATTCCACTTAATGCTATTAACACTATACGGGCTTTGGTAAGAGTTATGATCAAACTTACCGTCACCAAGTGGTTTAGAACGTAAGATTTCACTACCAGCGTGAATAAAGGAAACACCTTGTGAGAGTAGTGAAATTGCTTCAGCTTGGATATTTTGTTGCGCTAGTTGGTCTAGTCCAAATAAATGGCCACCAGCGTTGACTAACTTGTCATATAGTGCAAGGTTATCGTGACAAGCCACATAGTTTACTGTTTGCACAGGACTACTTTGTGTGCCACTAATCTTGCCAAGCATCCCGTCTTTTATACTATTTTTTGTTCCTTGATAAATTTCACTAGCGGCTTGTTGGACAAAACCGCGTGCTTTACCATTTGTATCACCTTTAACAGAGTCACGTAATTTATCATTAAATGCTCCGACTCCTGGAACTTTATGAATGTTATTTTGATTAGCGCCATTAGCACTTACACTACCGCCACCCATATCCCACGCTTCACCGATAATGAAGATGTCAGGACGAATTTCCACGAGACGATTACGTACTGTATTCATTGATTTAACAGTGTGTAAGCCCATTAAGTCAAAGCGGAAGCCACCGATTTTATATTCTTTCGTCCAGAAAGCAGTGGAATCACGCATGAAGTTTTCCATCATGATGCGTTCACTTGCCGTGTCATTACCGCACCCACTAGCGTTTGTTGGTGAACCGTCAGCATTATAACGGAAATAGTAGCCAGGCACTAATTTATTAAAGGAGTGACCACCAAGGTTTGCAACGTGATTATAAACGACATCCATGATAATACGAATATCTTCGGCAGCGTAAGCTTTAACGACTTGTTTAAATTCACGAATACGCACGAGACCGTCATACGGGTTACTTGAGTAAGAACCTTCTAAAACATCATAGTTTTGTGGGTTATAACCCCAGTTAAAGGATGGTTCGCGTTCATCATTAGCTTGATCGTAGAACGGAATGATTTGTAGGGCATTAATTCCTAATTCTTTAATGTGATCAAAGCCGGTTTTCACTGTGACACCACCAGCGGTGTAAGTTGTGCCTTCTTCGATTAAACCAAGGAAGCGTTTGCGATTTTCTTCGCTCCCATTCCAACTCTCATCCGCAGTAAGGTCGGCGACATGGAGTTCGTAAGGAATAATTTCGGTGTGTGATTTTACTGGGTAATCAACTTCATCCCACCCTGTCGGATTTGTTTTACTAAAATCAACGATCATCCCGCGGACACCATTAATCCCAGCACTTTTAGCGTATGGATCAATTAATTCAACATAGCCTGTTGGGTGTTTAGCGACAAAAGTGTAGTATTTGCCGTGATAATCACCCGCAAGTTCAGCGCTCCATACACCTTTTTCAGTGCGCACGAAATCGTGTTCTGTATATGTGTCATTACCAAGATCAGCATTTAGAGCGACCGGTGTACCACTTTCATAAATCCGTAATTTTAATTCAGAAGCAGTTGGTGCCCATGCTTTAAATGTTGATTTAGTGGGTGAATAAGTAACCCCTAAGTCTTGGCCATTATAAGTCATGTTTTCAATAAAATAAGGATCATCAAATAATCCCGATAAACCAATTTCACTAATGACAGCACTGCCTGCGGTAAAAGCGACTTCGACAGTGTAAGCTTTACTAAAGTCAGGAAGGAATGCTGCGCCTAAATTAACGGTAAACACATATGACCATGTGTTGTTATTATAAGTATGCTCTGCCGCTCCACTTGTGACATTTGTGCCATCAGCCTTAATCACAAAAGTTGTTGGCTCATTATTAGTGGAAACACGAATCGTATTTTTACTGGCAAAGATACTTTCAGTTACTTGGTTTGCTTTTGCTTCTTCCGCACTGGAGAAGACGGTAATCAAACCATTTACTAAATAAAAGTGATAGGCATTAGAAGCGTTGTCAAATGTAAAATCACTATACTGAATATTAACATCTGGTGTTTGCCATTCCCAGCTTCCTTTTGTTTTTAAGAGGAAGTTAATTTGTGTTTGATCAGTAAAATTCGCTACTGGTACATGTAAATATTTTCCGTATGCATCAGTTTCGGTGAAGTTATATTCTGATCCACCTTCATCTTGACCCCAAATCCACATCGCATAACGCGCATAATTAGCGTCATTTCTAAAATAGTGAAAGACGATATGCGGTTCAGCGTAAGCTTGCTCTGGCATCATTACTTTTTCTACTTCTAAAGTAGGCTTTGGACCTACTGCTCTTTTAGGTGCACTTTTATCAGTGCTTCCGAACACCATAAAAGCAGCGAGAAGTATTGTGAAAAGTCTTTTCATAAATTCTCTCCTTTCTTAACGATTATATTTCTCAATTAAATATGCGTATAAAGAACTTTCTTCATCAAAAGTCTTAAAGTCCTGCATTTTCCATTCCCAGTTTGGGCTACCAATTGTACTAGGCGAATTCATTTTGGCTTCGTCCCCCAAGCGTAATAAGTCTTGCATTTGGAAAATAGCGTAACGCGCATCACTACCAAAATTCATTGCCATAAAGTTGTCGTAGAAATTATCAAATTCATTAAAACCTAAATCATCTAATAATTTGTTCGCTGCTTGCATAAAATGTTTATCTTTCCATTTAAAATAGCCGCGAATTGGCGAGTTATCGTGTGTACCTGGATAAATACAACGATTTTCTAACCATGCATTTTCGTCGCGTTCTTCAAAAGGATTAAAAGTGAAAGATGTAATTTCCATTCCTGGTAAATTGTAATGGTCACGGAGCTGTAGTACTTCTGGGCGTAAGTCACCTAAGTCTTCAGCAATAATTTTAATATCGGGTAATTCTTCATATATTTTATCAAAGAGTGCGTAACCCGGCGGATAAGCCCAGTGCCCGTCATTCGCGCGACTACTACCAGCGGGAATTTTCCAATAAGAATCAAAACCGCGGAAGTGGTCAATACGGATAATATCAAAAAGTCTAGCGTTATAACGCAGTCTATCAACCCAAAATTCAAAGCCGGTTTCCGCTAAATAGTCCCAGTCATAAAGCGGGTTGCCCCATAGTTGTCCATCAGCGTTAAAGTAGTCACCAGGGACACCACCAACAAATGTTGGCTGATCGTTTTCATCAAGTAAGAATGCTTTCCGATTAGTCCAGACGTCAACACTATCAATCCCAACATAAATTGGGATATCGCCAACTATTTGCATCCCGTAACGATGAGCGTAAGCGCGTAAGTCCATCCATTGTTTATAAGCAATGTATTGTAACCACATTTCAAATTCAATGGCTTTCGTAAAAGGTTTTAAGTTCACACCGCGCCGCGTTTTACTCCATTCGCGTTGCGCTTTTTTCCAGTAATGCCATTGCACTAAGTTGTTATCACGTTTAAAGGTAATAAAGATCGCGTAATCCTTAACCCATTTATTATCCTTAACCCATTTTTTAAACCCGCGGCGGCCTTGTTTTTTAAAGTTATTGAAGGCGCGTTTTAAATGACGGAGTTTAAATTTACGCACTTTGTCATAACGAACTTTTTTACTACGCGCAAAGTAACTAGGAACTTCCGGTAGTAATCCGTCTTTTGTTAATAGTTCGAGACTAATATAAATTTCATCAAATGGTTTAGAACCAAATGGTTGATAAGGCGAGTTACCGTAACCAAGCGGGTTAACTGGTAAGATTTGCCATAATTTAAAGCCAGTTTTACTAGCTTTACGAATAAAAGTGCGGCCGCTTGGACCAAAGTCCCCAATACCGTGTTTGCCCGGTAAACTACTGACCGCTAGTAAAATGCCTGCTTGACGCATTTTATTTCCTCCTTAATACGACACTGCTATAAGGGGCTAGTGTTAATGAGCCATCAACATATGTTGCCCTTGTGCCGGTAGTGTAAATGTCATGAATAATTTCTACTTCATATTCACTAATGAAGCGTGTAAGTTTAAGCGAAACTTCTTCGGCAAGTAAGTTGTGAATTACATGTAGTTCTCGCTCGCCATTATGCTCTTTTAGTGTTAAACCCGCAACACCATTATTATTAAGTCTTAAGTTATAAGCACGAGCGTTTTTAATCCACGGATGAGTGTTTCTTACATTAATTACCTTGCGGTAATGGTTAAGTAAACTAAACGGTTCACTAAGTAAATCTTCCGCACCGTACTTTACTTGATTTGCCATATTATAAGTAGTACCAATCGGTGGATTAGTGCGATGCTTATCACCAACTCTTTTCCAAATCATTGGTAAGCGACGATTCGCGTCAGTCATCGCGCCTTGTCTGCTACCTTTTAACCCAATTTCTTCCCCGTAATACATAAAGGGAACACCAGGGGTTAAGAGATAGACACTTGCACCAAGCTTTTGCCGTTCATCTTGGTCACCAGTAAACATTTGACTAGAACGGTCCATATCATGGTTAGTTAAAAACATCGCCATTAGGGCATTTTCATTAATAGTGTATGCTTCACTAAAGGCGTTGCTAA
>Ga0255347_1006556_pt1 | contig 12589 bp, 2 predicted proteins | sample wastewater_treat_2_FD_192479 | JGI IMG/M metagenome (GOLD analysis project Ga0255347, IMG submission 192479) | Wastewater microbial communities from Lulu Island WWTP, Vancouver, Canada - plant24 | ecosystem: Engineered > WWTP > Wastewater > Unclassified | place: Canada: Vancouver, British...
ATCCGCCGAGCGTTCCGTCGAACACATGCATATCCCACGTATCCGTATCCACGAACAACGCCCCCGACGACGGATTCTCCGGAGCCGTCGAACCGGCGTACACTCCCGCCCACACCCACGTCGAACCGTTGTACGACCGCAGCACCGCCGGTTCAGAGGACGTATCCAGCCACACGTTGTTCACCAGCGGATTCTCCGGCGGCGTCGCGCTCTGAAAACGATTGATCAGCCGATTGACATAGAGGTACAGATTATTGATCTCCTCGTTGTACTTTGACGAACTTATCGGCGTCTCGTGCTCCGCCACCTGGTTCTGTCTCGCAGCCACAGGCAAACCCCATCACCGCCTTTCCTGAAAGAACCTTTCCGAAAGAACCTTTCCCAAAAGAACATTTCCGAAAGAACCTTTTCCAAAAAGAGCCTTTTCCAAAAGATCATTCCCAAAAAGATCATTCCCCAAAAGAAAGAGGCGGGGTTTTCCCCCGCCTCTTCGTCTCCCTACTCGATACCCTTCCGCTCGTAGTACACCGCCATTGCCGCCTTCGCGTATTCAGCAGCCCTGTTCTCCAGCATGTCGATCAACTCGCGCTTGTCCTTCCGCGACAAGTCAGGATCAAGACGGATATCGTCCTTCTCCCTGTTGATCTCGGTGAACTTCGCCCGCGTCCTGTTGAACGCCTTCAGAAGCCGTTCGTCCTCGAACGCCGTCCCCGCCGCGTCCGCGCGCTTTTTGTCGTCGAGCAACTGATCATGGTACGAATAGAACCTGTTCAACGGTTCTCCGGCACGCGTCGTATCGTAGAAGAACCGTTTGAAGAACGGCAGATCGCTCGCCTTCCCGGCCTCCATCTTCGTCTTCTCGTCCACCAGCCCCATTCCGGTTCCTATCATGTCGAACGTCCACTCCGCGAGCGAAAGAACCTGCGCCCCTACTTCGCCGACGTGCTTGTCGTACATGAACTCCAGCATGATTGGGGAGGTTTTCGTCACCTTCCCGAGCATCTTCGCCGTTTCCGACGTCCCGGTATGGAACTGCAACTCGTCCGGAAGATGTTCAAACCTCTTCGAGACGATGGGGCTGTCCGTAAAGGAATCGGTATTTCTCCACACCTGGATTATCGGCGCGATCATCGTCGGCACATACGGAGGAAGCAGATTCACAACCGAATTAGCAAACCCGCGCCACGCCTCCGGGTCTTTCTTCGCGGCCTCCGTGATCATCCTCTCGAACACCGCCGAAATAATCCACCAGTTATCAGCTTTCGGCAGGCGCGTCCACACATTCATCCCAAGCGTCTCGTTCTGCACCGGAATGAAGAAGTGCGTATCACGCATCCCCGGAGCGATACGCTGGTACTTCTCTTCGTCATCCGGATTGGACAGGATCGCCAGTCTCATCATTATGAAGGGAAGCACCTGATACAGCATCACCTTCGCGAACGTCTGCATCGGACGCTGCTTCGACACCTCGCGCACCTTGTCCAACCCCTGCACTCCGGCATTGAAAAACGCCGTCACCGAGTTGAATCCGCGACCCCACGTACCCGCGCGCCCGAAGTCAATGTTCACGCTCCGCGCCTTCATCGCCGCGCGCTTCCCGCCCATCTTCGGCTTCGTCCTGCGCAAGTACTCATACTCGTACAGCTTCGGGGCCATCTCTATCATTTCATTTGCTCTGCCTATCCATCCGCCGACGCTTCTCGGAGTTTCCATGAGGTTCCGCAGTGTGCGGGCGATTCCCGTCGAAGACGCCAGCCTCCGTTGACGCCGAAGCTCCTTGGCGATAGCCTCGATGCTCGTCCCCTTCGGAAGCGACGTGATGGCGGAATAGAACACGCCGTCGTCGATCGCGTCCTCGATGAGTTTCTTGTGCGCCGGATCGTTCGAGAGCTGCAACATCAGCCCCTTGATCGTCGCCACGAACGGCATCGCCCACCCCTCGGACTGAATCGCCGTCCCCTGCGCGTCCCGCAGGAAGTTCAGCAGCATGAACGCGGGGTTGTAGCGCGTCGTCCCCATCTTGAACACGTCGGCGGCGAACTGCATCCACGACAGCGCTCCCCGTATGAAGGGGTTTCCCGCCTTGCTTCCGGAATCGTACATCCCCTTCAGCAGCACGTACAGCTCCGGGTCCGTCGAGTAGTATTCCTTCTGTCCGTCGCGCCACACGTAGAACACGGCGTGCTCCTTCATATCGGCTTTCGACATCGCCTCCGACTTCGACGCCAGCCATCCGAATCCCTTCAGACTGTTCGCCGCGTCCACGACCAGCTTGGCGAAATCGTTCCGGCTCTTGATCCCGTGGAACACCACCGCGTTATGAATCATCACCTCGAACGGATCGAAAATCTCCGTCCGCTCGTGCTCCGCCACGCCGTAACGCTTCATGAACGGATTGCGCACATCCACATACGAACGAAGATTCGCCCCGTTCTTCGGCGCGCCCTTCGTCAACCAGTCGATGAACCCGTCCTCGTCCAGATCGCGCATGAAGGGGACGTAGTTCTCCCATTTCGTCCGCATCGCGTCGAACCCTTCCTGCGAAATGACGCCCGTATCCAGCAGCGTCTCCTTCACCATATTGTTGTAGATGTCCTGCACGCCCTTCAGCACGTCCTTGATATGCTGCGGCGTATTCGCCACGACGGCCTCGTGATCGCTCCTCGGCCCGGTGCCCGGATTCATGTCGTTGTCGTAGTATTCGATGCTCTGCAACGACACAGCATACGCCGTAAGCTGATCGTACTCCTTCTTCGTCAGCTTCCCGACCAGAGCCATCATCCCTTCCACGTCCTTGTCCGCCTGCTTCATATACCCAGCGAGCGTCGACACCTGCGCGTAGAAGTCCAGCTTGTCGGGCAGGAACCCGCCGTTGTTCGCCATCTCCTTCTTCCCCTCTGGAGTATCCTTTATCCACTCCGTCAGGAGGTTCCACGAATGCTTGTCGTCCACAAGCCCCTCGTAGGACTTGAATATAGCGCGTTTTAGCCTGGAAGACACCAGCGTCTTCGAATACGGACGCTTCTCTCCAGCGCTCCGCACATGCGCCAGCACCCGGCTTTCCGGCGACGACTCGTAGAAGGCCGACACCGCGTCGCGCAAATCGCCGAAATCCTCTACGAGCTTCGCATCCGCTTTGTCCAGCCTCGACTCGAACTCCACGAAGAATATCGGAGCCGACGCCTTCGCCGCAGCCTTGTTGATGATGTAATACTGCACAAACTGCGCCACGCCCTCCGCCAGCACTACATCCTGCGCGGCCCCCGGACGCGCCGTCTGCTTCCCGAGCGCCTCAAGCTCCTTCAGCGTCCCCTTCTGCAACCCGGTATTCAGCTTCAATTCCGTCATCAGATGATGTCCGACCTCGTGCATCGCCGTCGGGAAGTCGTAGTCGTCCTTCGTCTTGATCAGCTTTTCCCGCTCGCTGTACACCCCGGTGCGATCCTCCGTATTACCGAATCGCCACGGAACAAGCCTCTTTACCAGATCGCGGATTTTCCGCAACCCGAGCGCGCGCGCCTCCGGATTCATCGACGGGCGCGGCGCTTCCCACGCCCTCGGCTGCCCCGCAAGCTCCTTCTCTCCCTCGGTGGAGGCGAAGTTGAGCAGTTCCTCCTCCTCAACAACCCCTGCCTCAACTGTTTCGACTCCTTCGTTCACGTCGGCTTCAACTTCGGCGGCTTCGATTGTCTCTACGCTCTCTTCGACATTGGCGCTCTCGGCTAACTCGCTCTCAGCCGCAGCGCGCTCCTCCGGCGTCGTCAGCATCGTGTCGTAGAGGCTCACTAACGCATCTGACATCTCCACATTGTTGCTTCTGGCGAACGAGAAGAGTTCTTTCAACCACTGCTTGAACTTCTCGAAAACACCCTGCAACCCCTTCGCACCCTTCGGCGCGACCCCGCGCTCCAGATACGCCTCGAAACCCACGGCCAGCTTCTCGTGCTCCTTCTCCGCGAGGATGAACTTTTTGTTCTTGTCCTTCGACACGCGCACCACATTGTTCAACTGCCGGAAAAGGTTTTTTGTCTCATCGCTCGCCTTCCCCGTATTCATCTGCCGCAGCAGATCGTCCACGAAGAAGTGCATCGCCTCGTGCATGAACGTCGAAGCGTCCGCGTTCTCGAACAGCCGTATCTCCGGGCGAGCGTCCGTACCGCGACGGAACGTGATGCTCCCCTTCGCCTCCGCCCCCTCCCCCTGATAATATCCGGGGTAGGCGTTTCTCAGCTTGACAAGATCGGCTTCTGTTGCTACACTCTGTGTAATGAAGCTCTCAAGGTTTGCACCCCCAGTGAAGAAGAAGCTGGCCCGGCCAAACCATTGGGAGCTTTTCTTTTTGTTGATATATTTCGCGTTGCCCTTTTCCATCTGCTCCACAAACCATGCGTCCCTGTTTTCCACCGCATCCTTCTTGCCGTACACACTGGCAAGACGATTTATGGCATACATATTCCGCCCAGGAACAACATCGAGATGAAGCGCGGCGATAATAGTCGCCCCGTCGTCGTCGGTCAAATCAAGCATGACGACGAGACTTTCCCCCTTCGCCTTCAGATCGGACTTGAACACCATTATCGGATCGGCCAGCGCCGCTGGAATCTTCTTCAACACCTCCGAAGACAACCCGTGCTTGCTCATCACATCAAGCAGCTTTTGCCTGCGCATTTGCACCGGCAGCACATCCGCTCCGACAAGACTCAGCACAAGCGGAGTCGTCATCACGTTCACATAAGAATCGGGCTCCCCCTTTCCGGAAACGGTATCGTCCACCGCAACGGCGAACGCGGCGGCGTCCTTCTTCAGATTATCGCGGTAGGAGCCGGACTTCGGCGTCAGCCTGCGCTGATACCGTACATCCTCGTTCCCCGAGTCGAAGCGCTTGGAGAGGGGGATAATCTTGCCGGAGTCGTCGTAGGTGACGGGGTCGGCGAGTTTCACCCTAACACTGTCACCGTTCGGAAGAACCGCCGACACGCTCCCCGCATCCTCACCATCGTTCGTGTAAAAATACCCTCGACGCGCACTGCCTCTCTTCAACATTCCCGCCATTGTGGCGTTCGCCTTTGCGTCCGACATCGGACTGCGAGGTGTGTTGCTCATATCTGAAACAACCAGCACCGGACGAACCCAAGGCTTCCACGTTGGATCAACGGGAACCCCCTTGCCGACCGTGGGCATCTCCGTCGGGTAGTGATCTTCCGCAGGAGACTTCGCGTTATACCCTGTATCTCGGTATTTGCCAAACTCTCCCGATCTTACGCGATCCCTCCCCGCAAGCAGTGTTTTCCCGTACTCGCGTGTGCCGTCCCACCCCTTACCGTCGGCGGGGATTCCTATACGCGCTTCAAGGGCTTCCGTCGCGGCTTGTTTCGTGCCGACATGCAACCCGCTTCGCCCACCTCGCAAGTCTCCGGAAGGCGTTCCGTGCCAATAAGCTCCGGAAGCGGCAAGCCTTTCATCCACCATCCGCTGCGCCGTCTCCATGTCGCCCGCTTCCACGGCGGCGAGGTAGTCGGCGTCGGAGGATAAATCCGCCTCGCTTTTGAGTACGTAGCGGTCGCCATCACGAACATAATTCGCTGGCATCAACACGTTAATAGTGGAATCCCCTCGTTGAATTGCCGCTAACAGTCTATGCCCTCCATCACTTACAACAAGGTATCCCTCTTGATTCACGCGAAGATAGATGGGAGTTTGAATATCATCCTTGGCATATCGGTTAACACGTTCGGGATCACTAGTTTCTCGCATATATTCAATCGTAACATCAGGTATTTCCGATATTGGAATAACAGTGCGAACCAATGGCCCAGTCGGAGGCTCACCTTCCCACACTTTCCCTAAATGTCTAGACCGTAAATCGCCAGCGCGAATTGCTTGAACTAGCTTGAGTGACTCTTCCGGCGTCATCTGTTGCGCGGCGTCGGCATCCCCCATCTGATACAGCGTCTCCTCCGCCCCTTCGCGCAGGGAGGCGGGCTGTTCCAACTCCACAACGTATCTCGTCTTCCCGTCTTTGCTTTCCGAAACAAGCACAACGGGCACATCGTCTTTCATTCGGAACGCTCGTGTATATATCCCGAGATTGTGTCCATCCAAACGATATTCTTCCCCGTCGATATCCTTTACAACGTCTCCGGTTCTGTCTTCCCCGTAAGAATCACGCTTCTTTACAGAAAGTCTTCTGAACGTATCCGCCTCGATGAACCGATTCTTCCTGTCCGCGCGTTCTATATCCGCATCGAGTTCCGCAAAGGAGACCTGTCTTTGATACCACGCCAACTCTTGCAAAGCCCGATTCGCTTCCGACTGGTCGATGTCCATCGCCGCCATCTTTTCCATAGCGGGGCGATTCGCAATCATACGGTCCAGGTCTTTTTTTGCGGAAACAAGAAGATTGGCGTACACACGTTCAATGAACTTCGGGTGGACGCTCTCGACAAGATCGGACAGATTGCGCGCTTCGACGCCCGTCTGCACGATCCTCCAATCGGGTTTCCCCTTCGGGTTCCGATGAAAAGCGACCCCCCACTCCTTCAACCCCTCCGCTCTCTTCTTGTCGGAAAGGGAACCCGCCCCGTAATTCACTATGCGTACTTCCACATTCCCTACGGGTATGGACACATGATCTCCGGAAGAAAGTTTCTTCGCATCCTCGAACGCCTTCGCGATGGCCTTCGCCCCGTCCGAATCCGCAACCACGCTCTTGCTCAAAAGCCACGGCATAACCGGGCTCGTCGGCGCTTTCGGCTCGGTGTTCTTGTCGGCCCCGGCGCTTCTCCACCGATTCCATTCCTCGCTATACACGCGATACTCCGCGTCGTACTCTTCTTTCTCAGCCCAATACGCTTTCGTTGCGGCGTCGAGAACAGCGTCTATCTCCTTGCCGGAACCCTTATGCTCTCCGTACTTTATTACGGAAGCCGATGCGCTCTCGGCATTTTTTATAGCAAGTTCCAACTTCTCCTTTTCCGTGTCGAACGAATCCATAAACCGCTCCGCGCTCGACTTCGACCGTATCAACCCGCTCTGCGACGCCTCCAACTCGTTGTACCGGCGTTCGGCCTTCAGCTTTTGGAGAAACACCGGATTCCCCGTGGTGTTCGCCATGAAATTGGCGAACTGATCGGCGTCATTCCCGCCTTCTTCGGTCAGCGTATCCACTCCGTCCCCGCTTCGGAACTGTTCGATACCCCGCGCCTTCCTCTCAAGAGTCTGCCACATGACGGCATCCGACGTCTTCTCCGTGGAATACGCGATAATCTCGATTCTGAATCCGTCCGGGTCGGCCAGATACAACTCGTTTTTCTGTCTGATGATGCGCCCTTCGCGCTGCTCCAGATCGGAAGGACGCCACGGCGCGTCGAGATGATGCAGCGCGACAAGCCGCTCCTGCGCGTTCATCCCCGCTCCCATCATGTCGGTCGAACCGATGAGTATCCGCACATTGCCGGAATTTACACGAGCGAACAACTCGGCCTTCTTTTCAGTAGTATCATGATCGTGGATAAACTGAATCTCGCTCTCCGGAATGCCCATTTCCTGCGAAAGAACCTTGCGCAAATCCTCGTACACCGAAAAGCCGCTGTCGGCTGTCCTCGCCAGAGCCGTCATGCGAAAATCGGCGTACTTCTCCTCGTTCTTCTCAAGAAAATCTTCGGCTGCCTTTACGCGGCTATCCTCCGAATCCAGCAGATTCTCAAGCGCCGATTGCAACCCCTTCCACTGTTCGATGAAGGGCCGCCCTTCCAGACGCTTCATGATCCTCGCGGCATCCCCTTCGCCGAACACACCCTCGGCAAAAGTCTTGAACATCTTCTTCGCTTTCGCTTTCGACCCGGAGGAAGGCACCGAATCATCGCAAAACACCAACTGCGCTCCTCGAACATCGTCCCACTGATCGTACAGCCGCTTGATATTTCTCGCCGCCCGCATCACCTTCCCGTTTCCATTTCTCGGAAGGGTTGGGTCGATAGTCCGAATGTCCAGCGAGGCGATGCGCGCATCGTTCAAAACCCACAACGGATTGTCGATGCGTCTGTATTTGGAGTTCCTCGCGTTGCTCTCTATAGCGTTCATCCGTGCGGTGAGATAATCGAAATACTCGGTTTGCTCCTCCGACGGCTCCCCGGTGTCCAGCCTCCTCTCGTTCCGCCCCGAATCCGGATTCTCCACTATCTTGGGAACGGGAAACTCGGTCCTCTTCTTTTTCCCTTCCGGAAGCGACTCGTTTTCCCTCTCCATCTGAATCCGGTACGCATCCTTCAAATTCTGCAAAGTGATCGTATCCGCGAACTGCTTGTAAATCTGCTGCAACGAAGAAAGATTCACCAGAGACGAAAGAACGCGCCTCGGCTTGAGCTTCTGCGTCGCCGTGTACTCAAGGCGGGTTTCGGTGATCGTGTACGCTCCGGCCCATGCGTCGAAGTGCTGAAGATTCTTGCTCGCAAGTTCGTCGTATGCGAGATACTTCATCATCGTGTAAATCTCAACGAGGCTGTTCGACACCGGCGTCCCCGTAGCGAAGGCGACTCCCCCGCCGCGCTTGCGCAATCCGCGCGTCTTCACGTACATGTCGAACGACTTCGCGGTCCCTTTCGGGTCGTTCATTCCGGCGATGCGTGGATTCCCCGACGAATACTCCAGGTTCTTGAACAAGTGAGCCTCGTCCACCACAAGATAGTCGATTCCCATTTTCTCGAAATCGTATCCTATCTCGTCCCGTTTCCCTTCGGCGAGTTCCGCCAACCTCGCCTTGTACTTATCTATCCTCTCTTGAATCTGCTTGACGCTTCTCGAATTCCCAGTCTCTTCCGCATCCTCAAGCGCGGCCCGAAGCCCGGAAAGCTGCTCGTCGATAATCGCCTTCTCGTCGACCGCCGCGTTCTCTATAAACGACAGATGCGAATGCCCGATGATAACCGCGTCGAAATCCCCCGTCGCTATCCGCGCGAAAAGCGCTTTTCTGTTTTGCGGCTTCATACTCTTTTCGGAAGCGGCAAGTACGCGCGAACCAGGATAGAGCTTGTAAAAATCCCTCGTCCACTGTCCCACGAGGTGATTCGGAACCACGAAAAGAGGCTTCTTGGAAGCTCCCATGCGCCGACGCTCCATCGCTCCGGTGATCAACGCATACGTTTTCCCCGCGCCGACCACGTGGTCGAGCAGCACGGAATCCGTCCTGATCATCCGCCACGCCGCGTCCTTCTGCGTATCCCTCATCTCGACGGAAGGGTTCGCTCCGGCTGTGACAAGAAGCTCCCTCCCGTTGAATTTCGGCTCCACATGGGTATTCATCTTCTCGTTGAACGCATCGACAATCTTGTCCATTATCCCGGCGTCGCCGCGAGCCCACTTCTCGAACTCTCTCGACATCATCTCCACCAGCATATTGGCTCTGTCCGTTGCTTCCCTGTCGATGGTGCGGTTATCTCCGCTTCCGACATACGCCTTCAGCATCTTTCCCTGCGTTGCGGCATTGAAGAAGTCAAGAATGGAGAAATCCGGGTTGTTGAACATCCCACCCCACTCCGTCTTCAACACGACGTCGGACGCCATCCCCACGATTTTTCCAGTAGCGCTCGACACATACACGTTGACGTTCTGCAATCCGAGGTCGGAGAGAAACCTTTCAAACACGCCCGCAGGAATCCACGAACCCTTCAAAGACGGTGTGACCTGAGCCGCCGTCTTCGGAGCGGGCTGCACCTTCCGAAGCGCCTTCGCGTTCGTTTCCAGCCGGTGCTTTTCCGCTTCCGCAAGTTTCTTTTTCACATTCCCGGAAAGATACTCCGAAGCGTCCTCGTACTTGTTGTTCGCCGGATTCAGAAAGATTTTCGGGGCCTCGCCGGATGCAAGTTCGGCGATAAGCTCGTCCCGATCCTTTCCGGAAATGTCGCTCATATATTCAAGATCGACCTTCCCGCGCTCCCTGATGGATGCGTGCAATGCGGGATCTGCCCCGTCAACGGATACTATCTCCCTGTACGGATGCACCACGCGCCGGTCCAGAATATCCGCGACGACCGCGCTCGCTTCTCTGACGGGGGCTCCGGTTTTTTGGGACTGACTCTCCGTCACACCGGCGTCGTACTCTATTTCTATCCCCGCTTCGGCTCCGACATCCTCTCCGATCATGGCCCTGTTCGCCTTGCTCGACACATGCCCGAAGGTTTCCACGAAGTTGTTGTACGCTTCCCGAAGCCCGGAACGAATCTCCTCCATATTCGCCGCGTCGCGCAGTTCCGCAAGATTGAGCGCCAGCATCCGATTCCTCAAGTCGAGCAATCCGTTCAGCCTTTCATAATTATTTTGCGAAAGAGTGCGCGTTTTCCTTCCGGTTTCTATCTTCTTGAGAATGTCGTCGAACTCCCACTCAAGACTCGACCCCTTCCCGGCGGCTTCCGTTCCCGCCTTGTACAAGCGGTCGATCCCCTTGCCGACATCCGTCTTCGCGGCGAACGCGTCGTTCTTGTTGTATATCCCGGCTTCTTTCGCGAAGGCGAAGAACTCCTTCATCTTCACCGGAAGATCGGACGCCGAAACACCTTCCTTCAATTCGCGCGCAATACGCGCCATCCCATGCCACTCCTCGGCGTTGTTCCCCCACGGGATTCCCGGCACGATATCGACGATGACGGAGTTCCCCGAAACATCGTCATCCGTCCTCATGCGGATTTTCCCGTCCGGCTCAAGACGCATACCTCCAACGGGAATATCGCTCTGCATCGCCATCACGGCGGAAACATCCAAATCCCTCTTGGACGGTTTCAGCGTCCCCTTCAGCTCCGCGAAATCCCCTGCAAGAATGTCGCCGAACGCCTTGACGAAATCCCTTCCATCATCTTCAACAGTATGCTCTTCCCCGGCGTGCATCTTCCCGCGCATCGAAGGCTCTCCAAGAATATGATTCGGATGCTCCTCGAAATACCGGTTCACGCTCACATCTTCCCCGGCCTTGTTCGTCACCTTGCCGGAAGAATCGAGCCACGCGGCCTTCATGTCCGGGGATTCCCCCTCGTGCAGCTTTTGAAGGAAGATGATGTCCGTCGTCACTTCCGTTCCGGCGTTCGCCTTGAACGCCGTATTCGGCAGACGCACCGCGCCGAGGAACTTGAAATCTTTCGCAAGTTGCGCGCGCCCCCTCGTATCACCGGCATCGAGGAAATGATGCGTAATCACCATCGCCATCACCCCGCCGGGGCGCAGGTGCTTCCCCGACTTGCCAACGATGAAGTTGTGAAGAGACAAGCCCTTGAGTTCCTCATACCCTTTGGCGTGCGTCCGAACGGCGTCTCTGGCGAACGGCGGATTCCCTATCGCTATGTCGAAAACCCCGTTTCGGAACTTCGCATACTCGAATCCGATCCCCCCGATGACATGCGCGTTCGGGAAAAGCATGGTCGCCAACTGCCCCGTAACAACATCGAGTTCCGTCGCGTGCCACTCGGTCGCCGACGCCAAGTCCTTCGGCTGCAAACTGATAAAGTTCCCCACACCGACCGTGGGTTCAAGCGCTATTCCGCCCTCGAATCCGAAATGACGCACGGCATCCCACATCATCCGAACAACCTTTTCCGAAGTGTAATGCGCGTTTCTTGTGGAAGCCATCGCGTCGTTCCATGCCGACATCCCCCATTCGGGGCGCGAATCGAACAGCCACTTCAATTCGCGATGCGCGCCGAGCCACATGCCGGACAACTCGCTCTCGTCCTTGAACACGTTCGGCAAACCGCCCCACCCGACGAACTTCGCCATTACAGCCTGTTCTTCCGGAGTCGCATACCGCTCCTCGTCGAGAACTTGCTTCAACGTGCGAATGGCGTTCAAATTCGCTTCGAGCTTTTCCTTCGGCGTCCCTAAAACAAAAGAGAACCCCTCGGATACCGAGAAGTTCCCTGGGTTTTCTCCTGCAAGAGCGGGTTCCGTTCCTGCTATATTATCTCTCGGATTCAGAGTTCCGGACTTTCCGCCGTCTCCTCCGGTAGCCTCGCCGGTTCCGGGTTGGCTTCCAAGCGCCGTCTTCTTTCCTCCCTTGCCTCCGCCTTTGCGTCCGCCATCTTTTCGTATGCCCACTCCGGACGCACCAGAAACATCTCCCTCGCCTCCGACCACGCCTCGTCGTCCGTCATCCTCGGAGACCCCGCCTTCAGCGTATCCATCTCCATCCTGGCGAGCATCGCCATCCCTCTCGCCTCGCCCTTCAACTCCTCCGGAGTCAGGAATTTCACCAGTTCCGGGTGCTCCTTCCTCAAGTAATCCATCGCTATCGACTGCATCTCTTCGTGCGTCATCGGCAATCGCCTCCTCGTTCCCCGATTCTACACCTTTATCAATCAATTCGGGAATCTGAATCTTACTCGTCATGAACTCGGGATAATCGGACAACACTTCGGCAGGAACATTTTCGCCCTTCTCAAGCGCCTGTTGTACTGAGTATCTGTGCATTCCGGGCGAACGATATCTTCCATCCACCCAATCATCCCTGCGAACTCGCCATGCTTCTTTAGCACTCTCGCTTTGTTCTGATTCTACAGCATCCGCCGCGGGTTTGGCAACAGTCGGCGCGGACGCAGCCATTTCTTCG
>Ga0255347_1006573_pt1 | contig 12567 bp, 10 predicted proteins | sample wastewater_treat_2_FD_192479 | JGI IMG/M metagenome (GOLD analysis project Ga0255347, IMG submission 192479) | Wastewater microbial communities from Lulu Island WWTP, Vancouver, Canada - plant24 | ecosystem: Engineered > WWTP > Wastewater > Unclassified | place: Canada: Vancouver, British...
GGGAGGGGCAGCATGGAGCGCATCGGCGGGATCATCGGCGCGGCGTGGATTGCGGCGTGCCTTGCGGTGGGCGCGATCCCCGCGCAGGCCGCGGAGCCGATCCGGATCGGCGGCATCTTCTCGGTGACCGGCCCCGCCTCGTTTCTGGGGGAGCCGGAGCGGAACACGGCCAAGATGCTGGAGGAAGACCTCAACGCGGCCGGCGGCCTCCTGGGCCGGAAGATCGAGGTCATCGTCTACGATGACGAGTACGATGCGACCAAGGCGGTGACCGCCGTGGATCGGCTTATCAAGCGGGACCGGGTCGTGGCCGTGGTGGGGCCGAGCGGAACCGGAAGCACCCTGGCTATCGTCCCTAAGATCGAAGAGGCTAAGATACCTCTCATCTCCTGCGCGGCTGGGCGCAAAATCGTGGAACCCGTCCGGCCGTGGGTCTTCAAGGTGGCGGCCAGCGACATCCTGGCGGTGAAGAAGATCTTCAACGACCTCAAGCGGCGGGGCCTCGCCAAGGTTGCCATCCTGACGGCGTCGGATGCGTACGGCGCGGGCGGGCGCGAGGACATCAAAGAGCTGGCGCCCAGGATGGGGATCTCTCTGGTCGCCGATGAGGTGTACGGGCCCAAGGACACCGACATGACGGCGCAGCTCACCCGGATCAAGGGGACGGACGCGCAGGCCGTCGTCGTCTGGGGGACGAACCCCGGCCCCGCAGTGATCGCCCGGAACCGCGGCCAGCTCAAGATCGCGACGCCGCTCTACATGAGCTCGGGCGTCGCCTCCAAGAAATTCATCGAGCTGGCCGGTCCGGAGAACGCCGAGGGGATCCTTTTGCCGGCCGGTCGCCTGATCGTGGAGGCGCAGCTCCCGGCCACGCACCCCCAGAAGTCGCTGCTCTCCAAGTATATCCGCGAGTACGAGCCGCGCTTCAAGCAGCCTGTCTCGACGTTCGGCGGCCACGCGTGGGACGCGATGATGATCCTCGGCCAGGCGATTCGGGACGCCAGGTCCGCAGAGCCGGCGGCCATCCGGGATGCCTTGGAAAAAGTGCGGGGTTTCTACGGCACCGGCGGCGAATTCAACTTCTCGCCCGAGGACCACAGCGGCCTCAGCGAAGAGGCCTTTGCCATGGTCCGGATCACGAAGGGCGACTGGGAGCTGCTGCGGTGAGCCGGCGGCCGAGGTGACACACGTCCGGACGACGCCCGGCAACGCGACGGAAGGGTCGCAGGAATCACAACAGCGAGGAGCGATTGGGGAGGGGACACATGGGGAAGCAGATCAGGGTGGGATGGCTCGTCGTGCTGGCGCTGGCCTGGCTTCACACGTCCGCACAGGCCGCGGAGCCGATCCGGATCGGGGCCATCTTCTCGGTGACCGGCCCGGCCTCGTTCCTGGGGGAGCCGGAGCGGAACACGGCCAAGATGCTGGAGGAGCAGGTCAACCGCGACGGCGGCCTCCTCGGGCGAAAGGTGGAGGTTATCGTCTACGACGACGAATATGATGCGACCAAAGCAGTGACCGCGGTGGACCGGCTCATCAAGCGTGACCGCGTAGTTGCTATTGTGGGGCCAAGCGGGTCGGGGAGCACGCTGGCCATCGTCCCGAAGGTCGAGGAGGCCAAGATCCCCCTGATCTCCTGCGCCGCGGCGAAGAAGATCGCGGAGCCCGTCAAGCGCTGGGTCTTCAAGACGCCGCAGAACGATGCCCTGGCGGTGAAAAAGATCTACCAGCACGCGAAGAGCGCCGGGCTCAGCAAGATCGCAATCCTCACGGCCTCGGACGCCTTCGGGGCTGCGGGGCGGGACGAACTGAAGGAGCTCGCCGTTCAGGCGGGGATGACCATCGTCAGCGACGAGGTCTTTGGCCCGAAAGACACCGACATGACGGCCCAGCTCACCCGGATCAGGGGGACGGCCGCGCAGGCGATCATCGTCTGGGGGACCAACCCGGGGCCGGCCGTCGTCGCCCGGAACCGGGTTCAGCTCAAGATCGGGCTGCCGCTGTACATGAGCCACGGCGTGGCTTCGCCGAAATTTATCGAGCTGGCCGGCCCCGAGAATGCCGAGGGCATCCTGCTGCCGGCGGGGCGCCTGATCGCGGAGGCGCAGGTCCCGGCCGGCCATCCGCAGAAGGCCATCCTGGCCGGCTACACCAAGGAGTACGAGGCGCGCTTCAAGCAACCCGTCTCGACCTTCGGCGGGTACGCGTGGGACGCCATCATGCTGGTGGCGCAGGCCGCCAAGCGCGCCCAGTCCACCGAGCCCGCGGCCATCCGGGACGCCCTGGAGACCACCCGCGGCTTCTGGGGGACCACCGGCGAATTTAACTTCTCCGCCGACGACCACGCCGGACTGACCGAGGACGCCTTCGTCATGGTGCGGATCACCAAGGGGAACTGGGAAATGCTGCGCTAAGCCGTTGTCAACGAATAGTTTGAACGGAGAAATTTCGTACACGGCATAAGGAGCCGTAACGAAATCACAAAAAATGGCCATGTTATTTCGTAACGGCTCCTAACCATGCCGGCGCCGTCGGATATTCTGCAATACGTGATCTCGGGGGCGACCCTGGGCGCGACGTACGGGCTGGCCGGCCTCGGGTTCACGGTGATCTTCAACACCACCGAGATCATCAACTTCGCCCAGGGCGAGTTCGTGATGCTCGGCGGGATGCTGGCGGTCTTCGCCATCCGATGGGGAGGGCTGCCGCTCGCCCTCGCCGTCCTTCTCGCCATCGCCGTGACGACGCTGGTCGGGGTCGCCGTGGACCGGATCACCATCCGTCCGGTGCGCGGCCGATCCGTGATCGTCCTGATCATCATCACCATCGGCGTGTCCATCGTCCTGCGCGGGGCGGCCATGCTGCTCTTCGGCAAGGACACCTACCCTCTGCCGGGGTTTTCCGCCGGCGAGCCGATCGGCTTCCTGGGCGCCTCTCTGCTGCCCCAGAGCCTCTGGGTGGGGGGCATCACGCTCTGTGCGCTGGCCGCGATGAAGCTTTACTTCGACCGGACGATCTCGGGGAAGGCGATGCTGGCCTGCGCGTGCGACCGGAAGGCGGCCTCGCTGATGGGGATCAACGTGGACACCATGGTGACCCTGTCCTTCGCGTTGTCCGCCCTGGTGGGGGCGCTGGGCGGCGCCATCCTGGCGCCGATCACGCTCACCTCCTACGACGTGGGGATCCTCTTGGGTCTGAAGGGCTTCGCGGCGTGTATCCTGGGTGGACTCGGCAATCCCTTCGGCGCCGTGGCGGGCGGCGTGATCCTGGGGGTGCTGGAGTCGCTGTCCGCCGGCTTGATCTCGTCCGGGTACAAGGACGCGGTCGCCTTTGTCATCCTGCTGACCCTGCTGTTTGTCCGCCCTTCCGGCCTTTTCGGCCGGCGGGCCGCGGAGCGCGTCTGACATGGCCGGGTGGACGTCTCGGGGGCATCGCCTGGGGATTGCGGCGTTCGCCGCCGGTCTGGCGGTTCTCCCGGCTCTGCTCCCGAACGAGTACTACCTGACCGTGCTGATCGTCGCGGGATTCCACACGATCCTCACCCTCGGCCTCAACCTGCTCATGGGGTATGCCGGACAGATCTCGCTGGGCCACGCCGCCTTCTACGGGATCGCCGCGTACACCACGGGGATCCTTACCGCCAGGTTCCACTGGCCGGTCCCGGCCGGGATCGCCGCGGGGCTGGCGCTGGTACTGCTGGTGTCCGCGGGGATCGCGGTGCCGACGCTTCGCCTGAAGGGTCACTACCTCGCCATGGGGACGCTCGGATTCGGCATCATCGTGTACATCGTCCTGAACGAAGCCACCGACCTCACCGGCGGCCCCTCCGGGCTCACCGGAATCCCGAAGCTCGGCCTGGCGGGGGTCACGATCGCGTCGGACCTCCACGTCTACTACGTCGTCTGGGGCGCGGCTTTCCTCCTGTTCCTGCTGGCCCAGAACCTGGTGCGGTCGCGGCTGGGGCGGGCGCTGCGCGCCATCCACACCAGCGAGACCGCCGCCGCGGTCCTGGGTGTGGACACGGAACGGTACAAGATCGGCGTGTTCATCCTGAGCGCCGTCTATGCCGGCGTGGCGGGGGCCCTCTACGCGCACTACGTGACGTTCGTGTCGCCGGGGAGCTTCGGGTTCCACGCTTCGGTTCAGTTCGTGACGATGGTGGTCCTGGGCGGGATGGGGTCGCTGTGGGGCGCGGTGGCGGGCGCGGTGTTTCTCACGGCGCTGCCGGAGGTCCTCCGGGCGATCGAGGACTACGACATCCTGCTGTACGGCGGACTCCTGATCCTGTGCATGATGTTCCTGCCGGGCGGACTGGCGGAAGGGGCGGAGCGCCTGGCGCGGGGCGTCCGGGTCCTCGCCGCCGGCGGGACACCGGCGGCATCCGGGAGGACGCGGTAGTGGCACCGGCGTTTCTGCACGGCGAGGGCATCACGCTGCACTTCGGGGGCGTGACCGCGCTCCACGACGTCTCCTTTGCGGTGGAGCGCGGAAACCTCTTCACCATCATCGGGCCCAACGGCGCCGGGAAGACGTCGCTGTTCAACGTCATCACCGGTCTGTACCGGATGGATACCGGCGACATCCACCTGGAGGGACGCCGTATTTCCCACTTCCCCCCGCACGCGGTGGCACGGGTCGGCATCGTGCGGACGTTCCAGAACCTGGAACTCTTCGCCAACATGACCGCGCTGGAGAACGTGCTCACCGGCGGGCATCTGCTCACGCGGTACGGGGCGCTCGACTGGTGCTTCCGGTCCGGACGGTTCCGGCGCGAGGAGGCGGCGCTGCGCGCCAAGGCGGAGGCGGCGCTGGCCTTTGTCGGGCTCTCCGCCCAGCAGGACGTCCCCGCGGGGGCGCTGCCGTTCGGGTCGGCGCGCCTGCTGGAGATCGCGCGGGCCCTCTGCGCCGAGCCGAAGGTCCTGCTGCTGGACGAGCCGGCCGCCGGCTTGAACCTGCGCGAGACGGCGGTGCTGGGCGACATCATCCGCCGGATCGTGGAACGCGGGATCACGGCGGTGATGGTCGACCACGACATGGACCTGGTGATGCGGATCTCCGACCGTGTTCTGGTCTTGAACTACGGCGAGGTCATCGCCACGGGGACCCCGGCCGAGGTCCAGCGGAATCCCGCGGTGATCGCGGCCTATCTGGGTGAGGAGTAGCGTCCCATGCTGCGCGTGCGAAACCTCCACGTCTACTACGGGAGGATTCACGCTCTGCGGGCCGCAAGCCTCCACGTGGTCGACAACGAGGTCGTGGCGCTCCTGGGCGGAAACGGGTCGGGCAAGACGACGCTCCTGGCGGCCATCTCGGGCGTGGTCCGGGCGGCCTCGGGGGAGGTGGCGCTGCGGGGCGAGTCGATCGTCCGCGCCCGGCCCGACCAGATCGTGCGCCGAGGCATCGCGCATGTGCCGGAGGGCCGCCACATCTTCAAGCCCCTCACGGTGGAGGACAACCTCATGCTGGGGGCGTACCACCGGTACGCCCGGTCGAGCCGCGCGGCCATCCGCGCGGAAGCGGAGGAGGTGTTTCGGCTCTTCCCGGTCCTGGCCGAGCGGCGCGGCCAGGCGGCCGGAACGCTGTCGGGGGGCGAACAACAGATGCTGGCGATCGGACGGGCGCTCCTGTCCCGACCCAAGCTCCTCTTGCTGGACGAGCCCTCCATGGGGCTGGCCCCCAAAGTGATCCGCGAGATCTTCGACCACATCGCCCGCCTGCGCGCGGAGCGGGGGGTGACGATCCTGCTGGTGGAACAGAACGCGCGGGCGGCCCTCTCCATCGCCGATCGCGGGTACGTGCTGGAGACGGGGCGCGTGGTGCTGGAAGGGCCCGCCGAGGATCTGCTGGCCAACCGGGAGGTGCAGCGGGCCTACCTGGGGCGGGAACGGAGCCGGACGGCAGCTGCGGAGCGTGACGCAGACCCCTCTGTCTGAGCGAGGAGAACGGCCGATGTACTGGGAACCCGACAACGAGTGCATGCACCGCGAGGAGCTGGAGCAACTCCAGCTGGAGCGGCTGCAGGCCACGCTGAACCGTGTGTACGGGCGCGTCCCCTTTTACCGGAAGAAGTTCGACGCGCTGGGGATCACCCCCGAAGATATCGGGTCGCTCAACGACCTCGCCCGCCTGCCCTTTACGAGCAAGGCCGACCTCAGGGACAACTACCCCTACGGGTTGTTCGCCGTCCCCATGCGCGAGGTGGTGCGGATCCACGCCTCCTCGGGGACGACGGGCGCGCCCACGGTCGTCGGCTACACCCGCAACGACATCCGGACCTGGAGCAACCTGGTCGCCCGCGTCATCGCCATGGGCGGGGTGACGAAGGACGATGTCATCCAGATCGCCTTCGGCTACGGTCTTTTCACCGGCGCCTTCGGGCTGCACTACGGCGCGGAGCGCATCGGGGCCTCGGTCATCCCGGCGTCCAGCGGCAACACGACACGGCAGATCAAGATCATGCGGGACTTCCGGACCACGGCGCTGGTCTCCACGCCGTCCTACGCCCTGCTCATCGGGGACACGCTGCGCGAGACGGGGACGCCCCTGTCGTCCTTGTCGCTCAAGTGGGGGCTCTTCGGCGCCGAGCCATGGTCCGACGCCATGCGCCAGGAGATCGAGGAGCGGCTGGGGATCGTGGCCACGGACAACTACGGACTTTCCGAGGTCATCGGGCCCGGCGTGTCGGGCGAGTGCTTGGAGCGCAAGGGGCTCCACATCAACGAGGACCATTTCATCCTGGAGGTGGTGGACCCGGATACGCTCCAGCCCGTGCCGCCGGGCGAGGTCGGGGAGCTGGTCCTCACCACGCTGTCGAAAGAGGCGTTTCCGATGGTTCGCTACCGCACCGGGGACCTCACACGGATCCTGCCGGGCGAGTGCCCCTGCGGCCGGACCGGGCGGCGGATGAGCCGTGTGCTGGGCCGGTGCGACGACATGCTGATCATCCGGGGGGTGAACGTGTTCCCCTCGCAGGTCGAGACCGTGCTCTTCGAGATCGAGGGGACGGAGCCGCACTACCAGATCGTCGTGGAGCGGAAAGGGGCCATGGACGAGGCCACGGTGCTGGTGGAGGCCGCGGAGTCGATCTTCTTCGATCAGATGCGGCGGCAGAAAGAGATGGTCGAGCGGATCCAGAAGCGGCTGGCGCAGGAGCTGGGCGTCACGTTCGAGGTGAAGCTGGTCGAGCGGAAGACGCTGGAGCGGTTCGAGGGCAAGGCCAGGCGGGTGGTGGACAAGCGCCAGCTCTGGTCGAGCCCGACGGCGGAGCCGCACGCCTGAGGCGGTGCGTGACGCACGGGGCGCGGCGGGCGAGGCTACACGTTCTCGATCGACACCGGGGAAATCGGATCGGCCGGCTCGAATCCGAAGACCCGCGCGAAGAAGTCGAGTTCCCCCTCGAGAGCCCGGCGGATATTCTCGGCTTTCCGAAACCCGTGCTGCTCGCCCGGGAAGGGGACGTAGGCGGTGGCGACGCCGCGCCGCCGCAGCGCCTCGAAGATCATCTCCGCCTGGTTCGGCGGGACCACTTTGTCGTCCAGGCCCTGGAAAAAGATCACCGGGCGGTCGAGGCTGTCCAGGTGGTGCAGGGGCGAGCGCGCGATGTAGAGGTCGCGCCGCGCGGGATACAGGCCGATCAGGGTGTCCAGATAGCGCGCCTCGAACTTGTGGGTGTCCCGGGCCAGCACCTCGCAGTCGCTGACGCCATAGTGGCTGGCCCCGGCCGCAAAGACCTTCCGGAAGACGAGGCAGGCCAGCGTGGTGTAGCCGCCCGCGCTCCCGCCCCGGATGGCGAGCCGTGTTCCGTCCACGCGACCCTCCGCCGCGAGGTGCGTCGCGCCGAAACAACAGTCGTCCACATCCACGATACCCCACGCGCCGTTGAGCCGCTCGCGGTACGCCCGCCCGTAGCCCGTGCTGCCGCCGTAATTCACGTCGAGGACGGCGATGCCCCGACTCGTGTAGTACTGGATGTTCAAGCGAAGCGCCGTCGTGGTCATGGACGTCGGGCCGCCGTGGATCATCACGACCAGCGGCGGGCGCTCGGCCTCGGGCGCCACGAAGTCCGGGTTCCTCGGCGGATAGAAAAGCCCATACGCCGTTCTCCCGCCGCCGGTCGGGAATTCGATCGGCTCCGCTGAGGACAGGTAGGACGTGTCGAAAGCCAGGGTCGTCGAGCGGCGCAAGACCTCGGGGCGACCAGCGTTCAGGTCAAGGCGGACGACCGACAACGGCTCGCAGGGCGAGCCGGCGAGGAAGACGGCCTGCGCGCCGGCGCACTGCACCGACGCCATATCGGTGAACGGCAGGTCGATCGGTGCGAGGTCCCGGGTCTCGGTGTCGAGGGTGGCGAGGGTCCAGGTCCCGCGACGGGTGAACGAGCAGACGATGCGGGTCGGGGATGCGAACGCGTAGTTCTGCATCCCGAAGACCCACGGCGGCGTGGCGAACTCCGCCTCCAGTGTCGTCAGGGGCTCGACGCGACCGTTGACGAAACGATAGAGATTCCACCAGTCGTTGCGGTCCGAGGCGAAGTGGAGGATGCCGTCGGGCGACCAGAGGGGCTGCACCGCCGACTCGCGGGTCCCGCCCGCGACATGGATCGGGCGTTCGAGCGAGCCGTCCGCGGCGATGCGCGCCATCCACAGCTCGGCGGCGTCCCACGGCATGTGCGGGTGGCTCCACTCCAACCAGGCGAGATAGGAACCGTCCGGGCCGAGTCGCGGCGCAGCGTAGAAATCCCGGCCGGACCTCAGCACGGTGACGGAACCGCGCCCGTCCGGATCGAGCGCAACGAGGATGTTGCGTGGCTCCCCTCCCGCCGTGTGGTCCTCGCAGACGCAGACAACCCTCCGACAGGGGGCGTCCCAGACGAAATCGGCGTAGCGGAAATCCCCAACAGGGGTGATCGGTACGGGCGGTTGCGCCGCGCTCACGCGGTAGACGCGTTGGTCGGCGAAGTTCGCGAAGAACAAGGCGCCGGCCGCCGCAAGGTAAGACCCGCCCCCGTACTCGTGCACCCGCGTGCGGGCGTTGAAGTCCCGAGGAAGGCAGTCTTCCACCACGCCGTCCGGTCGCCGGCGGACCACGACGGATCGGCCACCCTCGGTCGGCCGCATCTCCAGCCAGTAGACCGTGCCGCCGTCGAGGCGGACCTCACTGAGCCCGACGGCGCCCGAGGCGATCTGCGCGGCCGTGATGGGGGACGTCCACGATCCGTACGGGCGGGTCTGCGGTGCGCTCATCCTTCCACTCCTTTCCTGGCGCGGGATAAATGATGCGCCATCGGATGACTCATGCTATCACACGGACCGCAGGAAAGGAGCCTATCTCCCGGTGTGGGTGCGGCACTTCGACCGACCCCTGCGACGGTGGTTCCTCGCGGCACGCCGGGAATGGTCTCCGCATGCATCGCAGAAAGTCATCCTGTTTTGGGGCATTGCCGGAAGGCACATGTCCGAATGTGACCGAGCACATCTTGAGGGCGCGACCTCAGAGAAATCAAACAAGTTAAGGGCGTCCCCTACGGTTGTGCGTGTCGGACATTCTCCTTGACGGCTGGTTTGGAGTGGGGCTAACGTGCCCATGCAATTCAGGAGCGGGAGGCCGCTCCGGAAAGGGGGATTCGGCGAAAACGCCTGTGCCCTTCGGTCTCGAATGTTCGCCGCCTTACGCGACGACACGTGTCGAAGGAGCCGTTGTGCTATTGGGTGCAGCAGGAAGCCTAATGCAAAATACGCGGGGCCTGTCACCGATGATGTCCTATCGAAAACGAGGAGACAGATGATCTCGACGGAACAGGTGCGCATCTATAGGGCGCTACGTGAGGCTGGGAAATACTTCCACGGGAGACTACTCCAGGGCGTCCCAAGAGACATCCTGGTCGCCACGGCGCAGGAGTTTGGCCTATGGAAGGGGGGTGTCCTCGTCGCCGAACAGGACGAAACGGATATCCTCACAGAACGCCTCATCTATGATCGGCGATGGGACGGCAAGACCACCTTGGAACACTTTGCGGACCGGAACGCCGGGACGTGTCTAACGTCGGAAGAGCAACGCCTCTTCGCCGCTATGCAAAACGGCATTTTCTCGCTCTTCCGAATTCAGGCCATACACCCGGGAAGCCATGCCGTGCTCTCCGACCGCCTAGCAGAGCTTCGCATGGGCCAGGCGCAACCGTTGGTGGAGCTCATCGACATGGGCTTATCGGAGACCGGGGTTCCCGGTGCGCTTTTGGCTACGCGCCTGTTGGACGCCGGCGGGTTCGTCATGACCGCCGGTGTGAGTTACCCGTTTTCCATCGAGCGGGAACCCGCCATTCTCAGTTATCTCCGCCAGAAGGAGTTCGGCTATCGCAAACGCCGTCTTGATCTGCCGGAAAATTATAGCCTGTACTTTTTCCGATTGCACCGGCGGTTCGGTGTCGAGGTGATGTACAGATCGGAGGGCGAGGACTAGAAACCCCGCATCCAAAGTCGCGACGGCACGGGTCAATGGAGCAGTGTTCCGAGTCCTGGTACGCGGGGAGAACGTCAATGGAGGAGCACCCTCCTGCAACTCTCGGTCGGCGCGGCTACGGAAACCGTGTTCAGGCCATAGTAGATTTTTCGGGACAATGGTAGATTATGCTGGACTTTGCATTGGAAGTTGTGTTCGAAGGCCGCCCGAGGGTGGATCGTCGGGGACGAAGGATCTACGACTCAGTCAATAATGCAGCGTGGTATCGCGGACATCGAGGCCGGATCAATGGCGCAGCTTGAGCATATCGAGGCGATCGAGAAGCGGCTGTGGAGGGCGGCGGATACGCTGCGGGCAAATTCGAACTACGCCAGCAACGAGTATTTCATGCCCGTCATGGGGCTGATCTTTCTGCGTCATGCGTACAGTCGCTACCTGGCGGTGAAGGACGAGATCGAGGCGAATCTTCCGAAGCGGGGTGGTAAGACACGGGAGGTGACGAAGGAGGATTTCTCCCAGAAGAGCGCCATCTTTCTCCAGCCCAGAGCCCAGTTCGACTACCTCGTCTCGCTCACGGACGCCGATGACCGCGCCAAGGCGATCGTCGAGGCGATGGAATCCATCGAGGCCGATTACACATCGCTCGCCGACGTGCTGCCCAAGGCGGAGTACCAGGAAGTGGACAACGCCGTCCTCGGGCAGCTTCTGCGGACGCTGAATCCCGATGAGTTGAAACAGGCGTCTGGCGATATCTTCGGCCGGATCTACGAGTACTTCCTCACCGAGTTTGCCAACCTGAAAGCGCACGACAACGGCGAGTTCTTCACGCCCCTCTCTCTCGTGTCGCTCATCGCCAATGTGCTGGAACCATCCAGGGGGACCGTATTCGACCCCGCCTGCGGCTCCGGAGGCATGTTCGTCCAGAGCGCCCACTTCGTGGAGCGGCAACAGCAGAATCCCAACGAGAAGCTGACCTTCCGCGGCCTTGAAAAGAATGCCACGACGATCCGACTGGCCAAGATGAACCTCGCCGTTCATGGCCTCGAAGGCGACATCAAAAGGGCGATCACCTATTACGACGACCCCCACGAGCTGCTCCGCAAGGCCGACTTCGTGATGGCCAATCCGCCGTTCAACGTAGATGAGGTGGAGGCCGACAAGGTCAAGACCGATCCGCGCCTTCCCTTCGGTCTGCCCGGCGTCAACAAGTCCCGCAAGGTCCAGAACGGCAACTACCTCTGGATCAGCTACTTCTACAGCTATCTGAACGAGAAGGGCCGAGCCGGGTTCGTCATGTCATCGCAGGCCTCCAGCGCCGGGCGCGACGAAGCCAGGGTGCGTCAGAAGCTGGTCGAGACCGGCGACGTGGATATCATGATCGCCATCCGCTCGAACTTCTTCTACACGCGCACGGTCCCGTGCGAGCTATGGTTTATTGATCGGGGGAAACCCGATCAACCCTCACCCCTGGCCCCTCTCCCAGCGGGAGAGGGAGGCGGAGAGAAGAGGGAACGTCATTACCGGGGTGGGTTTGATTTTTCAGGGCTTGTTGAACGGGCTCGAGAGTTAAGAAAGAAGCAAACAACCGCGGAGTCGCTTCTGTGGGAGCTGCTGAGGGATCGGCGGTTTGTGGGGTTGAAGTTTCGCCGGCAACACCAATTCGGCGACTACATTCTCGATTTCTACTGCGACCAGCATCGTCTGGCCATCGAACTCGACGGGGGGGTGCATGAGGGGCGGCGAAAGCATGACGCCAAGCGAGACGCATATCTCGCGTCGCAGGGTGTCACGGTTATCAGGATTCCGAATCGAGACCTCCTAAATGACCCGGAAGGGACACTCCGCACGATTTCCGCGCGGCTCCCCGACTCTCCGCGAGAAGCCTCGGTCGAAAGCCAAACCCCTCTCCCCTTGGGAGAGGGCCAAGCTGGCGACCGAGCCCCTCTCCCCTTGGGAGAGGGCCGGGGTGAGGGTAGATACTCCGTATCACTACTGTCCGGTTGTTGCGTCAGACCATTGCTGTAACTGCTGAACCTATAGGGAGTTAGTCCTCGTCATGCGCAAAATCGATTTCAATTTCCGGGTACACTGGGTGCCTCCTCTCACCGAAGG
>Ga0255347_1006576_pt1 | contig 12563 bp, 10 predicted proteins | sample wastewater_treat_2_FD_192479 | JGI IMG/M metagenome (GOLD analysis project Ga0255347, IMG submission 192479) | Wastewater microbial communities from Lulu Island WWTP, Vancouver, Canada - plant24 | ecosystem: Engineered > WWTP > Wastewater > Unclassified | place: Canada: Vancouver, British...
GCGTTCAAGGGCAAGTGATGCGGCCCTTGGAGCCGTAACCTGTCAGGGTCTGGGAAGTTCAGGATTGAACTGTAAACAAAATACATCAAGGGGGGAATTTTTATGAATTTCGGACTGACTGAAGAACAACAGATGGTGAAGGATCAGATTACCAAGTTCGCAGAAACCAAGATCAAACCCATCGCGGCGGAGCTGGACCACACCCACCGTCACCCGGAGGAGATTTGCCGGGCCCTGGGCGAGATGGGCATCATGGGCGTCGCGATCCCCACGGAGTACGGCGGGGCCGGCATGGACGTCGTGACCTACGTTCACGCCATGATAGCCATCTCCAAGGCCTGCGCGAGCTGCGGCGTCATCGTCTCCGTCAACAACTCGCTCTACGGCTTCCCCGTGAACTCCTTCGGGACGGAAGAGCAGAAGAAGAAGTACCTCGCTCCCGTGGCCAGCGGGAAGGTCGAGGGCTGCTACGCCCTGACGGAGGCCGGCGCCGGCTCCGACGCGGCATCGCTCGCCTGCCGGGCCACCCTGAAGGGCGACAAGTACGTCCTCAACGGGGCAAAGCGCTTCATCACCAACGGCAACGTGGCCCGCTACTGCGTGCTGGCCTGCACGACGGACCCGGCACTGGCCTACAAGGGCGTCATCAACCTGATCGTCGACCTGAAGGAGACCAAGGGCTTCTCGCTGGGCAAAATCGAGGAGAAGATGGGCATCCTGGCTTCCGGCACGGCGGAGCTCGTCTTCGAGGACGCCGAGGTCCCGGCGGCTAACCTGCTCGGCAAGGTTGGCCAGGGGTTCAAGCAGATGCTCATGGGCCTCGACTGCGGCCGCATCGGCATCGGCTCGCAGGCCTGCGGCATCGGCAAGGCCGCCCTGGAAGACGCCCTGAACTATGCGAAGGAGAGGGTGCAGTTCGGCAAGCCCATCTCCACCTTCCAGGCCATCCAGTTCAAGCTCGCCGACATGGCGACGGAACTCGAGGCGGCGGAACTGCTGCTCCTGAAGGCCGCCTGGATGGAAGACAAGGGCATGGACTACGAGAAGGAGTCCGCCATGGCGAAGATGTACGCCTCGGACGTGGCCATGCGGGCCGCCGTCGAGGGCGTCCAGATCTTCGGCGGCTACGGCTACTGCAAGGAGTACCCGGCAGAGCGCCACATGAGAGACGCCAAGATCTGCCAGATCTACGAGGGCACCAACGAGATCCAGCGCGTGGTCATCGCCCGCAAGCTGCTCGGCGCCCGGTAGTCCACTGAGCGTCAGCTCTTAACCGGCATAACAGAAGAGGGTCAGGGGGTATGCCCCCTGACCCTCTCTTTTCCCACCACCCCTATAGAAGTAGAGACCTGGGTTCCGAAGTGCGAAGTTAGGAGCTCTTCGGGTTCCGCTCTTGGCGAAATGCAGCGGCTGCAGCGCAAACTGTTTGAGCCCGCAGGGCGAGTTTTTGCGTCTGCAGCGGAATGAGCCTTAGAGCGGTCGAAGAGGTTCTATTCGCACGAGGATTTCAGGTCTCTACTTCTAATAAATCCCTTCCACGCATCCTCCCGCCAACGTCTGCCCCAGTTCCCGGCACTTCTCCAGGGTCTCCTCCGTGAGCTTCCCTTTTGAAATGACGGGCTCGTAGACCTTCTTGAACTGGTACCCGAGGGCGATGCGCTCGATGTTGCGCAACGCCCCCGTACCATCGTTGCCTGCGCTGATGAAAACGACGTAAGGCTTGCGGAACACCTTGCCCCGGGCCTGTTCGTAGGTGCGGTCGAAGAAGTCCTTGATCATGCCGGACATGGTCCCGAAGTTCTCCGGCGTGCCCACGGCCAGGCCCCGGCAGTCGAGGAGATCCTGCAGGGTGGCTTCGCCGGCCCGTTTCAGGACAACGTCCGCCCCCTCGATGGCCGCCGCCCCCTCGGCCACGGCCTCCGCCATGCGCTCTGTATTCCCCGTCTGGGAGTGGTAGACGATCAGTATTCGGTTCGGCTTCGGTTCGTCTTGAGTCATTGCCTTTTCCTGTTGTCTCACATTCGAGTCTGCGAAGCTGTGAAGTTGAGAAGCCATGAAGTTTGGAGAAGCCCATCGCACGCACCGGCATTTCCAAACTTCCTGCCTTCACAACTTCCTGGCTTCCATCTGTTCCTTGCCACACCCGTGCCTGCCCGCGCAAACAAAATCCTCCGCAGTTTTCCCTTGACAGGGGGGGGAATTCATGAAAATTATGACCGGCGGTCAGTATGCGACCAACGGTCAAATGACGGCCGCAGGAGGGGGGCATGAAGACAAAGATCACGGAGCTGTTCGGGATCCGCTACCCTGTCGTGCTGTCCGGCATGAGCTGGATCAGCGTCCCGAGCATGGTGGCCGCCGTATCCAACGCGGGCGGCCTGGGAATTCTTGCTACGGGGCCTCTGCATCCCGACGAGACGCGGGCGGCCATCCGCGAGATCCGCAAACTCACGGACAAGCCCTTCGGGGCCAACGCGACGCTGCTCTTCCCCGGAGCGGCGCGCAATGCGAAGGTCCTCCTCGAGGAAAAGGTGCCCGTCATCAACTTCTCCCTCGGGAAAGGGGACTGGCTCGTCAAGGCGGCGCACGAGTACGGAGGCAAGGTGGTCGCCACCGTCGTGAATCACCGTCACGCCCTGCGGGCCGCGGAGTACGGCACCGATGCGCTGCTGGTCACGGGGCACGAGGCGGCCGCCCACGGAGGCGACGTGACCAGCCTGGTGCTCGTCCCGAGCATCGTCGACGCCGTCAAGATCCCCGTCATCGCGGCCGGTGGCTTTGCCGACGGCCGGGGCCTCGCGGCCGCGCTCGCCCTGGGCGCCGAGGGGATCGCCATGGGGACCCGCTTCATGACGACGAAGGAAAGCCCGCTGCACGAGACCTTCAAGAGGCTCTCCGTCGAGAAGGACGTGACGGACACCCTCTACTCGGTCCGCTTCGACGGGCTGCCCTGTCGTGTGCTCGACACGCCGGCGGCGCGACGAGCCGTCAGGAAGGGCCTCGATCTTCCCGCTGCCTTCGTCAACTCGCGTGAAATCGCCGCGATGCTCCGACTTCCCTACGCCAAGCTCTGCGTCGGGGTGATGGCCTCGGGCTGGAAGAACGCGAAGCAGCTTGCTTTCATGGCCAATGCCTTCAAGGCCATCCGCATCGCCACGGAAAGCGGGGACAACGAGAAGGGTGTTCTCACGGTGGGTCAAGTGACGGGGCTCGTCCGCGACGTCCCGACGGTGGCCGAGCTGATGGAGCGGATGGTGGCCGAAGCGTCGCGCGTGCGGGAGCGACTTGACACCGCCATCGCAGGGTCATAAACCGGCGAAAATGCCATCGTGGCGTCATTCCCGCAGAAGCGGGAATCCACGGGGTCCTGGTTGCCGGGTCAAGCCCGGCATGACAGACGAAGCCTTTAGCCTGCTTTTTTGAAAGGAGAGAGACATGTCCGTTCTGGAGTGGAAAAAGGAAGAATCGGTCGCCGTCATTACCCTGACCAACGGAGAAAACAGGCACAACCCGGATTTCGTGGCGGCCTTCCTGGGTGCGCTCGACGAGATCGAAAAGGACTTGGGCGTCTCGTCCGTCGTCATCCTGTCGAGCGATGCGAAGAGCTGGTCCCAGGGCATCGACCTGACCTGGATCATGGGAAAGATGCAGCAGAAGGATGTCCAGGGGATCCGCAACTTCATGTACGGGATCAACAACGTCTTCAAGCGGGTGCTTCTCTATCCCGTGCCGGTCATCGCCTGCCTCAACGGCCACGCGGCGGCCAATGGGGCCATTCTCGCCTGCGCCTGCGATTTCCGGCTCATGCGGGCCGACAAGGGGTTCTTCTTTTTCCCCGAGATCGACATCGGCATCCCCTTCCTGCCCGGGATGATCGCCTTTCTGAAGAAGGCCATCCCCTACGATACGTTCAACGAGATGGCCCTGACGGGAAAACGCTACACGGCAAAGGAAATGGCCGCACGCGGCGTTCTCGTAAAGGCCTGCGACAGCGAGGAGGTCCTCATTGCCGAAACGATGGCCTTCGCAAAATCCTTCCAGAAAAAGCGCGGCGTCTTCGGCGAGATGAAGCGCAGGCTCCACGCCGGGATCGTCGAGATCATCGAAAAAGAGGACCCGAAGGTTATCGAGCCGCTGAAGTTGTTCTGGAAGGACTGAGAAAGCAGGGCTCAGAAGGATCGTCATTGCGAGGGCGAAGCCCGTGGCACCCATTAAAAGGTTCTTTGTCAAGTAGAGAAAGATATCCCGCAGCAGCAAGGGTTGAGGCCTTTCTGCAAAGTGGACGAACCTGCGTCGAAGGACGGACCGGCCACGATGTCTTTTCTTTTGCCGACGTTGCATCGGTGAGCGGTATCAGTCTTCACTGCACCAGGCACCCATCGGGATCAAGGCTGCGATCGAGTGCATCCGAAGGCAGCCCCTGCCGCCGCGTGGCGGCCCAGATAATCGTCGGTACCCTGGCGTGTCCAAAAGGTGCAATCATGCGTGGTTTTCAGCCAGCCACGGGATGGCTCACGTCAGGGGCAGCAAAGATATCGTGCCGGGCGGAACGGTTATCCAATCAATCTACTGGGGTCGCCAGCCACGCTCTCCGGTTTCCCGTTCCGGCCGGGCTTTTCACAGAAGAGTTTCGTCGCCTCGAAGGCGACGTTGTCCCGCAGGACATGATAGGCCGCCCGGGCCAGCTTGTGCGCCAGGGCGTTATGCGCCACCATCCGGTTGCTCTGACGCCGCTTGCGCTCAAAGAAGGCCTGACAGGCCGGGTCGTAGCGCCGGGCGATCTCGGCCGCCTCGGAGAAGGCCCAGGCCAGGTACTTGTTGCCGCTCTTTTCATTGCCTTTGCCCTTGGCCTTCTCATTGCTGAGCCACAGGCTCTGGACCTTGCGGCAATAGGAAGCATACCGCCCGACCTTGGCAAAGCGGCTGACCGGACCGGTTTCCAGGACGATGGTCATGGCCAGGATCTTTCCCACGCCGGGGATCGTCATCAGGTGACGGTAGGCCTCATGTTCCTTCACTTGCTTCAGGATATGGGATTCGAGGGCTGCGATCCGCTCCGTCAGATAATCGATCACCTGCTTGCTGACCGTGCCGGCCAGCTTCAGATCGTCGTGGGCCTCCAGGTATCCCTCCAGGGGGTTTCCCAGGCGCTTCAGGACGCTGCCGCCCAGCTTGACCCCGTGATGGCGGGTCACCAGGTTCTGCAGGCTCAGCATCATGGAGGTTCGCAGGCGCACCAGTTGCTGGCGCTTTCTCAATAGGTCGCGAAGGGGCCGCTGCTCTTTGGGATAGATGTAGCCCTCGGGCAGGACGCCGAGCCTCAGCAGCTCCGCCAGCCAGCGGGCATCATGCCGATCATCGGCGTACTTGAGCCCGGAGTACTTCCGGATGGCCGTGGGGTTGGCCAGATGCACCCGATACCCCTCGCTCATCAACAGATCGACGAGCCAGTACCAGTTGTAGGTGGACTCCACGGCAAGCCCCGCCACCTCGTCTTTATAGGGCGCCAGGGTCTCCAGGATGATGCCGGGGTCGTTTCGAAGCCGCTTGTTCATGATCGGTTTGCCGTCCTCGGAGACGGCCGCCACATAATTATTGGTTGAATGAAGATCAATGGCCATGTACAGTTTCATCGGGCACCTCCAGGGTAAAGTTTGGTCGCTTTCCCTTTAAGCATAGCAGGAGACTTCCTCTCCTGACATGCTGAACGTGAGGTGCCTTTTTATGGTTATCAATCTACGATTTAGAGCTTATCCGTAAATAAAATATACTATTTGTTGGTTTTGTGGTATAGATTCTCTCGGATGACATCCTATGTAACCGGGAGTAATCATGCCCAACATACAGTCCTGGGAAGTCTCGGATGCGTTCTGGGCCAAGGTGGAGCCGCTGATCCCAGCGCCGGAACGTGAGCTCTGCAAGCGGTATCGGCGCAAACCCGGCGGCGGCAGAAAGCCCATGCCGCCCCGACAGATCTTTGAAGCCATTTTATATGTCCTGCGCACCGGCTGCCAGTGGAAGGATTTGCCGAAGGAGCGCTTCGGCAGCCCCAGTGCCATTCACACGCACTTCATGCGGTGGATGAAGGCGGGCTTCTTTGTCGCCCTGTGGCGGGCCGGACTGGCCGAATACGACGAGATGGAGGGCATCGCCTGGCGCTGGCAGAGCATCGACGGGGCCATGATCAAGGCCCCCCTTGCTCGCGACTCCGTCGGTCCCAACCCGACGGATCGGGGAAAAAAACGGCAGCAAGCGTCATCTGCTGGTAGACGGCCGTGGAGTCCCGCTATCGATCGTCGTAACCGGGGCCCATCGACATGACGTAAGCCAGTTGGAACGGGTGCTCGATGAGATCGTCATTGACCGTCCCAAAGGCAGACAACACTTGTGCGCCGACAAGGGCTACTCCGGCGACCCGGCACAACAGGCTATCAAAGAACGAAAGTACATCCCGCATGTCAAGCAGCGCGGGCAGGAAATCCAAGAGAAGAAAACCAATCCACGCTTTAAGGCGCGTCGCTGGGTGGTGGAGGTCACTCACTCCTGGTTCAATCGCTTCCGAAAGCTCCTGGTGAGATACGAGAAGTTCACCGAGACCTACGAAGCGCTTTTACAAATGGCCGCAGCCATGATCGCCTTCAGAAAAGCAGGCTTTATTTACGGATAGGTTCTTAGATGAAGATTCAAGGCTGCACCCAAAGGAACGAAAGATCTGAATCGTAGATTACCACGCCTCGCGCGGCTCGGCTCGTGATGACTTTTTTGGAATACGGCCCGAGGTATTCTCTCGGATTCCCAAGGCTTCGTACTTCCCAACTTTCCCGTGGTTGACTCGGGGCGCTCCTGGCTTCATAATGAATGCAGTCTCTATAGGAGGAACGCCCCCGTGCTCCACGGCCCCAAGAACCCGCCCTTCTGGAAAGACCGAATCGTCAAGCCCGGAGAGGTGCTGGAAAAGATCAAACCAGGCATGACCATCTTCCTCGGCACGGGGATGGCCGAGCCGCGCACTCTCGTCAAGGAACTCATGGCGTCGACTGCAGGCAACCTGCAGGACCTCGAGTTGATCCAGCTCGTGAGCCTCGGCGACACGGTCTCCATCGACGAGCGCTACTCGAGGAAGTACCGACTCAAGACCTTCTACTCCGGCTGGGTGGCAAGCGACGCCGTCACGGCGGGAAGGGTCGACCTCATCCCGAGCCGCTTCTCCCGGATCCCGTGGCTCTTCCAGTCGGGCGCCGTACGCATCGACGTGGCCGTCATCCAGATCACCCCTCCCGACGAGAACGGGCACGCCAGCCTCGGGCTCGGTGTCGACGTGGCCCGTCACGCCATGGAGCAGGCATCGCTCGTCGTGGCGGAGATCAACCCCGGGATCCCCCGGACGATTGGCGACACCTTTGTGCATGTCGATGACTTCGACTTTTTCGTTGAGGCGAAGGAGCCCCCGATCTACCTTCCCCGCTGGCCCGTCCCGGATGCTTTTGACCGGATCGCCGGCCACATCGCCTCGGTTGTCGAGGACGGAAGCTGCCTGTCCTTTTCCATTGGGCCCATTTACGAGGCCCTGGCCTGCCACCTCTGGAAAAAGAAGCACCTGGGAATCCACACGCCCTTCTTCACGGACGCCCTCATGGATCTCGTGAATTCCGGGGCCGTTACCAACCGACGCAAGCGGTTCTTCCCGGGCAAATCCGTCGCGGCCTACGTGCTGGGAACCCCGGCGCTGATGAAGTGGCTCGACGGCAACGCGCTGGTCGACTTCCAACCCATTGACGTCATCATGAACCCGCGCAACATCGGGCTTAATAACCGATTCATGGCCATTCTGCCTGCCCGCAAGGCCGACCTGACCGGCGGCATCGCCCTGCACGTCGGCAAGGGCAACGTGACGGCCGGCGCGGGCGCCGTCGCGGAGCTCTTCGCCGGGGCGGCTTTCTCCCGAGGCGGGCGCACGATCTTCGCCCTGCCCAGCCGCAACCGCAAGGGCGAGTCGAACATCCTCGTCTCCATCGCCGACTACCCCAACCAGTTCACCAATCAGGAATCCTTGGACATGGTGGTGACCGAGTACGGGATCGCCTACCTCACGGGCCGGACCATCCGGGAGCGGGCCCAGGCCCTGATCGACGTCGCGCACCCCGACGACCGCCCCGGGCTCGTTGAGAAAGCCAAGGAGGCCAAACTTCTCTACAAGGATCAGATCTTCCTGGCCGAATCGGGCCATCTCTACCCGGAGACTCTGGCGCGCACGGAGGTCCTCAAGGACGGCCTGAAGGTTCATTTCCGGCCGATCAAGCCCTCCGACGAGGACGAGATGCGACGGCTCTTCTACCGGTTCTCCGATCAGGCCGTCTACTACCGCTACTTCGCCCGCATCAAGACCATGCCGCACGGCAAGATGCAGGAATACGTCAATGTCGACTACCGCAGGGTCATGTCCATCGTGGGAATCGTCCAGGAGAAGGGGATGGATCGGATCATCGCCGAAGGCCGTTACGTCCGGCTTCCGGACAGGCCCTACGCCGACACGGCGTTCCTCGTCGACGAGGCCTACCAGGGCAAGGGGGTCTCGACCTACCTGCTCAACCTGCTCATCCGGATTGCCCGCGAGCAGGGCGGCATCGAGGGGTTCCGGGCCGACGTGCTGCTGGACAACAAGTCCATGCTCCGGGTCTTCGAGAAGACCCCCTTCCCGCTTCGCGCCGTCGTCTCCGAGGGGGCCTACGAGATCGTCATCTCCTTCAGGGACAAGGACGAAACGGAGGAGATCAAGCGGCTGGAGGAGGAGAGAGGAAAGAGGATGTGAGGGTGAGAAGGTGAGAGGGTAAGAAAAGACGTCCCGACCTTTTGTCTTTCTCAACCTCTCAACCTCTTACCTTCTGACCTTCGCGCAGGGACAGCATCGAATATCCCGGATACGAAAAAACGGGGAGAATCCAGCGATAGGATTCTCCCCGTTTCCTTTCGCATCACGGTCGTTGAGGTTAGGACTTCTTCCGCTTGGCCATCTCCTCGGCCTTGAGCTCCTTGCGCAGGACCTTGCCCACGGTGCTCTTCGGCAGCTCCGTGCGGAACTCGATCTCCGAGGGAAGCTTGTAGGTGGCCAGCTTCGTCTTGGCGTACTCAATGAGCTCTTCCTGGGTCGCCGTCTCGCCTTCCTTGAGGACGACGAAGAGCTTCACGTTCTCGCCCCGCTTGGGGTCCGGGATGCCGATGGAGCATGCCTCCTGGATCTTGGGGTGCTCGTAGAACACCTCATCGATGTCCCTCGGATAGATGTTGAAGCCGCCCGAGATGATCATGTCCTTCTTGCGGTCCACGATGAAGAAGTAGCCGTCCTCGTCCATTACGGCGATGTCCCCCGTGAAGCACCAGCCGTTGCGGATCGTGTTGGCCGTCTCGTCGGGCATGTGCAGGTAGCCCTTCATGACCTGGGGGCCCCGGACGATGAGCTCGCCGGGCGTGTTCACGGGCAGGTCGATGAGGCCCGTCTCGAGGTCCACGATCCGCGCCTCCGTGTCGCTGATGGGCACGCCGACGCTTCCCACCTTGCGGACGCCGCCTCCAAAGGGGTTCACGTGAACAACCGGTGTCGTCTCCGTCATCCCGAAACCCTCGACGATGACGGCGCCCGTGAGCCGTTCGAACTCATGAATGACCTCTACGGGAAGCGGCGCGCTTCCCGAGAAGGCGCCCTTGATGCAGGACATGTCGGTCTTTTTCAGGTCCGGGTGGTTGAGCATCCCGATGTACATCGTGGGCACGAGAGCCGCGAAGGTGGGGCGGAACTTCCGGATCGCCTCCAGCAGCTGCGGCGGCTGGGGCCTGGGGATGAGAACGTCCGTCCAGCCCATGTGCACGGAGATGTTCATGGCGCCCGTCATGCCGAAGACATGGAAGATGGGAAGCGCCCCGAGACAGATTTCGTCTCCCTTCTTGAACCGCTGGAACCAGGCCTCCGCCTGCTGGATCTGCTTGCTCAGGTTGGCATGGGTGAGCATGCAGCCCTTGGAGACGCCCGTGGTGCCGCCCGTGTACTGGTACATGGCCACGTCCTCGAAGCCGATCTTCGGCCGCGGCGGGTTGGGGCCGTACTTGGCGATGCAGTCCTTCCACTTGTAGACGTCGGGCGCCGGCTTCACGTCGGCGGCCATCTTCTTCTTTTTCCCGACCAACGGGAAGAGAAGGCTCTTCGGGAAGGGCAGGTAGTCGCCGATGGAGGTGTAGACGATCTGCCTGACCTTCGTCTTGGGCCGCAGGTCGATCATGCGGTTGCCCAGCAGGTCGAGCGTAACGAGCACCTTGGAGCCCGAGTCGTTGAACTGGTGCTCCAGTTCCCGGTCGGAGTACAGCGGGTTGTTGAGAACGGTGATCGCCCCGATGCGCAGCGTCGCGTAGTAGGCGATCACCTGCGGGATCATGTTGGGAAGCAGGATGGCCACGGCATCGCCCTGCTTGACCCCGAAATCGGTCAGGCACGAGGCGAAGCGGTCCACCATGTCCTTCATCTGGCGATACGTGATCGAGTAGCCCTGGAAAATGAGGGCGGCCTTGTCGGGGTACTTCGCCGCCGTCCGGTCCAGGATGTCGGGCATGGTGATTTCTTCGTAGTTGATCGTCGCCGGAACTCCCGGCTCGTAGGACTTGAGCCAGGGCTTCTTGAAATAGATGGAGTCTTCGTAGGCCATGAGGCACCTCTAAAAGCGGGTATTGGGTCTCGGGTCTCGGGCATCGGAATAATAAAGGGTTCTCGCCAGAATGGATGCCTGGAACCGGATGATGGTGATGAGCCCCGAAAAGAAAGCCCGGAGGAACCGGGCTTTCTTTCGGAGCGGTTGTTAGAACTTGTAGGTGTAGCTAAAGCCGATCAGGTGGGCCGTGCCGTCCTTGATGGTGCTGTCGGGAATACCGTTTGGATTAGTTAGCGAGGGATACGGACTCCTTCCCTGGTACTCGCGTTCGTTGATCAGCATCAGAGTGTAGGAGAAATCGAGAGCCCAGTTGTTTCGGTGGTAGCCGGCGCCGATGCTGAACATGTTGCGGTCGCCGTCGGGCAGGACATAGTCGACCGTCGCGTCGTTTTCCGGAGCCTGGTCATAGGCGTAACCGATGCGGAGGTCCCAGTTCGGAGTAACCTTCCACTCCATGCCGATCAGCCAGCGGTAGACGTTGTCCCAGTCCTTCGGGCTCGTTGACGATCTCACCCCCGTGGGGCCGAAGGGTTTGTCGTACTTGACCGTCAATTCCCTGTATGTCTCCCAGCGGGTCCAGTAAAGGCCGCCGCCGAGCGTGATGTCTTTGCTCACGTTGAAATTCAGGCCGGCGAAAATCATGTCGGGCAGGGTCACGTTCCCGGATGCCGGCATATTCCGGAAGCCGAATCTGTCGGGGGTTACCTTCACATCGCCTTCGATGTGCTGGCTGACGCGGCTGCGGTAGGAAACGCCCGCCTGCATCCAATCCGTGGGCTTGTACTGGATGGCGGCGTTGATGCCCCAGCCCCAGGAATCGCCCTCCAGGTTAAAATCAAGATCGCCACCCGGGAGCGGACCGAGTTTGTTCTTGAGATCGAGGGTCATGTACATCAGGCTCACACCGCCGGCAATCGAAAGCTTGTCGTTGATCTTGTAGGCGACGTTGGGGTTGAGCTCGACGGTCTGGATTTCTGCCTTGTAGCTGTTGTAGCGGCCGACCCAGCCGGGCTCGAATTCCGTGCCAAGGCCGAAGCGGGAAAAGAGGCCAATTCCCCCCCACCATTTGTCGTTTATCTCTTGGGTATAGTAGGCGTGGGGCGGGAAGTACCAGTTGCGCTTGAAATCACTTTCGACGCCACCCGGCGTTTCAACGGTGATCATCGGGCTGATGGCCGTGAAGCCGACCATGGCCTGTTTGCCTTTGAGCTGCGTGATTCCCGCCGGGTTGTAAAAGACGGCGGACGGGTCGTCGGCCGAGGCTGTGAGGCCCGCACCAAGTACGTTGCCGCGGGCGCTGCCTTCATACAGGGCAAAACCGGCGCCGAACGCGGACGTGGAAAGGAAAAGAACGAAAACGACAGTTAGAAACGAATAGACAAGCCTCCTCCTAGACATGATACCCCCTCCTGTAATCAAAGAACTTATGATGCATTCAGCGCCCCGGGGGCGCACTCCTCTTGGAGGGATTAGTAGACATAACTCCCAATCTATGTCAATGGAATTTATAAAAAAAAGTCCCTGCCCGCGGATGCAGGCAGGGACTCGATTCCAGCAATTTCACTGACCGCCGGTCAAGCCGAGCCGGTCCCGATCAAACGCATTTCAGGCTTCCGCCTTCGGCTCTTCCTTTGGAGCTTCCCCCGTCTCCATGGCCTCCCAGACGATCTCGGCGATGTCCTTGGCCATGACCTTTTCCTCCGCGTTGCGCGCCTTGAGACCGTCCATGATCATGGTGTTGCAGAAGGGGCACGCCGTGGCGACCGCGGTGGCGTTGACGGCCAGCGCCATGTCGGTGCGCGTGTTGTTGATGCGCTCGCCGTGGTGTTCCTCCATCCACATCCTGCCGCCGCCGGCGCCGCAGCAGAA
>Ga0255347_1006579_pt1 | contig 12560 bp, 10 predicted proteins | sample wastewater_treat_2_FD_192479 | JGI IMG/M metagenome (GOLD analysis project Ga0255347, IMG submission 192479) | Wastewater microbial communities from Lulu Island WWTP, Vancouver, Canada - plant24 | ecosystem: Engineered > WWTP > Wastewater > Unclassified | place: Canada: Vancouver, British...
ATCAAGGCCTTTGCAGTCATCATCCTGGGAGGGCTCGGGAGTATCCCCGGGGCCATCGCCGGCGGGCTTCTCCTGGGCCTGGCCGAGAACTTCACCGCCTTCACGCTCGGCGGGTCCTGGAAGGATGCGATATCGTTCATCGTCCTCATCATCGTCCTCGTCGTGCGGCCAACCGGTCTCTTCGGGGAGGCCGAGGAATGATCTCCCCCCTGGCCTTTCTCCGGGGCCGTGCCTGTATCCTCATCGCCGGGGGCATAGCCGTCCTCACCCCGCTTGCTATCTCGGGGAACCCTTATTACCTGACCGTGCTCACCCTCATCCTTATCTTCATCATCTATTCCTCGGCCTGGAACTTCCTGGCATACTCCGGCCAGGGATCACTGGGGCATGCCGCCTTTTTCGGGTTGGGCGGTTATACGTCCTCGATGATAGCACTGTCTACCGGCGCGCCGCCCATCGCCGCCACGTTCCTGGGGGGGGCTGTAACAGCCGGGATCGGCGGCCTCATAGGCCTGACCTGCGTCCGTCTCAAGGAATGGTTCCTGGCCATGGTGACGTTCGGGTTCGCCGTGATTATCCAGACGCTGACGGTCTCCCAGCTTGCCCCGTTCACCCACGGGTGGGACGGGTATGCCGCCCCCCGGCTGGTCTCGCCCGAAATCCCGGGCTACCTGTTCATCGAGTACTATGTCATCCTGGCCATGGTCGTCCTGACTCTGGGTGTCCTGGCAATCCTCATGCGCTCCCGTTTCGGACTGGCCCTGGCTGCCATACGGGAGAACGAACTTGAGGCCCGCGCTGCAGGCATCAACCCTGTCAAGTTCCGGCTCTTTGCCTTCATCATCAGTGCGTTCTTTGCCGGGGTCGCCGGTGCCCTCGAGATATGCCATTTCGGGTATATCACCCCGGAGATCTATGGTATCGACCTCTCCTTCTGGCCGATCATCTATTCCATCACCGGCGGCCTCGGGACCCTTGCCGGACCGGTAATCGGCACCATAGTCGTCACCATATTCTGGGACGGGCTCAATGCCATGGGGCTCTCGTACGAGCGGTTCATCGTTATCGGGGTGATGCTCATCCTCATCATCGTATTCCTCCCCCGGGGGATTGTCTCGTTCCCTTCAAAGATCCGGGAGTTCCTGCAGAAGCGCCTTTCCCGCGGAAAAGAGCCTGAGAAGACCTGAAACTTGCTCCACGCAGGCACTCCCCGTTGTGGTGGATAACTCTGGGGAGAGGGGGCTAAGGTGAATTGAACCTGGAGCTTACAAACCTGTCCAGCCTACTCCTGGCATGATTGACAGCCCGGAATTTATGGGGGAGATGGGCCTAAGATGAACTGAACCTGGAGCTTGCAAACCTATCCCTGTTACTCGTGCCATGGGGAGAGTTCAGGAACGCCATTCCATGGGATTAGAGCCCCAGGAGGATTGCAACTACGGTTTACAGGCCCAGGTAGGCAGACCTGACATGGGGATGGTTCAAAAGCGCCCCGGCACTCTCTTCCAGGGTGATCCGCCCGCCCTCCATCACGTAACCACGGTTTGAGATCTCCAGTGCCCTGCGCACGTTCTGCTCCACGAGGAGGATCGTGAGCCCCTCCCCGTTCAGCCGCTTCAGGGTCTCGAGGACAACCGAGACATACTTGGGGGAGAGCCCGAGTGATGGCTCATCCAGGACCAGCAGCTGCGGTCCGGTCATCAGGCAGCGGGCAATGGCAAGCATCTGCTGCTCACCCCCCGAAAGGGTTCCGGCAAGCTGGCCTTCGCGCTCCCTGAGTATGGGAAAGAGATCATAGAGCCGCCCGGTATCCTGTGCTCCATCCCTGACGGCGGCACCCAGGGCAAGGTTCTCCCGGACGCTCATCCGGGGAAAGAGTTCCCGCTTTTCCGGGACGAGCGCCATTCCCTTCCGAACTATATCGTACGTCGGCTTCCCCAGCAGCTCCTCCCCGGAAAACCTGACAGACCCATGGGCCTTCCCGGCCAGTCCAAAGATGGCCGAAACCAGGGTGGACTTTCCTGCCCCGTTCGACCCGATCAGGGTTACTATCTCCCCCTCGTCAACGGAGAGTGAAACATCCCAGAGAACCTGGAGGTTCTCGTAAAAGGCATTGAGGTGTAGGACCTCGAGCACGGGATCTCACCTAAATGTAACGCTCGCCGAGGTACGATTCGATCACGCGTTCATCCGAGGCTATCTCTTCCGGGGTGCCATCGGCAATCTTTTCCCCATGGTCCAGGACAGCGATCCGGTCTGATACGCCCATGACGATGCGCATCACGTGCTCGATCATGATGATGGTCATGCCCTCGTCCCTCATCCGCCGGAGCAGATCCATGGCATCTTTTCCTTCGCTCGGTGTGAGCCCGGTGGTCAGCTCGTCGAGAAGGAGGAGGCGCGGATGGGAGCCAAGGGCCCTGGCCAGCTGGGCACGCCGGAGCTCGATGGCGTTGAGGCTTCCGAGCGGTGAATGGATCTTACCGGCCGGGAAGCCGACATAGGCCAGCCACGTCCTTGCCTCTTCCTCCGCCTGACGTATACTGATCCTCCGGCCGTTCCCGTAGATCGCACTGACCATCACCCCCTCCAAGACCGTGAGGGCTGGAAACGCGCGGGGGTGCTGGAATGTCTTTGCTATTCCGCGCTTGCAGACCGCGTCAAGGCTCAGCCGGGTGATGTCCTCGTTCCGGAACGTAATACCCCCGGCATCGGGCCGGTACACCCCCGATACCAGGTTCATAAGGGTGGTCTTCCCGGCACCGTTCGGGCCGACGAGTCCAAGGATCTCCCCCTCCCTGACCTTCATGTCAACCGATTTCACGGCGACGAGGCCCCCGAATGACTTGGTCACACCCTTCAGTTCAAGCACCAGTTCACGCACCCGTCAAATAGCGTGTCATATGTTAGCACATAACATAATTAAGGTTCTGGACAGGTACCCGAGTAAACCAATAGGTATATGTTTCGTGCCCTACTATGCCATGCTATAACATAGCATTGAGCATGATCATGAAAGCGACAATCTCCTGGTCGCTGGTTATCGCCGCACTGGTGATAACCGCCCTGCTGGTGTCGGGGTGCACCCAGCAGCCAGGACCACAGAATGCCGGGCAGGAGCTCCGGATAGGAGTCGTGGCCTCCATCACCGGCTCGGCCAGCACCACGGGAAAGGACATCTGGCAGTGTGCACAGCTCGCTGCTGACGAGATCAACGCGCAGGGAGGACTGTCGGTGCCGGGAATCTCCGGCAAGGTCCCTGTAAAGGTCATCCTGGGTGATGACGAGTCCTCCCGCGAAGGCGGAATGAAAGCAGTCTCGCGGTTGATCACCCAGGACAACGTGAATATCCTGGTGGGGGGCTTCTCGAGCGCAGTCGTTTCGGCCCACCAGTCGCTTGCAGCTGACAACGGCGTCCCCTATATCATAACCGGCGCATCCACACCGGTGGTGACCCATAGGACCGATATCGACACCCGGATGATGTTCCACTACTGCCCCACCACGGACGACTACGGAGAACAGACAATAAAGTTTGCCGACGAGGTCATCCGTCCCGCGGTGAACAGCCGTTTCAATTATTCAGCGAATCGCCCACTGCGGATTGCCCTCCTTGTCCAGGACAGCCCCTATGGCAAGGGTGTGCAACAGGCCGTCAACAACACGGTGGCCAGCGGCGCGGTGAATGCAAAGATCGTGGCGATCGAGACCTTCAAGATGGGGGAGACCGACTTCCGGACCGCCCTTACAGCGATTAAGGCTGCCCAGCCTGACGTGGTCTATCCCGCGGCGTTCCTCAACGAGCAGATACCCATCGTGACCCAGGCCCGTCGCGAGGTCGGATTAAACAGCATATTCCTTGCGGTCGAGTGCAACGATGACCCGGATTACTATACCGGGGTCGGGCACTATGGTGAGTACTCGGTGATGGAAAGCCGGTTTTCACCCTATGCCGTCCCGAAGGGGCCCCTGGCCTCCGCTGTGATAAGCTTCCGCAACCGCTTCAACCAGCGTTTCGGCTCCTATCCCGGGATGATGGGGGCTTCCACCTACGAGGGGATATTCATCGCCGGCCAGGCTGCAGCGCAGGCAGGCTCACTGGACCGCGCAAGGATCCGTGATGTCCTGACCGTCCTCACCATGCCCGAGATCGTCGAGGCTATGAAGGGCGGGGTCATCAGGTTCACCCCGGACTACCGCGAGGCGAAGTTCGACCTTTACATGGAGCAGCTGGTCTGGAACCAGACTGCCGGGGAACCGCGCCCCCGCATAGTCTGGCCTGATACCTTAAAAGAAGCCGATTTCGTCCTCCCCGACTGGTACGTCCCGGGCCCGGCTTCCTAAAACCCCCCATTTTTTGACTCATAGCCCCCGATTGGGGGGTCCTGCCCGGGCATTTGCCCGGGGGGTGGAGCCTGGCCTCCGATTGGGCCCACAGTCCTCCAGGTTCCTGCCCGCTCCTGATGGTGAACCGGAAATATCCTCATCCTCTCTGTGGGAACAATGCGGTTGAAGTTTTTTTCAGGCTCCCGTAGAAATGCGCCTGAAAAAAAGCAAAAAACTTCGGGCATGAACTGTCCCCGCTCCATCACTCCAATCCAAAGAAACTTATCAAAAGCAGAAATTCCGTTCCAGGAAAAGATGAAGGAAGAGAGCAAATTCACCGTTCATCGAATTCATACATTTAATAAGATAAATGCCGAAGGATTTTTTGGAAACAGACTGGCACCCAGTTGCTGCAAAAGCAACTATCCCCGAACCAGGAAATGGAAGAACAAAGATTCTATGGCCTGCTGTCTGAAAGATTGCCTAATCAGGGAAATATTCTTTTTTCCCGGGGATATGGAGTGCGGCAGTATATTCCTCGATAAAATCTACATCAACGAGAAGATCGATATACACCATTTTTTCTGCCACACACTCTGCCTCTTTTCTTTGTTTCGTTGAGAGCAGTGCTGCTGCTGCACCGGCCAGGGAGCCGTTCCCGATTGGATGATACTGGGCATTGTTGAAGCTGGGGATGATACCAAACCGTGTGAGGTTTCCATGGTCGGTATAAGCGCCGAATGCACCGGCAAGGTAGACATGGCGGATATCCCCAAGACGTATCCGGTATTTTTTCATCAGAACACCGATAGCTCCGCATACTGCTGCTTTTGAATCCATGAGATACATCATATCGCGTGCCGATACGAGAATGTCACGTTTGGTTGCTGACTGGTCCTTCGGTACCAGCAGGTATTCGAGGCCATTTTCACCAGATCGTACGTTGGGCTTTCCTTCAACAAGTTTCCCGGTGAAATCGAGAATTCCTGCACCTACCATCTCAGCTGCAGCGTCGATAATCCCGGAACCGCATATCCCCCGCGGCGGCTGGTTGCCGATGGTAACCCATGAGGCAATACCGGTATGCGGATCGATCGTAACATGTTCGATTGCACCGCGCATTGCCCTCATCCCGTGACTGATACCTCCCCCTTCAAATGCAGGGCCCGATGCACAGGAAACTGATGCAAGCCACTCCGTATTTCCAACAATGATTTCACCGTTTGTCCCGAGATCGATCAAGAAAGAGAGGTCATCTGACCTGTGCATGGTCGAGACAATAACATCCCCGACTGCATCTCCGCCAACAAACCGGCTCACATTGGGAAGGCAGTATACATATGCCTCTGGATTTACATGCAGGCCAAGATCGCCGGCTTTTTTAACGAAAGGCCTCCTGTCTACGACCGCATCGGCCATCTCGAGACCGCGGGGGTTCCGACCGTAAAAAAGATACTGCATGACCGTATTTCCTGCGAGGCAAATATCCTGTATTGACGTACTCTCAATACCTTTCGAGGTTGTCAACTGGATGAGAACGGCATTGATACTTTCAACCGCTGCCAGCTGCATTTTTTCAAGGCCGCCGGGTTCCCTGGCAAAAGCAAGCCTCGTCACAAGTTCCTCGCCGTAGGTAATCTGGCGGTTCAGCGTCGATGCCTGGGCACAGAAATTCGTATCCGCAAGGTTGAACAGCATGCCCACCACCGTGGTGGTTCCAAGGTCAACCGCAAGGCCATACGTGCTGGCGGTGGTATCCCCCGGTTCAATTGCAATGATTTCAGGGTATCCCGCGGAATCAGAAATGGTTGCCGTGCAGGGACTACGAGCCGAAGTCAGGGTATGGTAGAAATCAGAGGTAATCTGCGGACGTTTTCCGGTATATTCAAGAAGACGAAGCGAACGTCTGCCGCCCACCAGCGGCAGCGTGCCGGGATCAAAACCAACACGGTACTTGATAACAGACGGAGAGCCCATTGCTTCATCCTTGCAGATGCCAAGCAGGATCTTGGGCGTATCAATCCTGCTCTCCACGGGGATGATAAATTCACAGTCTCCCAGGAGAAAAGTCTGGCAAGCAAGACAGACATGCTGCTGGAGCTCGTCCTTCGAAAGACCCCGGGTGCTTTCCGGGGAGCCTGCCGTGCAGTCGCCACGAGTGTGGACTATCTTGCACTTTTTACATTCTCCTTTACCGCCGCAGATGCTCTCGAATTGGATACCTGCTTCCCTGATAGCATCCAGAACTGATGATTTTTTGGGAACACTGGCGACCTTGTTGAGAGGATGGAACACAACAGTTACTGATTCATCCATGCAGGCGAACGCTCCTTATCCGGATACGAGTACCAGGTTTGCAATTACTCCATTGCAGTGGCAGATCGGATCCTTTCCCCATTTTCTAGGACGGCTCCGGCCAGCGATCCCTGATGAACCCGGCAATGCCAGACGAGTCTTTAGGGCCGACAAGCACTCTCCAGCCGGTCGCCTCCTCCGTGTCACCGCTTATCCGCGCAGCGAGACCTGGAATGATCAGGGTCCTGTGATCAACAAGCGATCCGACATAGTAATTCTCCAGCGCTGCAGCGATGGTATCGGGCGTAAGACTCCGTCCGGCAACTGCACTCTCGACGCTGATGCCGCCCGTGTCGATGACCACGAGGAAGCAGTCAACGTTTGCCGCTTTGATGTCAGAATCTACGGTGAAATAGGTCAGCGCATAGTTGGCGGTCACCAGGACCGGAGAATCACGACCCGGCTTTCCACATTCACGGACACCAGCTTCGACGGAAACCGGTTTTCTCGGATCGGTATAGATATTGAACCGCCAGATGAGCTGGGGCAGAAGAACCCACCCGTCAAGACTGTGCATGATGAGCAGATCTGCGTACCGGGAGAGGAGCAAGGATGCCATGGCCGCCTCCCGCCATTTCACAACATCTTCCGATATTTCTCCACCGGTCCAGACAGTCATAGGAATCCCGAGTAGCGGGAAACCGAACAATTCGTCGTAGCTCCGGCAAGCTTCTGTCCGGATTTCGGTGAAGTTCTGGATCGTCCCAAAGAGGCCGCCCTCGGGAAATGTGCCGGGGTCGAGCACGAGTTCATCGATGCCAAATTCGAGGAGCGTGCGTGCCAGCGAACGGAGGAGCGGGATATCATTTGGCGCATAAAGCACGAGGGGGCATCCATACCGTGCGGCCAGTTCCGCCATTCCCCTCCAGTTGTCCTTTGTGGCTGCATACAATAACGGCTTCCGGTCACGTGCGGCCACGAGCCCGGCCTCCATAACAGCCGGATCAAGGGAGCAGAGAATGAGGGGAAGGGATGTCATCCCGCATGTCTTTTCCACGGTCGACCTGAACACGTCAGGGTCCTTTGAAACACACCGGATTGCAATCGCATCAAGGGTAAGTGTCCTCCCTATATATGGATAGGAAAACTGTGCGATCTGCTGCACTCTCTGTCCCAGCTCTTCCGTGGAAAGAAGGTCATGGACATCAACCGCTATCGGTGTCGGGTTATGATACGTGAACTCGTGGCGCTGGAGAACATATTTTCCCCCGATCGTGACAGCGGCATTACCCTTGCCGAACGTCAGGGTCCGTACGGGTGGTGCCAGCAATTCCTCCAGCCGCAGACGGTCCTTTTGATACTCTCCTTTATAAAGCGGCGGACAGTCTTTCAGTGAGAGTTCCCCGTTGACGACCCGCGTGGCAAACGCCATGCAGTTGGATTCACCGCACTCCTGGCAATTGGTCTTCGGGAGCAGCTTGTACACATCGATGGGACTGATCTCCCTGATGCTCTTCTTCCGCTTTGGCTCTTTTTGTATGGGGGCGCTCATGCTCTCACGCCAACCCAGTCATGTATCCGTTCCGGCGATTCCGGCAGCCGGGACGCAAGGTTTTGGACGACATCGCGCAGGGTCTGCACGGCGGCCGGGTGCATCATCATGAAGAGATCGATACCCGCAAGCAGCAGGGTCAGCGCGTTGATGGTCTCCCAGAGCGGCCCTCGCAACTGCCGGGGGCCGTATTCGGGCGCAAGTTGCATCCATGCCTCGCGGGCAGCCCAAGCATTGGTCGCTGCAGTGACAACCGGGTGTGCAAGTTCGTTGTCGCCCATAATGGCTGCGTACCGTGCCCGTTCATAGATGGAGAATGAATATTCAAGACCGTACCCCAGTGCACTCGTCGTCAGGTCCATAACTATCTGTTCAGGTGGCAGGTAGGCGTACAGCCTGCGGTTCAGCTCCTTGGCACTGTTGAGCTCGAGCGCGGAAAAAGCCAGCACCACATGTTCGTTGTCCCGGATGGCATTCGCCACTTTCTCGAGAGTTTTTTGTTCGGCCATGTCAAGGGTGACCGAATTGATTAGCAGTCGCTCGCCATGCGCCATTTCAGCCACCCGGGTAAAGACCCCGGCGTCCTTTACGGGATCTCCGCAGCCCCCGATGATGAGCGGAACATCAACGGCCTGCAACACCTCTTCTACGGTCTTGACGGCCTGGGAGGTGGAAGTATCCCTGATGAGCGGATCGGTGCTCATGAGATGGATAGTGACCATGTCCGCACCGAGCTTTTCTACGTTGAACCGCGCCCATTCGGCAGGGTCATGCATGACCTCCCGGACATTTTCCTTGAGTGCGCGGGGCAGCGCGATATCCATATCAAAGACATCGAGCGCGATAACCGGTTCGTGCGGTGCTGACCCGGCACTGGCGGCATACGCAGGCGTGGTGGCGCCACCAATGGTAAATGTCCGGCTCCTGCTACCGCCCTCTCCCCTTGTCGCGCCGAGCGTCACTTCCCGGATCCTGCCGGGGTAGGATGGAATTTTTCCATGAAACGGGGCAGGGAGGAGTTCGGCGGGCAACTCCTTCCGGAAGGGTTTTTCTTCCAGTTGTGAGGGGTGGGGGAGGATTCCCCCCGGGATAAATATCCGGAAGTCCCCTATGTCCATGGAAAAATGCTCGAGTTCTACCTGCTGGACGCCATTTAACAATTCAGCAAGCCGGGGTGCAAGCGCAAGGAGCAGTTCTGCATCCGTGATGGCGTCATTGTTTTTTTGCGGCATGCCCCTCACCTCCACTCACTTTCCCGGGCCTGACGGGTTTTACAATCACCTTGTCAGCCGTGATCCGGGCATTCTTGAATATGATCCAGAAACCCCCGGCATTCACAGGAATTTCGCTGGCGGTAAACACGCCTCTCCCGCCGGCAGCCGCCTCCTGTCCTGCCAGTTCTGCGGCCCATCGCTGGACAACCGGGTGGCCATGAGTGACGAGGAATTCTTTGAGGTCTGGGATACACTTTACATCATTCTCGGTCGCAATCGCCCCGAATACAGACTCCGGGATGAATTGCTTCAACCGCTCCTTTGTCTCCTGCGGCATCCAGACTACACGGGAAAAGCCTCCGTCACCCTGGAGAAACTTGGGCGAGCGCATGTACTCGATGGAGATGCCATGGAACCCATCGATCTGCCGGCCACCGGCCGTCGAATCGGCCATGGTTGAGAACGGGAGTCCATTGACCGTGACGTCGGGAAAACCGCGCATGACAATGCCGAATCCATCCACCTCCGGGATAAAAAAGGCGATGCCTTCAAAACAACCGCAGGAAGTGTGCGGGTAACCGAACGCCGTATACAGGTATACGCGTTTCACTTCACCCATGGACTTCTTTTTTGCGTTCTCGTTGACACCCGAATATTCACCCTTTTCCGGATCGAGGCATTCACCTTTTTGAATGGCATAAATCGGCCCTTTCGGATCGATTCCAGCGGCGGCACGGCCATCAAACCAGCTGATGGCCCCACAGTTCGCGTATCGCTGGGGCGTAATTACACATACATGAGCGGGGGCAAACGACTGGCAGAGATCGCACCCGTAGAACGTGTCCACTTCCTCATCTTTCAACCCTCGCGCCCGTTCGTCCCTTGCTTCGTAGATCGATATGGCTTTTGTGTAGAGCGGGTGGATCTTTTCCGCATCGGTAATGAACGTGATCTGGATCTTCTCGATGAAAGGGAGGTCATTCTTATACAGGTCAATAAGTACGAGGCCAAGATACCGAAGGGAGTTGAAACCTTTTTTGAATGATTTTTTCGAGAGCCGTATCCAGATGTCGTACCGCTGGTTCAAGTGCATGAACCCCTCGATATAATTTGAGTACTCGTGGATGCGACGCTCGATAACCCCTTCAAGGTCTTTCTCGAGTCGGGCACCCGCGATTTCCACGAGAATACCGAGCGGGTAGCTCTTTGCTTCCTCCATCATGGCGATATCCGGTCCAAGGATGGTGATGGATCCATCATTCACCTCGTCTTTATCCTTTACCTGCACGAGCTCGAACTTTTCGGCGATATGCGGGCCGCCAAGCTCGACCTGCATGTCGTTCTTTCTGACCCGCTCTCCCTCGTATACGATCCCGACCTCGACGGGAATGTTCTCAAACATGGCTTGCCCCCATCATCATGATTCCCCAAAATGCTCGATGATGCCCCGGAAGTTCGCGGCCCAGTCCTTGATGGTGCTGTTGGGAAACGACCAGCTCGCATTGGGCTGGTAGACGCAGTCGAGGGTCATGGTCTTGACCTGCGGCGCGAAGTGCTTGAGACCAGAGAGGATTGTCCACTCCATGTAATAGGGCAGCCCGACAAAGATGGCAAGGTCATAGTTTCCCTTGCCATCGAGTCCCATCCATGCCGGGTCCGTGAGGCGGTTGCCGATGTCCATTGCCGGCATCAGCCCGGCTGTTGCAAAGCCGCGTTTCTGGAATTCACGGCTGGTGCTTGCCGTCACAACAATCGGGATCTTTGCCTTCTTCGCAAGTACAATAATGCAGTCGATCAGTTTGTTGCCTTCGACCTCGTACTCGATGGCACCATGGCCGACGATCATGATGGGACGCTTTGCCCTGCGTATCATCGCGTCGGCAATTTCGGGTTTGATGATGAGAGACGCCTTCTTGGGTCCCGGGATCTCGGCGGTCTGCCACGAATCTGAAAGCGGCATGTTAAACCTCCCTGCTCTTCCGGATCATGCGTTCAAGAAGGGTCGGGTCAGGGATTTCCTGCTCGGTCCAGCCTGTTTCCGACAGGTGCTTCTCTACCTCGGCTTTCATGGTTAGGGGGATGTCCGCGGTCTTGCGCACGAAGAGGCTGATATCGGGAGGCATGTTCCCGATGAGCCGCCGGTGCAGGTCGATGTAGTTGGACAGCTTGATAGCGCGGCCTTTGGTCGTGTCATTCGGCCGCATGGCAAGTTTGGCGACCATGACCATTGCTTCTTCCTTGGTCTCTGCGGCGAAGAAAAGGTGCTCCGGAACAGGGCCGCCGTATACTTTCCCACCGGTCCGGGCATCGTACACATACCAGTCCTCCTTCTGGTCGGACCGTCCCAGCAGCATGCGCCGGTACTTCGACCCATGGGGCCCGACGACGACCGGGATCCCCAGGCGCCAGAAGCCGGAGGCAATGGATGCCGCTTTCTGGGACATCGCACCCCACGCGACACCGACTGCTCCGACCCGGTTGTGGACGTAATCGGCAATCTCCTCGTAGTTGCCCCGCAGAGGGCGCCTTGCAAAGATACTCGCGATCTTAATGGCGGCACCGGAGATGTGGGCATTGGATACGCAGGACCCAACGTTGACGATACCTCCCGCCTCGAACGATCCAGGATACTGTTCATAGGGGCTTTTTCCATTCTCGTCACGGAACATGCCGGCAGACATTGCCGCACAACCCGATGTGCAGACGATATATCTCCTTTTAGCAAATTCCATGCACATCTCGGCAACCTCGCGCGAACCCTTGGGATAGTTCGCACAGCCGACAAATGCGACAACGCCGGGGATCTCACCAAGGACGATGGGGCCGCCTACCTTACGGATCTCGATATCCTGTATCGCACCCCTGCCGGAACGGATGCAGGAGGTCTCCTCCTTGGTCATCCGGTCAGCTGCGGCAACGATGATCGAATGGAGCGGGATCTTCTGGGGGCACGCGGATTCGCACCGGCCGCATCCCACGCAGTCATCATACAGCTCGTCGAGCCCCTTGAGGTTGCCCAATCCGGCAGCCTTCACCGCATACAGAACAGGAAGGTCGTTGGGACATGCCCGGCGGCAGAGTGCACACTGGGTACATTTCTTGGCCATCTTGACGATCTCGTCGGCAGAGGGGAGGTTTTTGAACTTTTTGCGCTTTTTTGCAACCTCGATTAC
>Ga0255347_1006580_pt1 | contig 12558 bp, 8 predicted proteins | sample wastewater_treat_2_FD_192479 | JGI IMG/M metagenome (GOLD analysis project Ga0255347, IMG submission 192479) | Wastewater microbial communities from Lulu Island WWTP, Vancouver, Canada - plant24 | ecosystem: Engineered > WWTP > Wastewater > Unclassified | place: Canada: Vancouver, British...
GGAGAAGTTGTATCGTTTAGAGAATAGGAAAAGGCATATCGGCAATGAGAACATCGTATACCAATATTTTTTGCTTGTAATCACCGTTGATTTTCTATTACCTTTTTTTTAATAATGCACTGTTGGCTGTGTCTTTTTGAGGGGTATTACTAATAGTAATGCTCAGTTGGTCTTTGCTGGCTTACTCCGCCTCCGGCATTTTTCCACACTTATTCTATATGAGCCGAGAAGCAGAACTCGATCGATATCGTGCTTGTTGAGGTGAAGAAGGGGAAGGGGAAACTGACGCGGATGGAGACGCTGAGCAAAAAAACCGTGCAGAACAGATGGGGCGCTGGGTGTCGCCCGGGAAAATAGAGAAGTTTTGATACCCCGCAATTAAGCGGGGGTGAGTTTTTCTGCAGCCTTTATCCCTTCGGCCAGTTCTGACCCCAGGGCGATGAGTGAGTCAGGGGTGATGAATCCGTTTGCAAGCACGACTCCATCCTGTTCGAGTGCTATCTCCTTCAGTTTCTTCGCCCAGAGATGCTCGATAAGCAGGAATCCGGCGGCGCTCCCATTGGGAACGTTCTCTGCAATCTCCTGGATCTGCTTCTGATTGAGGCCGAACTCCTTTGACATCGCTTTGGCACCCGCTTTTGTCCCGGCCGCCGCACCCTTTCCGCGTGCAGCACCAAGCCCGATCAGTGCCCCGGCAACGGCTCCCAGTCGTTTCCGGTCGGCATCAGAGAGCTCGGTGATCTGCACCGATTCGATCACGCCGTTCGCATCCTTCACCACACCAAGGAGTCCTATCAGTCTTATGAACTTCTTTCCACTCATCGCGAGCAGTTCCTTCAGTAAATCTCCCTTCAGCTTTTGCGGATCGGGAAATCCTATCGCGACCATCTGGACTGGTCCAAATTCAACCATTCTTTTCCCTCCTGCTATAGCATCAGATAATAAATCCTCGTATATAAATATAGTTGGGACCAGCCGAAGTTCGATCTTCCGGGATATGCCGGATTTTTAGCCGGTCAACCATCCCGGTTATACACAGTCGCGATAAAAAGAGAATAGCAATGATAGAATTAATTGGTCCCGGACTTCCAGAAAAAAACCCCGTTTTTTCCGTTTCAGCCCATCCCAGCTTTGTTTGAAAAACGATCGGCCGTCCAATAGCGTATATTAGCCCGGATTTTTCTCACCGTCGTGAAAAAATGAAACGGAGCCCGTTCAGGGCTCTAAAATCACCTTATTGTACCGTTATTTCTGAATTTCCCGGATTTAGAAGTGCCGGGAGGGGGTCATGTCCGCGAGGGGGCGGGCCCCAGAGGGGCCCACCCCCCGCCCCCCGCCCCCTGCCTGCGGCCAGGGAGCCTGCATTACCTCTGTTGCTTCGGGAGATATCCAGGCTGCAGGAATGTCAGAATACTCTGGATTGATCGCAAAACCTTTAGGTCCAGCCAGCATATCGCTTGAATTACCGAACTATCCTATGCCCCCTCTTGATCTCTCTCATTTCACAGGGATCTCTGCTGAAGAGGCGCAACGGCGTTTTCTTGAAGAAGGACCCAATGAACTCCCCTCCCGCGAAGTCCGCGGGATACCTGGCATCGTCAAGGATGTCATCCGGGAGCCCATGTTCCTCCTCCTTGTGGGAGCTGGGTCTATCTATCTGATCCTTGGCGACCTCGAGGAGGGAGCCCTCCTCCTGTCCTTTGTCCTGGTGATTATCGGGATCACGGTGTACCAGGAGCGGAAGACTGAACGGGCCCTCGAAGCGTTGAGAAACCTGTCCAGCCCCCGGGCGCTGGTCATCCGCGACGGCCAGCTGGCAAGGATTGCAGGACGCGATGTGGTGCGGGGCGATATCCTCTTCCTCAGCGAAGGGGACCGCATCGCTGCAGATGCCCTGATCCACGCGTCAACGAACCTTTCGGTTGATGAATCGCTCCTGACCGGAGAATCGGTCCCGGTCAGGAAACTTCCCCCGGAGGGGGAGCCTGGCGAGCGGAGACCGGGCGGGGACGACCAGCCCTGGCTCTATTCGGGGACCCTGGTGGTCCAGGGCCAGGGAATAGCCGAGGTCGTGTCGACCGGCATCAATACCCGGATGGGCGAGATCGGGAAGGCGCTGCAGGCCGTCGAGCCGGAAGAGACCCGCCTTCATGTTGAAACAGGGCATATCGTCAGGAGAATCGCGCTCATCGGGCTGTTCCTCTTCATCATCGTCGTGGTCGTCTATGGCCTGACCAGGGGGGACTGGATCCAGGGGCTCCTCGCAGGCATCACCCTGGCCATGGCCATACTCCCCGAGGAATTTCCCGTTGTCCTGACCGTGTTCCTGGCGCTCGGCGCCTGGCGCCTTTCAAAGATCAGCGTCCTTGCCCGGCAGGTCCCTGCAATCGAGACCCTGGGTGAAACAACGGTGCTGTGCACGGATAAGACCGGTACTTTGACCCTGAATCGGATGACCGTCGCGAAGTGTGCGGTCGCCGGCTCCACCTTCGACTGCCTGACCGACCCGGGCAGACCGCTTCCCGAACCGTACCACGAGCTCCTCGAGTACGCGATCCTCTCCTGCAAGAAGGACCCCTTCGATCCCATGGAACAGGCGCTGCTCAAGACAGGGATCGATGATCTCTCCGGTACCGAGCACCTCCACCGGGACTGGGAGCTCCTGGTCGAATACCCGCTCTCCAGGGAACTGCTGGCCATGTCCAATGTCTGGCGGTCAAGGAAAGGCGACGAGTACATCATCGCTGCAAAGGGTGCCCCGGAGGCGATCTTCGACCTGTGCCACCTCGGGGAGGACGAGATAGCGAAACTGACCCCCGGGGTGGAGGATCTCGCAGCACAGGGCCTCCGCGTGCTGGGAGTCGCAAAGTCGCGCTTCCAGCCCGGCCAGCTCCCCGACGGCCAGCATGCATTCCCGTTCACCTACCTCGGGCTGATCGGGTTCGCCGACCCGGTGAGGCCGGATGCGGCGGCAGCGGTGAGCGAATGCAGGACGGCAGGTATCCGGGTCGTGATGATCACGGGAGACTACCCTTCCACGGCGCGGAACATCGCCCGCCAGATTGGGCTTCCCGAAACGGAGAACATCCTCACCGGGCCTGACCTTGATGCGATGCCATCCAGCAGGAGAGCCGCTGAAATCCGAACTGCTTCTCTCTTTGCCCGGGTTGTCCCCGAGCAGAAGCTCCAGATTGTCGAGTCGTTGAAGGCCGGGGGCGAGATCGTGGCCATGACCGGTGACGGGGTGAATGATGCCCCTGCACTGAAGGCGGCCCATATCGGCATCGCGATGGGGGGGAGGGGGACCGATGTGGCCAGGGAGGCGTCCTCGCTGGTCCTCCTGGACGATAATTTTGCCTCCATCGTCGCGGGGATCCGGATGGGGCGGAGGATCTATGCAAACCTCAAGAAAGCCATGGCGTACATCATCGCGGTCCATGTCCCTATTGCCGGCCTCTCGCTCATTCCCGTCCTCTTCGGGTGGCCCCTCATCCTCCTGCCAGTCCAGATCGTGTTCCTGGAACTGATCATCGATCCCGCGTGCTCGGTGGTATTCGAAGCAGAGCAGGAGGAGCCGGACACCATGCAGAGGCCGCCCAGGAAACCCGAAGATCATATGCTCGACCGCCCCACGGTCGCGATCGCCCTGGCCCAGGGCCTTGTCGCCCTCGTCATCGTGCTTGCAATCTATCTCCATGGCATGATGCAGGGGCTATCCGCCGACCAGCTCCGCACCGTCTCGTTTATCACGATCGTGATCGCCAACCTCGCCCTGATCTGCGCCAACCGGTCCTGGTCGGAGAGCATCGCAGCGACCTTCAGGAAACAAAATACTGCATTCTGGTGGGTAATCACGGGAGCCCTGTTCTTCCTTGGCGCAGTCCTTGTCGTCCCCGGCGTCAGGGCATTGTTCCAGTTCGCCCCGGTCTCTCCCGGGTATCTCCTCCTCTGCGGCCTGGGAGGCCTGCTCACGGTCGCATGGTTTGAACTCTACAAGATTGCACGTGCCGGCAGGCCCCATACTACCTGATTTGCCGGGGGATTCTCCTCCGTTGAGAGACAAGAAAAAACAGGGATGGATTAATTCAGGTACTTCTCAATCTCCAGAATCGGGGACAGGTCCACATCGGCAAAGGTTTTTTTCCCGTATTCAAACGGGTTGTCCATGTCCTTGATCAGGAGGATGATGGAGATCAGGAGGGCGATGATGATGGAGAAGATGATCATCCCTTCGTAGTATGGATCGATCCTGACAAAGAAGAGGATCAGGATCACCCCGGCTACGGAAATCTCGGCGATTGCATAGGCCGCGGGGATGAACGAGGTCTCTGCGATGGTCTTTACCCGGCTGGTCAGCCGGTCGATATTCCCGAGTTCGGTCCGTATCTTGTTCACGTACTGGGGAGGTGCGTTCTGGTCCGTGAGGGTATAGAGGTCTTCGTTGATGTCTGCTATTGCAGCCCGGATATGCTCGTTGTCACTTGAATTGGTCCTGAAATTTTCAACGATAATCCGGGCGAGTGCCCGGACATGCTCTCTCAGGTGCCGGGAGATCGGGTTGTCCGACGGCCTGAAGAGTTTGCAGTCCTGGTATACGCTCAGAAGAGATACGGCAATTTCATTGGGAATCTTCTCGCTCTCCTTATAATCAGCCAGCGTGCCGGTGAAGATCACCGCCACGGTGAATATGGCAGCGCCGATAAAGGCGGTAATCAGGTTGGTCAGCGCAATTATGTCGTAATTCGATATATCTATGACCAGCCGGATCGCGACCAATACGGCGGTGATTCCGAGTGCCTTGCCGATGAGCCCCCATTTTTTCATAAAATTATTCATTCATGAGCACGTTATTCGTGATGGGTTTTTGTTTTTTGTATCCCGGGAGAGCGTATCATACGGGACCCCATGTTTTTTAAACTCTTCAAGGGCAGAGTGATGTATGGATATTCCCTATGTCCCGGTGGTTATTCAGGCGTTTTCACTGGTATTCACCATTTTTGGGGCCGCATTAATCATCTATAGCGGGATTCGATCGATCGTTGTACTCATACTGTATGGATTTCATCGTAAGGACACGACAAAAAGCCGGATAATGAGAGAATATACGGGATATATTGTATTTGGTCTCGAATTTTTTATTGCAGGCGATGTTTTGGCAACTGTTCTCAATCCTACCATACAGGATCTTACGGTTCTTGGCTCTGTCGTCCTGATTCGGGTAATCCTTGGATATTTCCTCCAGAAAGAGTCAAAGGAATTTGATATTGATTCCTGAATTCTTCTATTTCTTCTTCGAACACCTCCCCAGGAGAGGAGGCTGATTGGATTTTAGATTTTCACCGTTTCCCACGCGAATACCCGGAATAACTATGTATAAATAATTACCTGGCACACATGGAAATCAATCCAAGGTGAATGGCAGGACAGGAAAAGCATGGCAGTCGCGTCCTCGCGGTTGGACATGACAATTCCTGCCGTCTATCACGCCTGAAGACCGCTATGAAACCAGAGGATGCCCGACCGGGTGCTCCTGGAGACCGTTCACGGGCCGGGTCCGTCCCAATCTCTGCCCTGACCCCGGAACAGGCGACGGAAGCCCTCGGTTCCCGCAGGGAAGGGCTGGACCGGGATGAGGTGCTGGACCGCCTCTCCGTGTATGGACCAAATACCCTCCGTGAACCGCAGAAGAAGAGCGTTGCAATTCTCTTCCTCCGGCAGTTTACCGACCTCCTGATCATAATCCTGATCATCGCCGCCATCATCTCCGGGATCCTCGGCGAGTGGATCGACGCATCAGCAATACTGTTCATCGTCCTTCTCAACGGCGTCATTGGTTTTATCCAGGAGTACCGGGCGGAGCGGGCCCTGGAGGCCCTGAAACAGATGACCGCTCCCCAGGCACGGGTCATGAGAGCGGGGAAGGAGATGCTCGTCGACACAACCGGCCTCGTCCCAGGCGACATTCTCCTTATCGCGGAGGGGGACCGGGTACCTGCCGATGCGAGGCTCGTGGATGCTGTCGCCCTGGAGGCAGACGAGTCCATGCTCACCGGGGAGTCGGTACCGGTTCACAAGGACTCCCTTCCTGTCCCGGGAGAGAGTACGCCCCTGACTGAGCAGGTGAACATGGTCTTCCAGGGGACCGTGGTCACGCGGGGCCGCGGTCATGCCGTTATTGCATCGACCGGCATGGAGACCGAGCTGGGAAAGATCGCCGAAAGCGTGGTGGATCAGCCTGAACCAAGGACCCCTCTCCAGGAAAAACTGGGAACCCTCGGCAGGCAGCTCAGCACAGCAGCCATTGGCCTGGTACTTCTGATCTTCCTGCTCGGGATCCTCCACGGTTTCCCCCCCATGGATATCTTCCTGATATCGGTATCCCTGGCCGTCGCTGCAATACCCGAGGGTCTTCCGGCGATCGTTACCATAACCCTCGCCATCGGTGTCCAGAGGATGGCAGTAAGGCATGCCGTCATCAGGAGACTTCCTGCAGTAGAGACCCTGGGGGCCGCGACGGTGATCTGCACCGACAAGACCGGGACCCTGACAAAGAACGAGATGACCGTCCGGAGGCTTTTTGTGGACGGTTCGTGCATGAACGTCACGGGTGAGGGTTATTCGGTGAAGGGCAGGCTCATCGGTGATGACGGGTTAAAACCTCCCCCCGGTTCCGTTGCCCTCCATGAACTCTTCATCATCGGTATCCTCTGCAATACCAGCCGGCTCACGATCGACCCGGTCACCGGATCAGGGGAAATCGCCGGGGATCCGACCGAGGCAGCACTCCTCGTTCTGGCCGAGAAAGGGGGGCTCGACCATGGTGAAGTGAGGAAGGAATACCGGTGCGTGGAGGAGATCCCGTTTGACCCGGTGAGGAAAATGATGACGGTCATCTGCCTCAAAAATGGGCATCAGAAGGCGTTCGTGAAGGGAGCTCCCGAGATAATCCTCGCACGATGCACCAGGGTCCTCCGGGCCGGGGCCGAGGTGTCCCTTTCAGCCAGGGAACGGGAAATCATCCTCGGAATGATACACCAGCTCGGGAGGGAAGCATTCCGTGTGCTCGGGTTCGCGTACCGGGACTGGGATGGAAGACCGGGAGAGAATGCCGAAGAAGACCTGGTCTTCGTCGGGCTCACCGGGATGATGGATCCACCACGCCTCGAAGCGAAGAGTGCCATCGAGGCCTGTCACGGAGCGGGCATCCGGGTTATTATGGTCACCGGCGATAACCCGGAGACCGCTGGAGCAATAGCAAGAGAGCTGGGCCTTTCCGGTTCCATGGAAACGATCGTAACCGGAGCAGAGATGGATGCATGGGCCGGGGATGCATGCCTGAGATCGGTCCGGGAAGCCACAATCTTTGCACGGGTCAGCCCACAGCACAAGCTCCGGATAGTCAACGCTCTCCAGGCATGCGGAGACGTTGTTGCGATGACGGGGGACGGGGTAAACGACGCACCAGCTCTTGTGAAAGCCGATATTGGTGTTGCGATGGGCCTTACCGGAACCATGGTAACGAAGGAGGTGAGCGATATGGTGGTCACAGACGACAACTTCGCGAGCATTGAGCGGGCCGTGGAAGAGGGCCGGGTGATCTACGACAACATCCAAAAATCCGTGAAGTACCTGATATCCTGCAACTCGGGGGAACTGGTAACCATCACGATTGCCGTGATCGGAGGTCTCATGAGCCCCCTCTCGCCCCTGCAAATCCTCTGGATGAATGTCATGACCGATAGTCCGCCCGCCCTTGCCCTTGCAATGGAGCCCAGGGATCCGAATACCATGAAGCGCCCGCCACGTCGCCCGGGGGAGCGGATTCTCACGAAGCATTCAATGATGATGCTCTTCATCACGGGTTGTATCATGGCCCTGGGAACACTTGGCGTTTTTGCTATATATCTCGCTTCAGGGGCAGAGTACGCGGTGAAGGCCAACACGATGGCCTTCTCGGTCATCGTCATCTCGCAGATGTTCCTGGCCATCGCCTTCAGCGGATCCCGTGAAATGTCGCTCGCCGAACCCGGGGTCTTCAGAAATCCCTGGCTCTGGCTGGCAGTGATATTCGGGATAACCTTACAGGTGCTGATAACCTGGTGGGCACCCCTCCGGGTTCTCTTCGGAACTGTCCCTCTTACGCCCGCTGACTGGTTCCTTGCCTTCGTGGTCTCTCTGGCGCCGGGTCTTGTCGTGGGCGGAGCAAAGATTCTGAGAGGACGCCGCATTGCACCGGGAGCTGCCGGTTTATAAGGTATCCCATAGCTGGAATGCCGGATTTTTTCTATATCCCCCTGTGCTTCATCGCTCCATGGCCCCCGGTGCGTAATCCTGCCTGTTCCGCAGTCTCCCGCTCACCTTTCAGAACCTCCTCTCACCCGGACCTTAGCGGCAAAAGCTGAGATAGTTATGAAGAATTCTTCAAAACCCCCCAAATTTCAGGCCGATCTCAAGGGGAATTTTAATCCGCGGACTGCGGCACGGCGACCTTCCTCCCGAATACAAACCACGCGATCCCGATCAACAGGCCGATGCACCCGATGGTCCATGAACCCGGACCGAGAAACGCGATGAGCCCGATGCAGCTCAATGCTCCAAGGGGCGGGACCCACGAGGGATACCGGCGGTGATCCGGGGGCAATTTGAGTGCGGCGATGTTGGCGATGAGGTAGTACACCAGCATGGCAAAGGTGCTCACCGCGACGACCAGCGTCAGGTCGGCAAGGACAAGGGCTGCGATCATGCAGGCGCCCGTGATGGCGATGGCGTAATGAGGTGTCCTGAAACGGGGGTGAATCCTGTTCAGCAGCGGGGGCAAGTCCTGGCTGCGGCCCATGGAGAACACGATCCGGGATATTCCCATGATGGTCGTCAGCAGCACGCTTGCCGTTGCAGCCATCGCCCCCAGCGAGATGACCAGGACCGCCCCGGAGCTACCGGTACTCCTGATCGCATCCGCGAGCGGAGAACCGGATTGGGCAAGGGCAGGAGCACCGGAGAGACCGATGGCGACCATGCTCACCAGGAGATAGAGAATGGTCGAGATCCCGAGAGCGAGGTAAATGGAGCGGGGTATGGTATCCTCCGGATTCTTTATTTCTTCTGCCATGATCGTGACCCTGGCAAACCCGGTATAGGCAAAAAAGATGAGGGCCGCACCGCTGAGGACGCCGACCGGGCCTTCCGGGGAGAGGGGCACGAAGTTCCCGGGTTTGAAAAATCCAAGCCCGAATGCCACGAAGAACAGTAAAATCAGGACTTTGAGGGTAACCAGCGTGTTGTTGAAGAGGACTGACTCCCTGAGCCCGATGTAGTTGATGGCGATGAACAGGAGACAGATTACCGCTGCAATAAGTTTTACCGGAACGGCCGGGAAAATCGTTACAAAATAATGGGCAAATCCCAGCGAGACGGCTGCCCCGACGAAGATATTCGAGAAGATCCAGATCCACCCGGCAAGAAATCCTGCAAAGGGGGAGATGAGTTTCTGGGCGTATGCATAGGTCCCGCCCTCCTCCGGGAGGTAGGCTCCCAATTCCGACACGCTCAGCGCTGAGAAGATGGCTATGAACCCGGCAATGAGGACAGAAAATATCATGGCCGGCCCTGCGACACCGGCAACAATACCGGTAACGATGAAAATACCGGAGCCGATGATTGCCCCGATACCCAGTGCTGTAGCACCAAAGAGACCAATCTCACGTCTCAAACAGGGAGGGTTGGGTTCGGGATCCGACATCAGTTACCGTTTTTCTGCTAATTATAAATGATCGAGGTGGGACGATCCGCCGGTACCGGACAACCGCGACGATCCCTCGTTATGCGAAACCTGGACAACAAACCCCAGGTACTGAACCCATCGGCCTGATGCCGGGAATCCTCGTTTTCGGGGAGACTGAAAAATAGCTGTTATTTTTTCATCCCGATTTTACGCAGCCACCCGGTGACCTCATCCTGCGCATTCTTTACGTCGCTGCCCCGGACTGCGAGGCCATCCAGAATGGTGGAACGCGGGCAGGTCTCTCTGACATCCCCAATGCTCCGCCCCAGGCCGCTCCCCTCGTGTGTGCAAAACGGAACGATCGTTCTTCCGGAGAGATCATAGTCCTCCAGGAAGGTGAACACCGGCATCGGCATTGTACCCCACCAGATGGGGTAACCGAGGAAGATCACATCATAGGAAGCCATGGTTTCCAGGTGGCCGGTAAGCGCCGGCCTGGCATTGGTGCGTAATTCTTTTTGTGCTACCTCGGTGGTCTTTGTATAACCTTCTGGATATGCGTTCACCGCTTCAATGCGAAACAGATCTCCTCCCGTTATGTCCCGGATCATCTTTGCCACGACTTCCGTGTTGCCGACCGGCAGGTTCACGACCCTCCCGCCGACATAGTTGCTGCCCGGACGCGAAAAATACGCGATCAGGCATTTTGACCCTATTCCGTTCATTTTCCTCCGTTTCATGGCGGCTTTTCGCCAGATTTCATTCCTTCACGCTCATGATCCGGAAGATCCTCCCATCCTTGAAGAGCGAGAGCTTTCCCCCGCTCTGGGACAGCACAATCCCCACAGCCGGCGTCTCCTGCGTGATCCCGGCAACCGATGCATGGCGGGTGCCGAGACCTTTCGGGATTGATGCCCGGCTGGTATCGATGGTAATGTACCGCCCGGCTGCTTCGATGGTGCCGTCACCGGCGATAACGAAGGCACCGTCGATCTGGGAGAGTTCCTTCACCGTCTCCCGGATCTCGTGATTGGTCACGTTTCTCGCGGACCGTGCGTGGCCCTGGAATGGATTGAGGATCAACTGGGTTGATTTCGCCAGCACCTCGGGTGCACTTCCTACCATGAAGGTGGTCCCGACCGGCTTTCCCTCCCTCCCCTCCCGGGAGAGTTCAAGGGACAGGGTATAGACATCCTCGAACACTTCTTCCCTGATATCCGTCCCTTCGAGGAACTTGCTTATCCAGGAGGCAGATTCGATAGCCCGGTCGTCAGGGGTATTTTTCCGGTCGGTGATATCATAGCCGATGGTCAGCACCTCGACGAGCTGCCCCTGGTCATCGCGGATCGCCCGGTTGGTCCACGCTATCCACACCCGTTCCCCGTTCCGTTTCATATTCTCATTGACATTGACTTCAAATTCTTCCGGGTCCTGCATGACATCCCGGACCATCTTCCCAAGGTCCCGCCCGGTCCGTGATTTCCGGGGAAGGATGGTGCCCAGTAAGTTTTTCCCGACCAGGTCCTCCGGGGAATATCCAAAGAAGGTCGCCCCGAACTTGTTGACAAACCGGATGATCCCCCGGGTATCCACGCGGAGGACGATGCTGTTTGCACTATCGAGGAGGTCCTGGTACCGGACCTCGCTCTTTCTGAGGAGGTCCCTCATCCGGACATAGTCCGTAATATCCTGGCCGATGATGATGTGCCCTTTCCCGGGGTCAGCAGGATCGATCGGCCGGGAGAGGAGGTGACAGTTTATCAGGGTGCCATCTTTCCTTTTCAGCAACCCCTCGCCCATGCCCCACCCCCCTTCAGTCGTGCCATGGTAGAGCCCGGCGTCAATGCGCTGGTGCTCCTCCTCATCCGGAAAAAGCATGCTCGGATCGGATCCAATCAGCTCATCTTCGGAGTACCCGAGTTTCCTGGGTATGATAGCATTCGCCCACACGATCCGGTGATCCTGTATCACGCAGGCAGCAATGGGCGAGGTGTCATGGATTGCCCGCATGAGGATATTATCCTGGAGCATCCGCTCATCGATCGCCCGGTGCAGCACGAGGTTCTTCATGACAGGGATCAGCAGGTCCTGGTAATTTTCCCGGGCAAAATCCCAGAGATACGAGTCGGCACCCGCCTTGAGCGCCATGGCACCGCGATCGACATCAAGCGAGTCCGTCAGGAAAATTATGGGGATCACTTCATTTTGGTTCCGGATCTCCCGAAGGACCTCAATTCCTGGTGAACCACGTGAATTGTCATGAATAACGACGATATCATGACCCGGCAGGGCTTTCGGAAGGTCTGCCTTTTCCCTTAAAAAAGATACAGAAATTTCCCCTGTCGCTTCATACCGCCGGAAGAGATCCGGACTGGCAGAAGGGTCGATCAAGAGAACCCTGATCATGGGTAGTTCTCTCACTGTCACTCGTAATCAAGGTTTTTGAAACGTTCTTTTCTCACCAGTTCCACTCAATCATACCATTTCCTTCAGTCACAGGGTCCTATCGGCCTGCCATATCGCATCGCCTCCGCTCTCCCTCGACCACCCGGGCACTCATTGACGAAGGATACTCGCCGCCTGCTGTCAGGGAGCAGAACCAATAAGTAGTGGACCGCGTCTCAATGGTGATTGGTGGTTTCATGGCTGAACTTGCTATCGACAAGGACAAAACCGCCCTTGTTGTGATTGATTTGCAGAAGGGTGTCGTGGCTGCGCCGACCAGGCCGTACCCGGCCCAGGATGTCATAAAGAATGCCCAGAAACTCGTGAACACCTTCCGGAGGAACAGCATGCCGGTATTCCTCGTGCACGTGGATGTCACCAAAGAAACGGGG
>Ga0255347_1006595_pt1 | contig 12534 bp, 16 predicted proteins | sample wastewater_treat_2_FD_192479 | JGI IMG/M metagenome (GOLD analysis project Ga0255347, IMG submission 192479) | Wastewater microbial communities from Lulu Island WWTP, Vancouver, Canada - plant24 | ecosystem: Engineered > WWTP > Wastewater > Unclassified | place: Canada: Vancouver, British...
CGAATACTTACAACTCGAAACGACGCTTGCGGCAAAAATTGGAGACGATTATTTCGCACTCGACAATGACAAGTCGGCGTTCATGAAGTTGCAAACACTCTGCTGCGGCTTTGTTTACGACAGAGAGCACAGGGCGATACGGTCAAATGAAGCTACAAAGTTAGAAGAGGTCGCCGATTTTTGCGAACGTGCAGCTTCTGAAAATGAACAAGTACTTTTATTTTATGCCTTCAAAGAAGAGGCATATTGGCTCGCTGAAATGTTAAAGGATAGGGGGTTGAGGTTTTGCAGCGTTTCGGATAGGAAATTCTTGCAAAAATGGAACGATGGCGATATTGACGTGCTATTTGCACACCCCGCCTCCGCAGGGCACGGCTTAAACCTGCAGTCCGGAGGGAGACTAATTGCGTGGTCGAGTGTTACGTATAATTACGAGTTTTGGGCTCAGGCGAACGCAAGGTTGGCACGGCAGGGGCAAAGGCGAGGCGTTGAGGTTCACACCTTCGCCACGAAAGATACTTGTGAAAGTCGAATCTATAAGGCTATTCGGGATAAGGAGAAAGGAAACAAAGATTTTATTAATTTAACAAAGTAAAAAATGAATATAGGATTAATCGATATTGACGGACATAATTTTCCAAACCTTGCTTTAATGAAAATTTCGGCATATCACAAAAGTATTGGCGATAATGTAAGTTGGGTAGATATTGGCAATTATGACCGAACATATATGAGCAAAGTATTTACTTTTTCTCCTGATTATTCAAAAGGATTTGCTAATTATGGAGAAATTATAAAAGGCGGAACTGGTTTCAATATGACTAATACACTCCCATCGTATATTGACAAATTTTGTCCTGACTATTCGATTTACCCAAAATTTACGTCTGCTTATGGTTTTTTAACAAGAGGTTGCCCGAATAAATGCAGTTGGTGTATAGTACCAAGTAAGGAAGGAAATATACAACCTTATGCAGATATTGAAGAATTTTTGCAAGGCAGGAAAGAAGCAGTATTGATGGATAATAATGTTTTGGCTCACGAACACGGATTGAAGCAAATTGAAAAGATAATACGATTAGGCATTAAAATTGATTTTAATCAAGGGTTAGACGCTCGAATTATTGCAAAAGATAAAGGCATTGCAGAGTTATTGAGTAAGGTTAAATGGAGTAGATATTTGAGAATGGCTTGCGATACAAAAAGCCAAATACCATATATTGAAAAAGCACTTGCAAACCTTAATGAGTTTGGATTTAAAAATTACCGTGTATTTGTTTATGTGCTTGTAAAAGAAATACCAGATGCACTTGAAAGAGTTATGTTTTTAAAAGAAAAAGGTTGTATCCCATTTGCACAACCATACAGAGATTTTATAAATAATAAACAACCAACAAATGAACAAAGGAGATTTGTTAGATGGGTAAACCACAAAGCAGTATTCAATACAGTAGAATGGTCGCAGTACCGTTAATTTCGCAGCTCTTCGGGATAAGGAGAAAGGAAACAAAGATTTTATAAATTTAACAAAGTAAAAAGAGAAAATAAAAATGAATTTAGAAGAAAAAGCAATAAAATTTATACAAACGGTAGCATTTGCAACCGACAAACCATTGTTTGCAGGAAATTCAGGCGGTAAAGATAGTGCCGTAGTTGATTATTTATTGCAAAAATCAGGCATCAAATACACTTCAATTTATGCAAATACAACCATTGACCCGATTGGAACAATAAAGCATATAAGAGAAAACTACCCACATACAGTAATAATGCAACCAAAAGAAACATTTTACCAATTAGTTGAACGCAAAGGACTACCAACACGATTAAACCGATATTGCTGTGAATTTTTGAAAGAATATGTTTCAGTTGGTAAAATTATATTTGAGGGTGTTCGTAGTTCTGAAAGCAAGAACCGACAAAACAGAGATTATGTGCAATGTGATAATAGAAAATGGCAAAAAGGAAGCAAACATGTTTATCCTATTTACGATTGGACTGATGAAGATGTTTGGAATTTTATTGCCGAAAAACAAATAAAACTTGCACCACATTACGGAACAGGAGCAAAGAGACTTGGTTGTGTTGGTTGCCCACAGGTAAGCAGAAAAGGAGTAAGAGAAAAAGAATTTGAACTTTATCCAAAATATTATGAAGCGATTAAACGAGCAATTACAAAAGGTATGAGAAAAAATCCACAATGGAAATTAACTTGTGCCACAGATGGAGACGGAGAACTTGCAATGCAATGGTGGTTAAGTGGCAAAACAATGAACGAATTTTTTAAACCTTACAGTTTTGAAAAAACCGAAGATGGTTGGCAAAAAATTAAAAAATATTGAGATAACCGTACATTTGCTCGTGGCATTAATGTCGTGAGCAAAATAAATAAAATAATTAATAAAATTAAAAATTAAAAATCATGGACATTAAAAAATTCACAGAATTTGCAAAAAAGCAAGCACAACCACGAAGCACAGGTTATTGTGCTAAATATGTAAGACAAGCATTGGAGTATGCAGGTGCTATTGTCAGAAATAGACCCGCTTCTGCAAAAGATTACGGCAGGGTACTTACTGATAACAACTTCAAGGTTTTTGAAGGAGTTATCGGAGATGGATATAAACCAATAAATGGCGATGTCATTGTTTGGTATGAAAATAAAAGTACAATTCACGGCCATATTCAAGTTTTTGTTGAAGGTTTTGGTTGGGTGAGCGATTTTAAGCAAAACACTATTTTTCCAAACTTTTCAAAAGCCAATATATGGTTATCTGGTGGTTATACCATTTATAGATATTACAATTAAAATAGTTTAATTAAAAAAAACTTAATTAAATGAACGAAATATCGAATGCCACCGAACCCAAAATTGCATATAGCGAGTGTTATGTGCAGCCTTTTGTTGGGTTTAATTTAAATCAAAATAAGTCTGATTTAGAATACCTATTAGAATGGATTGATTTGAAAACAGAAAAATCAGACGAAACGGCAACTTTAATTATTGAGAAAATAACCGAAATGCTTAAAAAAAAACAAAGCAATGAATGAAAATAAATTTAGTTTTTACAGAGCTCCTATCCGAACGTTAAGACCAACAAAGGCTATAAACTTAAAAGATGCCTATAATTTAATTGTAGGAGACGAATACGAAATTAGGACAATTCAATTGAGAGGTTTATCCGGAGATGAAGCGAAAGAATATAAGATAAATAATTTTGATTTTTGTACTTTTTCCGGAACGTTTGATGTTCGGAAAAAAGATGGATTGATAAAACATTCCAATTTACTTTGTATTGATTTTGACAATATAAAGGATTTAGATTGGTTGAGAGAAAAACTTTTAGAAGATGAATATTTTGAAACACAACTTATGTTTAAAAGTCCATCAGGGAACGGATTAAAATGGATAATTTCAATAGATATTGAAGAATATGACCACTTAACGTGGTTTAACTCAATTGAAGTGTATATTGATAAAATGTATGGTATAAAAATAGATAAAAGCGGAAAAGACGTATGCCGCTCTTGTTTTTTATGCCATGATAAAGATGCTTATATTAACGAAAAAATTCTAAAAAAAGGAGTATATGAAGAGGAAAAAATTTAATCCGAATGAATGGCTACAAGAAAATTACGTTCAGACCAAAAAAACTGCACCCGTAAGTTATGAGTATATTCCAAATGATTTTCCCGCAACCTTATATGAAATAGAGAGATTGGAAGTTGATATTGCTCCCGATTACAGCGATTGGGTAAATTTAGGGTTTGCTCTCGCAGATAGCTTTGGGGAGTTTGGGCGAGATTATTTCCACCGCATAAGTAAATTTCATAGCGATTACAATTATAATGTTACTGATAGGCAATATTCAAAATGTATGGCCGCAAAAGGAAATGGAGTTACAATAAAGACATTTTTCCAATTGGCGAAAAACGCAGGGATTGACCTTGTTGGAATAGCCAGACAGCGATTGCAGGAAACTCAAAATTTAATTGTAGAGATAAAAGATTTTACCATTAAAGAGCAAAAGCAAAAGAAAATAGAAAAAGAAAAACCTAAAAAAACCCCGAAAGAGGAACGAGAAATTTTGTCAAAAATTGAAAAAATAGAGAATGAATACTATAAATTATTGACAAATATGTATTCGCCAGATGAGCTAATGCAATTACTAAATGAAGAGTACAAGATTGTTTTCGACAAAAAGTTGAAGATTTTTGATAGCCAAAAGAGAGAGGTTTTTTTAAATAATATTCTATCCAAAGAAGAATTAGAGCGTCAATGTTGCTTAAAACACGTGCCATTATTGGAAGATGTTTTAAATGACCGATATAGTTTTAATTTTACGTTTGAGGAATTACAGGAGTGGATTATAGATTTTAAGCCACAAACAATTTTCAGAGGCTATTATTACGACAAAACAGAACATAGATTTGTTTCTTTGTACGGTAATGAATACTATTGTATCGAAAATGAGATAGTTGAGAGGATAAGAAATTTACACGCTTCATGTATGAATATTCAAAAGAGAGATTTTAAAATTTTACGCCCTCAACTTGTTGATATTGCAGATAAATTTTTGAAAATCTTATACATGACAAAAGATGTGGATTATTCAGATATTAGAATTGGTATTTATGAAAAAGTTCTTGGAGAGCGTCCACCAGAAGAATTTACATCTCAATATATCTATAATTTTTTCCATGAATTTTATACTTGCACAGATGAGGACATTGATAGCTTAATTGTGTTTGTTGCTGCAACTCAACGTGTTCATTTTTTTGGTGATGTAAAAAGTTATTTTTGTTTGTTGTTAACAGGGGATAGCGGTATTGGAAAGGATAGTTTTTTCCCCAGCCTTTGTTGTGGATTAGACTACATGAGTGATGATGCTAAAGAAGTTTTATATAAAGGCAGTCTGTATGGAAATACGAAATTCAGTTCAATTGACGAAAAACAAGCGAATAAACTTTTCTATAATTGGATTTCTGATGATATTGATGCTGCAAATGCCGTAAATAAGTTAGACACAATTAATAATCCGTATTTCAGGATTGAGAGAAAATCAAAGAATGTCAGTCAATTAGTAAAAAGATTTAATACGGTTATTACTGCAAATTTCAGAGACGTTATTTTTGGAAAACAATATGACCCAAATGCAATAATAGGTCGTTTCTTATTTGCTCATTTTGAGTATAGAAAAGATTGGAAAAGGTCTGATTATATTGAATTTTTTGTACTTAATCAAGAGAAATTAAAAGAATTTTATAAAAATTTCTTTTCTTGGGTTTGGTATAATATTGCAACAATACCAGATACACTTGAAAAGATTAAGAGAACTAAAATTTTAGACCAACAAAAAATGGTAATGAGTGCTATTTACAAGTCGGAAGAAGATTATCAAATTTATGAGATTTGGCAACAATATTATAATAGACATCATTTGCCTTATTCTGATGCAACTATTGAGTTTAAGGGCGAGGAATGGGTATGTATTGAAAGCATTGATACATTGAGAAATATATTTTCTCAATTAAGATATACTCCATCCGCTAAAAAAATAGCCAAAACTCTTTCTCTTTTTTATAAACCTGAAAATGTTTTATACCAACCACAAGTGAAGCGGTTAGGTCAAAATACAAGAATTACATTAATGGTTAAAAAAAGATTGAACAATGAACAATGAATAATTTAAAATTTGAATTTGAAAAATTAAGTAAAGAAAAGCAAGAAGCCACAATTGAAGTCTTTTGCAAGCGTTGGGGGTTAAAAAAAAGAATGTTTTTTAAATATTTGAACGGATATAATGAATATAGCGATATTTATCTATGGCTTTGTTGGCAGATATATGCCCTTGTAAAAATAGAGCAAAATAGATTTTTATTTGAAGATACTGATGATGATTTTTTTGAAGATGACTAAAATATTCCAAAAAACACCCAACAAAAAAGAGAAAAATAAAAAATAATTTATAACTTATTGATAATCAAAATAATAAAAAATAAAAAAAGGAGACATATATTATGAAAAATAATTATATTTGCATGGGAAACATGATAAAAATGAATATAAGAAAATCAAAAATGAAATATAAAATAATTCCACAAAGTGAAATTGTTATGGCTAAAAAATTAAATATTGATTGCCTTCCGACAATTTATTCATTACCAATTCCTCAAAAGATAATGGACTTAAAAGTTCAACATATTTCAACTCAAAATTGTAGAGTAACAGAGTTTGTAGCCTTTGTGCAAACGTTTATTTTTGAAACAGATGGCGTTTTTATTGACTTTAAAAAGTTACGCAAAATGGTTATTAGAAGATTGCGATTAGAACTTAGTGTAAAGAATGAAAATTAAAGTATTAGGAACCGGAAGCACCGGAAATTCATATTGTATAACTGATAAAAGTGGTCAATCTTTAATTATAGAGGCTGGGATACCACTAAAATATGTGATTGGCAATTCTTCTGATATCGTGGGATTTATTTATTCACACGAACATCGAGACCATGCAGCATATAAGGAAGAATATAAAAAAGCGTTTGCATTTTATGATATTAAACCTAATTATGAAATAAATCTGATAGGGAACTATAATGTTCTTGGATTTCCTGTACTTCATAATGTTGATAATAAGGGATTCATAATATCAAATAAAATTGAAAGAAAAGTTTTGTTTTTTGCAACAGATTTAATTTATAATTCAATGACAAAAGTGTTTTATGAGGGTCTATTTTATGCAATGCAAAACATCAACATAGATTTATTTTGTATTGAGAGTAACTATAACGAATATGAATTTAAACAAGCGATAAAAGGCAATAGTAATGTTTTTGGAGTTGAAAATCACTTATCTAACTATGAGTGTGCAAGGTTTATATCTCATTTATGCAATAGAAATATGGTGCAAAACATTCTGTTAATACACGGAAGTAACAGAATAGGCAGGTCTATTTCTGGGAAAAAGAAACCAATTTTAAATTTGATACCAAAAGCAAATATTATTGTAGCAAACATAGGAACAGAAGTAATTTATTAATTAAAAAACAAAACAATGAAAGTAAAAATTAAAAAATTTGCAGAATTGCAAAACATTGAATTTGAAACACCAGTCAAAATTGAAGGAAAGAACAAATTAGGAAAAACTACAATTTTAAATGCCGTTTCGTGGTGTCTTTTTGGAAAAGACATAAATGGAGAGGAATTGGGGATTAGAATTTATTCAAATGAAGCTGAATTAGCCGAAAAAAAAGCGGAGGTTGAGGTTTTTTTCGGGGAAACAAGTTTTTGCCGAAAATCTTCTCCAACTTTTACAAGGGGAGGAGAGTTAAAAAGTCGTGTAAATACGGAACTTTTCATTGATTTAAACAACGTAAATCAATCTGATTGGGATAAATTTTTTGATTTCAAAACGTTTAAGGGCACAAAATTAATCAATATTGACTTGCTTCTTGTAAATCCGTTGTTATTCTTAAATCTAAACTATAAGGATAAAAAAATTATCCTAAACGAAATTGCTGTCAAAGATGATGCGGAATTGGGAAAATTTGACTTAAAAGCAATGCAAGCTAAGAAAAAAACTTTGAAAAAGCAAATTAACGAAAATGCAAAAGAACAAGAAGCAATAAACAACCTTATTTCTTCAATTATTGATAGAGAAATTGAAGAAATACCTGAAAATATAAAAGAAGCACACCGAAAGTATTTAATGCTTTCTCAAAGCGATAATACAGAACTTATTGCAAAGATTAATAATGATAATGCCTTACTTTTAGCACAGCAACATCAGACCAAAACACACTTATTGCACCAAATTGAAGATATTGAGGATGATATTAGACGTGCCCAAGAAATGATTGAAGAATTATCGAGAAAAAACGCTGATAATATAATAATAAATTTAAAGCCCTTACATGATATTTCTGAATATGAAGATAAATTACATAAATCTTTGAAAAATTTCAATGAATATGTTGAATATTCAGACGTAAAAGAGTATTATAAAGACAATAAAGAAGAATTGGATAACGAAGATTATGTGAAGAAAATATTACACGATATTTCCGTAGTAAAAGAAAGTGAATTCAATGAAGAGAAAGCAAATTGCCCAATTACAAATGCTTTTTGCGAAATTGCAAAGAATAATGCAGAAGAAAGTTTCTATATCAAAAAAGAGAATGATATAAAGGAATTAAAATCAAAAATTGTAGCATTTTTTGGTACTGAAATGGATAAACATAATTCGCATAAAAAGAAGTTAGAAGACGAATATAATTATTACAAGGAAATGTATGAGACTGTTTACTCACAAAATCTTTTAATCATTGAGGAGAATAAAAACATTGAGGAGAAAGCAAAGGAAGCTAAAAAGGATTTTGAAAAGGTAAAACAGAATGATATTGAAAGGCAAAAAAGAATTATAGAAAGCAATAACGCAAAATTAGCCGTTTTAAAAGGCGATTTAGCGAAACTTGAACAAGAACCTGTAATTCTAAAAAAACTTCCACAGGCGACCGAAATTTCAGTTGAATTAAGGGAATTAAATGAAGAATACGAAAGATTAAATAAAGAAATTATCGGAAATGTTGCAATTAATGAAAACAATGCAAAAATCAAAGATGAATATAATCAAAAAAAGAAAGAGTTGAAGAAAAATTATATATCTTTGATGGCTGATTTTGAAAAAACATCAAATGAAATAATTGAATATACTGAAAAAATATCTAAAAAACTAAAAAATGTTTTTGATGGAAAATATGATTTATCATTTGAATTATTTTCAGAAACATTGGATGGTGAAATTAATGATGATGTTTGCAATATTTATGCTAATGGACAAGTTTATTTAAATGAGGGGACAACTGTTAATGTTGGTATGCAAATTTTGTACGGATTGCAAAAATTTTACGGAAAATCATATACCGTTTTATTAGATAGAACGGAAAGCGTAAATGATATAGATACCTATGATTTAGATATAATTTACACGAAAGTTACAGAAGATAATAAATTAAAATTCACACAAATTTAAAAATTAAAAATTATGGAAAAAAAACAAAACCAAATTGTATCTTACAAAGACATCAATGGAAGAGATGTATCTTTGACTATTGAAGTAATGAAACGAATTTTGCCAGAATTAAAAAAAGCAAAAGATGATGAAATTGTGAACTTTGCTTTACGTTGTAGTGCAATGGGATTAAATCCTCTAATTGACGTGCATAATGTTTCATTTGGAGACACGGATGTGTTAACCCCAATTATTAAAAAAGATTATTACTTGCAAAACGCTCAACTAAAAGAAGATTTTAGAGGCTTTAAAGCGGGTGTAGTCGTAGCAACAGAAAAAGGTGAAATTATCGAAAGAGAGGGAACAATTGTAGCACCATCGGAAGAGTTGTTAGGTGGTTGGGCGAAAGTATTCACAGAAAATCGTGGGGAGTATTATAGTTCCGCTTCCATTGAAGAGTATCAAATGAAAAAAATAGATGGAAGTGTAAATAAGATGTGGAGGAGTAAACCCGCAACAATGATTAGAAAAGTTGCATTATCACAGGCGTTGAGAGACGCATACCCTATATATTCTGGTACTTATTCAGAGGAAGAAATTTTAACAAACAACAATGAAGAATACAAAGATGCTCAATTTGAAGATGTTACCAAACAGAAAGTTCTTATAGAGGCAACTGAGGGAAATCGTGCTAACATTGAAAAAAAAGAAAAAAAATCGGAAATTCTTGACCCAGAAGATTTATTTAATTAACAATTTTAAAAATTAAAATTATGAAAAAGGCGAAAATTTATATTATTGAAGCAAAAGTTAGATATACAAAAGTCAAAACGAAATATCGTAGTTCTTGGATTGAATTAGAGAAAAAACTTGCAAGGAATATTTATGACAATTTTAAACCATTAGGAAAAATACGATTTATTAAAGATGAGGAGAATGAAGGAGTATTGACTTTTTGGGCAAACATTTGGAATAATGATATAGACATAGATTATGGAAGATATAAATTAAAAGTACAAATCACAGAAGGAAATGACGCATACCCAGACCCAAGTATGACGATTTTATCAGCTGAATTATTGAGTAAAGAGCAAACACAAGTTGAAGTTGAAGAGGAAGTTGATTTTACAGCAGAAAATTTAAATGATGTTGAAATTTCTTCTACCCCTCCAGAAGTGTTTATTGATGATAATTATGATTTACCATACTAATATGGAAAAGATAAAAGAAGAAGATAAAGATAAAGACGTAATAATTGTAGTTGAAGATACATTATGCAGCAATTGTGCAAATAAACACAAGTGCACAAGAGGCGTTTTTTTTAATTTTAAACCGTTATTTTGTACGTCATTTGAGGAAAAAAATAAATTAACTTAAAAAAATTAAAAAATGTTTGATATAGAAAAATTTGAAGCAAAATTGCTTTCAATTAAAAAAGAAAAATCAACCGGATATTGTATTCGGCACTTTAGAGTTGCCGCACAATCCGCAGGGTTTGAACTATCAATTTATCCAACAGAAGCGTATTTGTATATTGATTTTTTATTGGAATCCGGAGCAAATATTATTAATGTAAAAAAATTAGAGAACTATAAACCGGTTGTCGGTGATATTCTCATTTGGCATCCGAATAGAATTGTCAAAGGTGGTTATATTCAAGCATATACGTGTTTGGGGTGGGTTAGTGATTTTTTACAACAAGATATATTCCCAAACTCAATAAAATCTTTATGGATTGAGGGAGGTTATACAATTTTAAGATTTAAGTCATGAAAAAAGAAATTATATCTATAATTATTTTATTTTTATTGTTTCTTGCATCTTTAACGATTACTTTATTTATTATTAAATGGTATGAAAATAAGTATTATTCTATTGAAGTTACAGATACATATTATGAAAAGCAAATAGCTGCATACAAAGAAACAGTTTTAAATTTGCATAAAAAATTATCAGAGATTGATACAACGACAAAAGAAGTAATAAAATATGTTTATATTGAAAGAGACAATATAAATGAAATCGTAGCTGATTTGCCGATAGAACAACCGCAAAAAGATAGCATAAATACTATAATTACGACTATAATTGACACTTTTGTGTTTGTTGTTAATCAAAAAGACAGTTTACTCCAGCAACAAGACAGTTTAATTGCATCTCTTTACGATTTTTCAAAAGAAATGGGCGTTCAAATTCAAAATGATGCTGTTCAAATGCAAAATTTACAGCAACAATTAGAAAAAAATAAAATAAAAGCAACAAGACGAGGGTGGATCATTGGTGGAATTTCATTTGTAGGTGCAGCAGCAATAGTTACAGCAATTTTAGTGAAATGAGCGATGGTAAAAAAGAAATATTACTTGGAGATTGTTTGGAACTTATGAAAGATATTCCAAACGGAAGTATTGATATGATACTCGCAGATTTACCTTATGGAACGACTGCTTGTAAGTGGGATAGTGTAATACCATTTGAACCGCTTTGGAAAGAATACAAGCGACTAATAAAGGCAAACGGATGTATTGTGTTGATGTGTGGCGAACCATTTACAAGCCAATTGATAAACTCAAATTTGCCTATGTTCCGTTACAAATGGATATGGGATAAAAAATTTGCAGGGAACTTTGTAACAGCAAACAAAAGACCGCTTAACACATTTGAAGAGATTGTAGTTTTTTACAATAACCAACCAACTTATAACCCGCAAAAAACGAAAAGGGAAAAGCCAATTACAAGTGGTAAAAGATGCCACCCAAGAAACAGAACAGGAACAGAGGAAAATGTAACTTACGAAGCTGAAAAGAAAACTTATGACGATAAGCACCCAACAACGATAATTAACATACCAAGAAAGATTGGTAAAGGAACAAACCACCCAACAGAAAAGCCAACAGAACTGATGGAGTATTTGATACGAACTTACACGAATGAAAATGAATTAGTATTGGATAACACAGCAGGAAGTTGCACCACAGCCATAGCTGCACTTAACACCAATAGAAACTATATATGTATGGAGAAAGAAGAACGCTATTATAACATAGGACTGAAAAGGGTAAAAGAATGGCACGAAAATAAAAAATTTGAACCGCAAACTCTCTTTGGAAACGGAATGTAGTGCTTGCGTATAATATCATATTAAAACAAAAAAATGGAAACAATAAAATTTAGCCAGAATTGGAATTATAAACTTTTTACAGAAAATTTTACCACAATTAGATTATTTAGTAAAAAGTATCAAGTCGGAAAAATGTATGAAATTGAATTTAATGGGAAGAAAATAGAAGCTGAATGTATTTCTGTAACTCCTATTTTACTCCATAATATACCCGAATACGTTTTTCTAACTGATACCGGATATTATAAAGACGAATCTATAAAAATGATTGAAACGATGTATAAAAAGCATAATATTGACTTTTCAAAATACCCCCTGGCTATTATTGTTTTTAAGCAAAATATAGAATATTAATTTTTTTTTTCAAAAAATGTATTTTATATTATATTTTTTTATATCTTTGCTT
>Ga0255347_1006603_pt1 | contig 12524 bp, 9 predicted proteins | sample wastewater_treat_2_FD_192479 | JGI IMG/M metagenome (GOLD analysis project Ga0255347, IMG submission 192479) | Wastewater microbial communities from Lulu Island WWTP, Vancouver, Canada - plant24 | ecosystem: Engineered > WWTP > Wastewater > Unclassified | place: Canada: Vancouver, British...
GTCAAACACTGTCACCTTGTTAGTTTGTTTGACATCCCAAGGAACGAATTTCAAGGGTGGAGAATACCAAAAGTTCGCACAGCTCATAGAAATTTGGATACGAAGCCAATCATCCCCGGCCGGCTTGATATCCGCCGGAGGCAACCAGGATGGTGGCCAGGTGGTAAACAAATCGTCCCCTTGCCACCTGGCGATTAACTGTACTATGTGTCTTAGTTAACTTATGCTTGCAAGTATACCTGGGCAGTGTTAGAATATAAAAGGCTAATCTATAATATTCTATATTAATTTTGATGAACCGGGGCGAGCCCGGCTGAACCTTTGAATTCCGGGAGGAAACGATGTTTAAAAGGAAGAATAAGAAAATCGTTCCGGAGGCTGAAACAGCTTCCGCCGAAAAGCCAATTAAAAAAGGAAAAACAAAGTCTAAAAAGAAGAAGATCATTATCTTTTCCATTATAGCGACAGTAGTCGCTGCTGCGATCATCCTCCCCGCCTTATTGGGAAAAGGAGAGACCATGCCTACAGTATCCGCAGGCACGGCGGAAATAATGGATCTGGCCCAGACTGTCTCAGTGGTCGGCGTAATTTCCGGTTCTCAATCCGCCGAGGTGGTATCATCCCTAAACTATGAAATAGTTTCCATCTTAGTTGAAGAAGGCGACACTGTTGAAAAAGACCAAGTGCTGGCTGTTTTGGACGGAAAAGAACTTCAGGATGAGTACCAAAAGGCGGCCAAAGCCCTTGAAGAATCCCGGTTCAACTACGAAGCATGCCGTTCGCTTTACGAGGAAGGAGCCATTCCCAAAGCCGAATACATAAGTGCAAAAAATGCTTATGAAAGCAGTCTGATCACAATAAAATCATTTGATATTGCCGAGAAAACCAAAATCCGCAGCCCTATCTCCGGAACCATAACAAGAGTTAACGTCAACCTGGGCCGTTACGCAAACGATACTGAGGACAAAAAACCGATGTTTGTTGTTGAAGACCTAAAGCAACTTAAAATGGACGTTAAGATCAGCGAATACGATATCGGTAAAATAAAGACAGGTCAGGAAGTCACCATTACGGCAGACATATTGGGCAAAGAGAGCGTAAAAGGCAAAGTGAGCCGGATTTCTCCCACAGGCGAACTTAAAGATCCATCTTCCAGAGAAATGGTGATCCCTGTTCAAATCGATGTGGATAAAGAAGACAGTCCTTTGATTGCAGGAGTGACCGCAAAGGCTAAGATCCTCATAGAAAGCAGGAGCAAGGTAATGACTGTGCCCATCGATGCAGTGCTGGAAGACCCGGATACCGGAGAAAACTTCGTCTTTGCCATAGAAGGGACCACTGTAAAAAGAGTCGTGTTTGAACCAGGTATAGAGGGTGATTTCAATCTGGAGCTGCTTAACAGCACTCTCTCCGAAGGTGACCTTGTTGTCCTTGCTCCATCCTTCGAATTGACCGACGGCATGAATGTGCTAATTCTCCCCCAACAGTAAGGAGGGTCAAGCAATGAACGATGAAATCATCAGGGTCGAAAATATCGCCAAGGTGTATGAAAACGGTGATATCTCCGTAACTGCGCTAAAGGATGTATCAATGACCGTTAAACGGGGGGAGTTCATCGCTATAATGGGTGCTTCCGGCTCCGGCAAATCAACGTTAATGAATATTTTAGGCTGTCTGGATCGTCCCACCGACGGCAGTTACTATCTGGAAGGGATCGACATCAATGAAAAGACCGACGACGAACTCTCCTCTGTCAGAAACAAGAAGGTTGGCTTTGTTTTTCAGTCATTTAATCTCATACCGCGGACCAGCGCTCTTCAAAATGTTGAATTGCCTATGATATATGGGAAAGTACGGGCCAGAGAAAGGGAAGCAACAGCATTAAAACTCCTTGAACAGGTAGGCTTGTCCGATCGCTCGGAACACATGCCCAACGAACTGTCCGGCGGGCAAAAGCAAAGGGTCGCAATAGCCAGAGCTCTGGCAAACCGCCCCCAGATCATACTGGCTGACGAACCTACCGGCAATCTGGACTCTCATTCATCCCTGGAGATAATGGAGCTCTTTAAAAAACTTAATCGCGAAGAAGGCAACACAGTGATCATAGTTACTCACGAGCATGCCGTAGCAGAATTCACGGATCGCATCATCACGTTCAAGGATGGACGCATCATAGGAGATCAAACCTCCGGGGGGGTGGCCTGATGCTTTTATTGGAAAATGTCAAGCTGGCTCTGTCTTCAATCAAGATGAATAAAATGCGTTCATTTCTGACTATGCTGGGAATCATCATCGGAATCAGTTCCGTTATTGCCATAACCTCAATAGGCGCCAGTGCGGAAGCGGTGGTAAACAAGGAGTTTCAAAGCTTCGGCACCAATGCTATGTATTTATACATGAACTGGGAAATGACAGCAGATAGCGGCATTCAATATTCTGACCTGATCCTGCCGGAAGACATAGATGCATTGAAAGCTCGCTTCCCGGAGGACATATTATATGTTTGTCCGTCCTTGTACGGGTCCAGCGAGATTAAGGTGGGAAGAGTCAAGGGCAAGCTGGAAATGGAAGGCGTGGCCGCAGACTACAACAAATTTTACCGCATGGATATGGTTTACGGCAGAATGATAAACGAGAGCGACATCCAGGGAAAGAGAGAACGCATAGTCATCGACGAAAAAGCTTCCCGCCACTTTTTCAATAAGGCAGACAGCGTGGGGGAAAAGCTTGTGGTAAGGTTGGGCGGTGAGAACAAAGAGCTGACCATCGTAGGAGTATATCGAAAAGAGCCGAGCATATTCGACAAGATGAACACCGGCAGTTCGTTTATTACATATGTTCCCTACCCGCTGTTGCAGATCGGCGATGATACCGCAGTAGCACTTATGCTTTATATCAACGGAGAGAAGAATCCGACAGAGCTGGGCGGAGAGATTACCAGATACCTTTCGAGGATAAAGGATAAGGACCCCATGTTTTACAAGTTTGAATCGGCGGAAGCCCAGATGGATATGATAAATAACGTGCTGGGAACCCTGTCGATAGCTATAGGCGCCATTGCTGCAATCTCACTGGTGGTCGGAGGGATCGGAATAATGAACATCATGCTGGTGTCTGTTACCGAAAGGACAAGGGAAATAGGAATCAGAAAATCCCTGGGAGCAAGAACAAAAGACATACTGACCCAGTTTCTCATCGAATCCATGATACTGGCAGGTATTGGCGGAATCATCGGGACGGCGCTGGGCATCGGGATAGCCGCAGCGGGCATGGGCATAGCCGGAGTGGCTGTGATCATCAAACCCTTGACAGTGCTTATAGCAGTTGGCTTTTCCGCTATGGTAGGAATGTTTTTCGGACTTTATCCGGCAAGGAAAGCGGCAAAGCTCAATCCCATCGAAGCGCTGCGCTACGAATAGATATAATTATATTGTAATAAGCCGGCTCTTCTCACCGGTCTAAAATATCAACGGCGATCCCATTTTTCAGGATTTGTTCAATTTGCTCTGCGGGCATCGGACGGAAAAAGTAAAAACCCTGGACCTCATCACACATCCTCTCTTGAAGGAAATCGCTCTGCTTCCGGGTCTCTACCCCCTCGGCGATGACCTTTATGCCAAGAGTCTTGGCAAGGCTGATTATTACCTTGGTGATGGCTTTGTCTTTTTCTCCCTCTTCAATGCCCCGCACAAACTGCATATCCAGTTTGATCCTGTCCAAAGGAAGCATTTTAAGGCGTGAAAGAGATGAATATTCGGTACCGAAATCATCGATAGAGATGGTTACTCCCAAGCCTCTTAGCTGCTCTAATATACCGCTAATGCGGCCTGCTTCTCTGGTGGCTGTGCTCTCGGTTATTTCCAGTTCCAAATAAGACGGCTCCAGCCCTGTATCTTCGAGGATTGTCCTCACAATATCCTTAAGCCTTGGATTTTGCAGCTGAATCACGGAAAGATTGACCGCCATGCGGAGGCGAGGCAGCCCCATATCCTGCCATTTCTTGTTCTGAAGACATGACTGCCTGAGTACCCATTCCCCGATAGGATTTATAAGTCCGGTCTGTTCGGCCAGAGGAATAAACCGGTCGGGGCTGACCTGACCGTGCTCGGCGCTGTTCCACCTAAGCAAGGCTTCGAGCCCGATAATCTTCCTTGTCTGCAGGCATACCTGAGGTTGATAATGAAGCGTCAACTCGCCTTTTCCTAGAGCTCGGTAAAGACTTGTAGTCAGCGACATACTGATGTCCACCGCAGCCTTCATATCGTGGGAGCACATGGCGTACTGATTTTTCCCTGACTCTTTAGCACTATACATGGCAATATCAGCATTTTTAATAAGCTTGTCCGCATCTTCTCCATCCGCCGGATACATTGCAATTCCTGCACTGGCGGTTATGTAGAATTCCCGCCCTTTAAGTATAAAAGGTCTGCTGAAAATTTCCATTATGCTTTCCATGACCTTCACGATATCATTTTCCCGGACAAGGTTGTTTATAAGAAGCAGGAATTCATCGCCTCCGAAGCGTGCGACGGTATCGGACTGGCGCACGGCTTTTTTTAACTTGGATGTTATCACCCGAAGCATTTCATCTCCTCTTTCGTGCCCCAGTGTATCATTTACTGCTTTAAAGGAATCAAGGTCAAGAAAGACCACGCCGAGCCTGCGGTCGGTGCGTTCTGCGCTCAGCACGGCACTGGTCAGTCTGTCTTTAAAAAGTTTTCTGTTGGGAAGACCGGTCATGGAATCGTAATAGGCCAGGTATTTTATTTCCTTTTCCGCTTCTACTTTCAATTTTGCATCTGCAAGCATATTGCCCAGCACCTTAAGCAGGTTTATTTGCTCATCGGGCCATGTCCTCGGGTTTCCTGCAACAATGAACAGAAGGAATCCCATCACTTCTTCCCCCGCCACGGGGATGCAAAGCAGTGAACGGCATTTCATGATGGGTAAGAGGCGAGATCCCTCTTCTTTGCATTTAGGTATTTTATCGGTATCCGCTATGTGCACTACCTCGTGGTTTTTAACCAGATCCACCCACCAGGGGTATTCTGCAGAAGAAAGCAGACGCAGCCTGTTTTGCTTCTCCATCTTTTCATCTGAAAACCAGAGCCTGTTGCAGCTCAGTTCACCTGCAGCTTCATCAAAGAAACAGGCCCCGGCCATGTCTGTCTTAAAAAATGTTCCGGTCCTGCTTAAGAGAGCAAGGATTTTCTCTCCGATATTGTATTCATTGACCGTGACAAAATCCGTGGATATCTCTGTTATCAGTTCCTGAAGTGCGATTTGTCCGGCATTCTGCTTCAATCTCTCTACATATATCCTGTTTACATAAATCGCCAATACAATACCGATAAGATATATTCCGATACGCCCGACAAAGTCGTTGCTATCAATGGTGACGGCAACATCTGGTGATGCCGCCCATACAATGATTTGGGTCATAAGAGTCACCACCGAAACAATACCTAAGACAGTGCGCCTGTTGATTACCAATGCCATTATTATCAGTATGAAAGGGAAGGCCCATACAGTCACCCCGGCATATTGGATATTGTTTATTGTCAAAATGGGAATCGAAGCAGATACGATGAGAGAGTTGATGATATCCTTCAACCGGTTGCTGATATCAAGCCTGCTGAACAGTTGGATCATTGCAGCGATAATGATGAACATTGCGGAAAACATTAAAGACGAGACCAGTATCCCATCTTCATTCAGCATATATTGTAACAGGAAGTTTAAAACTCCCCCGGAGACCAAAGCAATGCTAAGATAGCAATAAAATCTTCGTCTCATCTCCGGCGTCAGCATCACTTCGGCAGCGGAAGACGGTTCGTGATGTAAAAACCCGTACCGTCGCATTATCAGATATATTGCGGTCATGGGGATCATTATTATGACCGGTGCAATCTGGGGAATCCTCATCCCTATAATGGCATTGGCTATAGTATCCGTCAGGGTGCTAAATAGCAGTGCAAAGGCAAAGGTGGAAACAATGATCCGCGATTGATTCTTAATATCCCTGTCAGAAGACTTTCGGCCCCAATGCCAGACAATAGCCAGGCTTGTGCTTATCAGGCATAAATAGTATAACTGGTAATAGATGTCCCATCCGTTGTTTGCAGCCACATTTACCCACCCCGCTGCTGTATTGACCATAATAAAGGGTCTTGGGTTTAGTCCTGTGGGCAATGCGAAAACTATAAGATTTATCAGAGCCGGCAGATATATCAGCATATATATCCGCCATTTTTTCAGCCAGACATTTTTTTCTGCCATTATCAGTATAAAATGCAAAATCAAACTAAAAAAAGTACCCCATCCCAATGCGGCAATGCGACGCCAAATAGTGCTTGCCTCTTCCGATGGGGCGGATAATGCGATCCCCAACCCCAAAGACCAAATTGTCAGGGAGACTGCACAGACAAAAAAAACCCTATTTTCCGGTGCGGAGCGCTTCAGCAGAAATGTATAAACGCCGAATAATAAGCTGAGGATCGATACAAAAACAAACACTGCAGTGAATATTTCAGGCAATCGCATCATCGTCTGTTCCTGATTCCTTTACTGTTTATTAGTAAATATAGGTAAAGCTGCCTTTATTATATATCGGCTTAAATAATATATACATTAGCTTCAATACCGCCTATGGCTTAATTATTTATCTGAGCGTGAAATCTGCTAAAACCCGAGAGAATCTGTTCGGGGATGATTGTTAACCACTTTATGTTTTATAGTTGACATTCGCTGCTTTTGCTTGTAGTATTACTGTTAAGAATGTTTGATCCATCGGCAACTATCCGGCTATTTGGGAGAAAGGCTGGCTATGATATCCACAAGGTCAAAAGTATTAGCACTTTTAGAAGCAAACAAGGGAATAGCCATTTCGGGAGCTGCAATGGCTAAGGCTCTTTCTATCTCGCGCTCAGCCGTCTGGAAGAGTATCGAGGAGCTTCGGAAAGAAGGTTACGATATCCTTGCCGTTACCAACAAAGGTTATACCCTTTCCGAAGAAAGCGATATTCTGTCTGCAGAAGGGCTGATGACCTTTCTTAAGAATCCACTGATAACTGCAGACAGGCTTCATGTGTATAAAAGCATCGATTCCACTAACAACGCTGCTAAGAAGATGGCGGTGGCGGGAGCCGGCCATGGCACCGTTGTCCTGGCAGAAGAACAGACCGCAGGCCGTGGCCGGCTGGGCCGCAGCTTTTTCTCACCAAGGGGAACAGGCCTGTACATGAGCATCATTCTGCGGCCCAAAAGCACCGCAGAGGATGCGGTGCTTACCACCACCGCCGCCGCTGTCGCCGTGTGCAGGGCCGTTTCCAAGGTTTTAGGCATCGAGGCTTCCATCAAGTGGGTCAACGACATCTATGTTGATGGTTTCAAGGTTTGCGGCATTCTGACAGAGGCCCTGTCGGATTTCCAAACCGGAGCCGTTGAAGCATTGATTTTGGGCATAGGGCTGAACATCGCTACCAACCGGGACAGTTTCCCCGAAGAAATCAGTAAAACCGCCGGCTCTCTTCTGAAAAATCCGGACCGCGTCGAGCGTAACCGCCTGGCTGCCGCCATTCTTAATGAATTTATGGATCTGAACGACACTTTTGACAGAGGCGCTATGCTGGATGAATACAAAGCCCGCAGCTTTATACTGGGAGAACCCATCACAGTTTACCGCGGTAGCGAAGTCTTCGACGCAACAGCTTTGGACATAGACGATAAAGGAAGGCTGATTGTTATGAGGGAGAACGGAGCAAAAGAGATTCTCCTTTCAGGTGAAGTGACCACCCGTCCGCAAAAGGTTTTTAAGGAGCAGTCAAAATGAAAGAAAGATATCGGGTAAAGCCATTAATATTATGTTCCTTCTTTGCAGCTCTGACCGGAGTATGCTCGATCGTATCCATTCCTCTTCCATTTTCGCCGGTACCCGTAAACCTGGCTCTGCTTTCCGTCTATCTTGCGGGAGGGTTGTTAGGGCCGAAAAACGGTGCTATAAGTCAATTTGTCTATATCCTTCTTGGCGCGGCAGGACTCCCGGTTTTCCACAATCTTACGGGGGGACTCTCCATTTTGGCAGGGCCCACAGGAGGTTTCCTTGCAGGCTATATAGCAGCCGCGTTTCTTGTCGGGTTTTTCTATTTCAAAAAGATGGATAAAGGCTTGATAATCGGTCTTGTTGGGGGGCTTTCAGCCTGCTATGCCCTGGGGGTCTTATGGTTCATGCTGATATCCGGCGCCGGTCTGAAATCAGCCCTGCTGCTTTGTATCATCCCTTTTCTGCCCGGCGACGCCTTGAAAATCATTGCTGCGATTTTCCTCATCCGTAAGCTCCGTCCCTTCATGAGCCGCTATAATTGACTGTTCTCTCATTGGTCTTTCTCTATTTCCGAATAAAACTCCATGCACTCCCCGGAGTCTTTCTTTGCGAAGTACATGGCCCTGTCAGCGTTCTCGTACAGTTCCAGATAAGATGTCCCATCTTTAGGGTAAATCGCTATTCCCGAGCTAATGCTGATCTTATGCATAATCATCATCGTGTTATGTATCGTTTTGATTTTATCGGCAACAAACAGCTCGTCGGGGATATCTTTTATAAACAGCATAAACTCGTCTCCGCCTATCCTCCCCAGTATGTCCGTTGCCCTGAACTGATGTATCAAAATGCTGGCCAGGTCTTCGATCACTTTGTCGCCGAAAAGGTGTCCTCTGGAATCATTTATTGCTTTGAAATTATCTATATCCATTATTATCATAGCGTGTCCGGTGTCGGTTTCTTCTTTGATGCACTGCCTGACAGAGAGTTCCGTGGCCTGTTTGTTGTAGAGTCCGGATCCGCAGTCCGTTTGAGTCTTTGCTTCCAGCAGCTCCATCTTTCTCTTCTCATCATCGATATTTAAGGCTCTGCCTATACTCTTAAAAGCCTTCCCGTTCTCATCAGATATCAGAACCTCCTCGATCTTATGCCACATGTAATCTCCTACCACCCCTTTGATCCGGAACTCTCCTGTAAGGGTTTTTGTAAATGGCGGAATATCTTTATGCAAACTAATAAAAGCTTCCGCATCATCCGGATGTATATAACCTTTTTCCACCAGGGAATACGGGAGTCCTTCTATTTCCGTCTCATAATCTGTTCCGGCCCGTAAAGCCTCCGGGATTATCATTGTGCAGTTTTCCAGATCCGTCTCAAAAATAACAGTATCGGAAAGAGAGCTTATGATGCGAAATCGTTCTTCATTTAGCAGCAATTCTTTGTTTTTGTGCAATAAAGCAGTCTTTCTTGCCCTTTCACCCATCCAAATAATTAAGATCACCGGAATAAATGCCGCAAGAACTCCAAAGCTGAGAAGCAGCGCAATCCAATACAGCTGTGAGGATTGATCCTTCAGATATTTGTAAGGTACGCCGCAGAGAATATACCAGTCGTTGATCTCTAAAGGCATGTAATATAGGCTCTGCACATTTCCATTGCTGACAAAAGTAAAATAACCTTTCTCCCTGTTCCGCATATCCTCCCTAAGCTTGCTTGCCTCAATACTGCTTTCGATGTCCGCATCGGTTAAGCAGCTTATTGCATTATCCCCCTTTATCGGATGATTTTCAGTATTTGGTTCAACCAGGATCTTGCCGCTGGCGTCGACGATATATGTAAAGCCCATCCCGTCAAAAGCGGAAAGGTCCGCAAGCTTTCTGAAGTCTTTGATTTCTATTGATGCGCATAAGGCTCCGCGAACTCTGAAGCCGCTGTAAACAGGTGAGGCAAATACGAATACATCTTTACCCGTACCTCTGCTTTGCAGTATCTGCGAAATGTTGTTGTCGCCCTGCATGGCTTTTTTAAAATAGCACCGGTCAGCCACATTAATATAGATTTCTTCGTTATTGACCGAATTCCCTGCATGGTTCGCAATAAAAACCTGTGAAAAATTAGATGTGGTCTTCATGTATTTCATGATTTGGATCAGATTTTCTGAATCCAGCAGATTTTTTTCTTTCCCCGCATACTTGGCCACAGGGGCTAAAGTCGCCCACTGGTCCTGTATCTTGACCTGCAGGAGTTCGGCAATGCCTTTTGAAACATCCCTTAAAGAAGCGGTGGCATGCTCTTCGATGTGCTTGTCTATCGAGGTGAAAAAATAGAAAAAAGAGACCGTCAGAACTACGACGACCCATACAATCAAAACCGCAGCAACAGACCAATGGCCTAATCCCTTATTTATCTGCACTTTTTCCCTCAATTCTTAGCAATTGTTCTAAGAAATAAACTATAGCCCAAGGTTGTACTTTTAGAGCTTATTGCTAACTTAAGCTCATTTTATCAAATAACAGGAAAATTACAATATATTCTGAAGAAAATGTCAATCCTAAAACAAGATACCTTGACATTTTATATAGTTCTTCGCTGATGCAGCAGCCATAGATTGATCAATGCCACGCCGGTTGCCCCAAAAGCAAGCACAACGAATGCTTTCGAAAGCCCGAAGGATTCCCCGACAGCCCCTACCAAAGGGAATATAAAAAGCATATAGAAGCTGAAAACCATGCTGGAGACGGAAATCAAAGTAGCACGTTTTGAGCTGGGGATAAGCCTGTTGATATAGTCAAAGTATATGACATATGTAAGGCTGTCAAAAAAACCTATACATCCGAAAGAGATAACGGCGGTGCGAAAGCTAACCATTCCCCAGGCGATGACCATGTAGAACACAGGGAGAAACAGCATCAGCAAACGCTCCTTAAAAAGCTTTTCCACCTGATTTGCACAAAATCCCCCAAGGGCGCCCAGTATGCATGAAACAGCTGCAATCCATCCGAAGATCTGTTCATTGATCCCGTTTTGTTTGCAGTATATCTGCATATAGTAGAAAATCACTACCGAAAAAACTGCTATTGCGTTCATGATCAGGATCAGATAGCAAAGCCTTCTGTTCCCTTTTATAACAGAAAAGCTGTCTCTGAACTGCCCCGCGAGTCTCTGCCTTATATCGGCTTCCTGCCGCTCTCCCTTCCCGATGGTAGTTTCGGTGAAAAAAAATGCTACAGCCAGGGAAGCCAGTACAATGCCGATCTGGCCAGTGTAAAGGCTTTTGTAACTTTGTACTGCAATAAAACCTCCGAGTATCAGACCGAAAGCTTGGGCGATTTGATAAAGCGCCTCATTCAGTCCGTTGACCTTCATATAACGGTCGGCTTCACCGATCTCAAGCAGCGAATCATATACCAAGGCTTCCCCTGCTCCGGACTCCAGGTTGTATCCAATTGCACAGAATGCAAAAGATATCATGTAATGTGTAAAGCATGTCCCGTAAAGAAGAAGCAGCAAATCAACGATCAAAAAGAGCCGTCCCAGCATCCTGCTGAACTTTCGGCCATAAAGGTCGGCAATTGCCCCGGTTGGCGTTTCCATAATAAAAGAGGTCACATGAAAAAAGCCTTCCAGAATTCCAAGCTGCAAAAGGCTCATCCCCTTCGAAGCAAGGTATATGAGCCAAAATCCCTGTGTCAGGCTTAGACACATTATAAACGTGTAAAGGTAGTTGACCCTGATGTTCCTTCTGTATAGATTTTTTACGATCAGCAGTCCCATATCAGCCTCTTTTTGACTCTGTCGTCCCGGCCGGGAACTGCTCCGCAGCCGCTGCTTTATTTATTTATGAATACTAACCCGGCTATGCAAAGGACGATACCCACCATTTGCTGAGCCGATATATGCTCTTTGTATAAAAAATACCCTACTGCAATAAGCACCACCGCCAGAAGGATATTGCATACCAATGATCCTATGCTGATATTCCATCCCACTCTGTAAAGAATGATAAACCCGGCCTCAAGACCCACTACGCAAAAACCTAATACCACTGGGGCCCAGTTGACCAGCTTGAACTGAGCAGCCACATCTTTGGACGGATCTGTCAGAAGAAAAATAAGCAATGCAAAAGCTGCTCCGACTAAATATGTAACGATAATACTGATCATCGGATTAAGCTGCTTTGGTATGCTCTTTGCGCAAATATGGTATAATACATTAGAACCCACTATCATTACTACAGGCAGATAGAATTTAAATGCCGACAAGCTGGACATCTATTTGCTCCTTTTGCCGATTAACCGGCTGAATGTTATATTTAACGTACTGTCAATGGTTATTATACATTGGAGAGCATCTTAGTCAATGCTTATCGACAAAGTTCGAAATCAGGCAACAAATTCTTTGTTTTAGACCTAAAGTTTTTGACTTTTCTGCCGATATATATAGCAAGAAATATATCTAGGGAGGAGAATTCGATATGAGTATCGTAATAACCCCTAATCAAAGAGGCGGATATACAAAGCCACTTTCTCATAGCAGAGAGGTTGTTGGCGACCCCCAAAAACAGGTCGGGCAGAGGAAGACCGGGTTACGGACCGATACCTCTTCTTTTAACGGCAGGGTTGAGATCCCGGTCACCTATTCCCAGATGGCCTTCAGAAAAAACCTTGATACATCCGATGTCGCAGCTTTAAAAAACATAGCAGAC